>OBLI01003840.1_pt1 | contig 11194 bp, 7 predicted proteins | sample 1519701 | NCBI WGS metagenome assembly OBLI01 (sample SAMEA3663005, study PRJEB22513) | pig gut metagenome | biome: pig gut; feature: pig-associated habitat; material: faeces | place: France | collected 2012 | reverse complement strand
ACTAATTGATGCTTTTAGTAATATTGCAGATAAATACCCTGATTCTTACTTGTTGATTGCGGGCGATGGTGGATATAAAAAATATTGTGAGCAACTTGCAGAAACTAAAGCTGTAAAAAGTAGAATAAAATTTGTAGGAAAGGTTGAACCAATACAGAGAGCCTGTTATTTTAAAGAGAGTGATATGTTGGTTCTGCCAAGTCATGCAGATCATGGGGAGATAGAAATTTGGGGACTGGTAGTCAACGAATGTCTTGAGCAGGGTTGCCCTATCGTGACTACCACTGCTGTTGGTTCTGGATACGATCTCATAGATGATAGTTGTGGAAAGTTTGTAACAGAGAATAGTGTTGACGAATTAGCAAAGGGTATTGAACATGTATTAAGTTTGCCTAAAGGGAAGGTCGTTGCAAACTGTAAGGAAAGATATGAAGAATTTAGTGTGCAAAAAATGGCTGACGGATTCTATGATGTATTTCAAAAGGTGGTAAGACTTTAAAATACAAGGTCAGATGAAGCCAAAATGCTTAATGGAAATAATATCTGTTGACTATTTGATAAATGAAAGCTAAATATAATGATATGAACATACTTTTTATTTCGTATGGCCTATCAAGTACTGTTGGTGGTACAGAGCGAGTGACAAGAGTGTTGATAGATTACTTTGAACACAAAGGGTGTACATGCTATATCTCATATACTATGGGGGATGATGCAAACTTTCCTGAGGATCATAAGTTCCTTGTCAACTATCGGTCATCTTACAGTGAATTCGAAAGACAGATGGATGCCTTCTTTGAACATGCACATGTGGATTTGATTATCAATGAGAATATTTGCGAGTATAATGTATCTCGTTGGCTTAGAAAAAAGAAGAAAGAACATAAAAGTTTGCCTATCATATATTGTCTGCATAATACACCAGATCTTTTTGTAAGACCTATAGAGGGATATAGCTTGCGAGCATTAAAAAACAGATTGTTTAAAGTCTGTACTGGTAAAACGGTTTATATGAAGAAGCACCAGCGTATGTATGATGTCTGCGATCGCTATGTCGTTTTGTCCCCATCATACATAGAAGAATTTTGTCGTATATTTAATTTGCCGAATGACGGAAAGGTTGTTTCCATTCCAAATCCTATTTCTATGCAGGTTGAAAAAAATGATGATAAAAAAGAGAATATATTTTTAGTTGTTGCACGACTGGCAGAGAAACAGAAGAACATCAGTGCTATACTTCGTATATGGAAGAATTTTTATCCTCATCATAAGAATTATAAATTGCAGATTGTGGGATATGGGCCTGATGAGCAATTTCTTCACGATTATGCTAAGTCATTGTCTCTTGAACGTGTTGAGTTCACTGGGAAAACAGCTACTCCGCAGAAATATTATTCCAAAGCGAAGTTCTTTCTTATGACATCTCGTTATGAAGGACTCCCAATGACGGTTATAGAATCAATGCAATTCAATTGCATCCCTGTTGTTTATAATAGTTTTTCTGCTATTGGAGATATAATAGAGTCTGGAAATAATGGTATTTTGATTCCTGAAAATAATGAGCAACTTTTCTTAAAGGCAATGAATAGCCTTGTGGATAATGAGGTACAGCAAGATATCATAAAAAGTAAGATTCAATCTTCGCTTCTGAAATTCTCCAAAGAGAATATTGGTAAGCAATGGGAGAACTTGTTTAATGAGATAATTTGCTAAAATTGTTACTTTTCAGAATAGTATTATTCGAAGTATGTTATTGAAAGTTATGAAACAATCAAGAATCTGTTATGCTAAACTCTGACGATAATTATATCCCTGTTGATGATGCAATGCAGCGATTTGAGGATCATCTCCTTTCTCATGATAGGGTTGTACTTTCTGCCAAGTTTGGTGACGGTAAGACCTTTTTCATGAATAAATTCAAGGAGAAATGTATGATGGATGCAGAATCGCCATTCGTGTTTATAACGCTCTATCCTGTCAATTATCAAGTACTGGGGAATAAGGACATCTTTGAACTCATTAAGCATGATGTGCTTTTGCAGATACTTCAAGCTGGTATCATTGATGTAAACTATGAGGTGACAGATAGAATGGCTTTTGAGTTTTATGTTCAAAGCCATTTCTGTACAGTAGGAGAGTCTTTCTTTGCGATGCTGAAGTCGTGTGGTGCTGACGATATGGTGACAAAAGCCTTCTTGGCAGCATTCAAATCGGCTCATTGGCTCAAAAGTTTGAAAGATAAAGTTGGAGAGTTTAAGAAAAAAGAAGTAGACCAGACTGCGTTTTTGGATGATTATCTATCCACATTTGATGAAAACTCAGTTTACGAGAATGATATAATCACTAAGATTATTCGTGATAATATAAAAGATTATCAGAAGAAATATGGAAAGCGGGTAGTTTTAGTGATAGAAGATATGGATAGGCTTGATCCTGCACATCTCTTTCGTATCATGAATGTCTTCTCTGCTCACATGGATTATGGCTATCGCAGTATGCAGCCAATCGACAGTTCGCTCGTTGGCAACAAATTTGGGGTAAGTAATGTCGTATTTGTGATGCATGAGAAAAATACTGAGGCACTATTTCATCATTTTTATGGAGAATGTGCTGATTATGATGGTTATATGTCCAAATTCTATAACAAGGACATTTTCCGATTCTCTTTAGCAGATGAAAAGGAAAAATACGTTTTGGCACTTATTTCTGAAGAAACCGGATTAGGAGTGGAACGAATCAAGGAGTATTTTGATAAGGGGTTCTTGGCAGCTAAGACTATGCGTCAGATAATCTTTGCTCTGGATAAGATAGAAGAACAATTTTACTCTATAAGGGTTAAGGAGGATATAAGACCAAATCCTCAAATTCTGAAACTTATAGTCATAGCCAAGAGATTAGGTGTTAGCAATGATAAAATAATTTCTGTAGTTGTTAATCATTTCAAAGATCTGGATAGATTTTATGTAGATAGACTTCTTCCTTTGCTTGCTCGAAATCCAAGAACAGGAGAATTTGAGCAAGTTTATGTAATAAATCGACAACACGGAGACTGCTATATAGCTGTTACTGATATTCATAATGACGGAATGTGTAATCCTTCTATAATGACAGCCTTTGCTGTGTCAGATGCTGATAGAGAAATAAAGCAAAGGACAACGAATATGTTGCATTTGTTAGGTTATTAAAAAATGTGTATTAATATTCTGTTATGTGTGGTGAAATATTAGATATTGACATCAAAAAACTAATAGATTCCTGCATTGGTAAGGATATCCATGAGATAGAAACAAACTTAAATACCTTATTGGATGCTCTCTGTCCCTATGTGCTTCAAAGCTATATCAATAGTCGTGAAGTGATGCAGGGGGCTATAAGTCAGCTGGATAGGATAAATGATGATGCTGTTCCATTTTTGATGTCTAAATTATTAAGTAGAATCAATCAGTTGGTTAATCGATTTGAAAAGCCAACAGATGGTTATGATGACTATATAAAGGTTGAGTGGGGGGAAGATAATATTAGATGTATCTTGCATAGGATGACGCCTTATCTGAAGGGAGAAAACAATATTGCTTCTCCCCAACTTGAAATGGCTAATAGTCTTTCGATTGAAGAGCGTCGGCAAATGGCAAGTTTTATCATTGATTCAATCCAGCATTATGGAGTACATTCACAGTGGGATAAGGATACCGTAGAGAATCATATTTTGTATTTAAGAATCCTTTATTCTTTCTGTAAGGTTGATAATCAAATGGACTGGTTTTTCCATTTTGCAGAGAATTTCGTTGACCGCCTTGCTACATCCCAGCTGTACCAACCAGCAAGGGATATTGCTGAAAGCTTGTTGATGATAGGATATCAAGAGAAAATGGAGGCTGAAGCTTATTTGTGTGCAGCTCGTACTTATACCGTCCTAAATCAGCCTTTAGCAGGATTGCTATATATGGAAATGGCTATGAGGAAAAAGTTACAACAAAAGACCCCTATCCCATATAAGGAGTCTTTTGAAATCCTATGGATGGTTTTGAAATTGGCTCGAGGCATTCGGTTCTGTTCTGTGAAGTATTTGGCGCCAATAACAAGAACGTTTGATTCTTTGAATCCTCTTCCTTATGATATCTTGTCATTCTATCATACTTATTTCTCTGTTTTGTTTTTTGCTAAACAAGATAGGGTATTGGATGATATGGCAGATTTCTTGGATTCACATAGAGAAGTGTTCTTTAAAAACTTAGAACATAGTGCTATGCCTTGGATTACTTTAGTTGCAACAGTAAAAATGAATTGTCCAAGTGCAGATACTTCTCGTTTTTATCTATACATAGAGGCTGCTAAATCTGTTGTCGATTATAAAAGTAATGCTTTGTATTTAGACTTACTAAGTCATAAAAATGAGGCTGATCACTTGAAAGAGCTAATGGTTAGATTAAATACTACGCGAAACGTAGCGGACTATTCTCATGATAATACTCTTGCGATGTTATTTGCAAAGTCTTTGCTCGATAAGGCGTTTTTGTGTAAAAATCCTAGTCATTATCTTTTAGGAATGCATGTAAGGGCTGACTTTACATTTGTCCGTCAGAGTATAAGACAGAATGGATTATATGGAAGAGCGGAGATTATAGATGTGAATGGTAAGGAATATCATCTTCCTATAGAAGATACCAAGGTGTTGGAAGACTTAATGCAGCAAGGTGAAGATAACGAAGTGCTTTGGATAGGTAAAGGTCAACGTAACTTATATTCCATGTTACTGCTTAAAGGTGAATTCTCTTTTGAGGCTTTAGATTCATGGAGTTGCCTGAATATAGCTGCGTTGCAATCCGGCATAATAAGAAACTTAACTTACGAACGAGATGTTAAGAAGCCTGGTCAACCAATATATTCAAAAGATAATGTGGAGTTAGAGCAGGAAGCGGAAGCTTTAAAGCAAAAACTTGCTGCTTGCAAAATACCTGTTGAAGAAGGCGCAGAACGCTTATTGATAGCTAAGGATATGGATGTAGCTGCTTATCCTCATCAATTATTGTTAGACGCAAATAGTGAAAAATTTGTAGGTTGCCAGCTACCATCCTGCAATATAATATCTACGGAGGTTTTTATTAAAACTAATTTTGAAGAGCCTCTTCACAAGGATTTCACTTGTGCCTATTGGTCTCCTTTCGATAGTCAAGAGTTTACCTTTGCGATGATAAAAGGGCGTCTAGAGGAAACGTTGAATAAGTATCACTTTATTTGCAATGATCAAACAGCCCCGCTTCGACCAATAAATTCAGAAATCAATATTGCTTGTGCTCATGGAGGAGCAGACATCAGTAATACTTCATGGTTTTATGCAGATGTCAAACCTATAGTTGAGACGGATAAAATTATTGGTAATGGAAAATTGTTGATTCTATTTGTTTGTCATTCTGGTACAATCTCTAGACCTGATTATGATAATGCGATGCATACGCTTATCAAGAGATATATTCGTATGGGGTATAGCTCTGTGATAGCCCCTATGTGGTCTCTGAATACAGAGATTCTTCCAGTGTGGTTGGAAGTGTTTATGGAGTCAGTTCATCAGGGTGAGTTTGTGATTGATGCCGTATTTAAGGCAAATATGGCTGTTAAAGAGAAATATATTTCTCCAGTGGTTTATGCTTGTCTTCATCTGTTTGGCAATCCGTTTTTACAGATTGGGGACAGGCCTGTGTTAGGTGTGATTGAAAATTAATTTAAGATTAAATATATGAAATCGATAGTTTGGGTAACTTCAGGGTATCTGCTGCAAGTGGATCTCCCCATTTTAGACCAGTTAAACAAGGTCTATAAAATAAAGTGGATAGTTGTTGCTTCTGAAAAATCAGATCAACGGCAGCATGCGAAAGAATATGCTCTGCATAATAATATTGATGTGGAGTTCTTCAGTTTGCATCATCATCGTTATCTTCCTACAACCTATTTTGAATATGCTAAGTTAGTAGATCATTTGGCAAAAATGAATTATGACTTATATTACTTTGATATTATCGCATTCCCTTATCTGATATTTGCAATAAATAAGTATTTGCCAGCAGAGAAGGTGATTATGGCTATGCATCATGGCAAGATTCATAATGGTATGCAGCTGAGACATCTATATAAGTATTATTTGAAATATTTGTGTAAGCAGAAATTCTGGTTTCAGTATTTTTCTGATACTCAGGCCCAATATTTTACGGGTAATCAATCCCATCGTTTTATGATACCGCTTGCTCTGAATGATTTTGGTCAGGCTTCAGTACACCCTTCCAAAGAATATGTTCAATTCTTGTCTTTTGGACATATCATAGAGACCAAAAATATTGGTTTGCTTATTAAGGCAGCTTGTTTATTAAGAGAAAGATGTAATATACCTTTTAAGGTGAAGATTGTGGGACATTGCAGAGCTTGGAATACGCTGTATCAGCCTTTGGTAAAGTATCCGGAAATTTTCGACCTGCAGATAGAATCAGTTCCTGATTCTAGTATTCCTAATTTGTTCTGTAGTTCTCATTATTTAATTCTTCCATACAAATCTGTTACACAAAGCGGACCTTTGCGAATAGCGTATGGATATAACACTCCTGTAATAACCTCTGACTTGGAAGGATTTAGGGAAAGTGTAGTGGAAAATGTTACCGGAATGATGTTCAAGACCGAAGATACAGAAAGTCTTGCGCAACTTATGCAGAAAGTTATAGAGAATCATCCAAAAATGTATCTGCAACTTAAAGAAAAGCAGAAGCAATTTGTAGATGATAATCTGAAGGTAAGTGCTGTGGTTGCAAAATACATCAAAATGTTTAATTCGATTAATGCGTAGTAATGAAATTAAAAGATAAATTGAGTGAGCAGCATCTCTTGCTCTTCTTGAAGATGACTCCATATATGTTGCATGAGTATTGGAATTTTGCCAAACATGTAGCAAGATGTGGAATGTCGAAGAATTCAAATAAGTTGTTAACGGATATTCTGATGACAACTCATGCAGTGGAGAAAGCGTTTTCTCTGGATAACAAGCGTAAAGGGTTTGGTGTTAAGAAAATTATTTCTTTGACTAACAACATCCAGAAGTATATAAAGAAATATGGGTACTCGGATAAATTGAATGTTTCTGTAGCACTTGTAAAAAGCTACCTGGAATTTCAGAAAAATGATGGATTTAAGGACAAAGCTTTAGATAAAGTATCTAGACTTTTGAATGATATCATTGACCAGTACCAAATTTCTAATGAAGTGTTTAAGGAGGCAGGATTTTTAGCAAAGTCAAGGGTACAGATGATAGAGTCAACAAATGTTGATTTTGCCAAACTGGCCAATAATAGATATTCATTCCGTCATTTTTCTCAGGAAGAGGTGTCTGATGAAGTTATTAATAAGGCATTGGATATAGCAAAGAAATCTCCATCTGCTTGTAATCGCCAATCCTATAGAGTTCATGTGTTCTCTGGTAATGATAAGGATGTTATCCTGAAATTGCAAGGAGGTGCTAATAGCTTTTATAAAGAAGCAAATAAAGCTATACTGATTACTGGTGATTTGAACCGTTATTATACAACGGAGATGCATTTGCCATATGTTGATGGGGCGTTGTTTGCGATGTCGTTTATTTATGCACTAACATCTTTAGGTGTGGCATCTATACCTCTTACGATGGGAAGAAAACTGAATGTACTCAATGACATTCATCAACAGTTGAATATACCAGCTAATGAAGTTCCTGTCATTTTGATAGCCATAGGTAATTATCCGGATAAGGCTGAAGTATCTTTGTCCTATCGCAATGAAGTCGATTCGTTTACAACATTCCATTAATTTATGAAAATATTAGTCATAACATATAGCAGGGAGGTAAACCCTGGTACTTTTCTTCAGGCTTATGGAGTACAATATGCGTTTAGCCAGCTTTATCCTAATGCCCAGATTGACTTAATCAAGCATAAGCGGATGTACTCTATTGCTGCGGAAAAGAAAAATGCTACCGCTACTAATGAGAGTAAACTGTCATTCTTCAAGGCTAAGGCACGAGCAATCCCTCGACGCTTGAAGTATGAGTTGGCATATCGTACCAAGTTTCATCTTACAGATCAAGAGTTTGATTTCTTTGAATATGATGATGCGGAATTTAAAGCTTTTGCAGAAGGGTATGACTTGATTATAGTAGGAAGTGATACCATTCTCATTAATTTAGAGAAGAATGGACATTATGGTTTGATGTGGCTTCGTGGCATAGAGACACAGAAAATACTTTTTGCTGCAAGTGCTGCTCCTGCCAATTTCGTATTGAACGAACAGCAGAAGAAAGATTTATATAAGTCATTCTCCACATTTAAGCTTTTGGGGGTTCGTGATAGAGTAACAGAGCATTTGCTTCGAGATGAGATAGGAATGGGTGATAAGGTTTATACTCAGTATGATCCTACCTATCTCATTCCGGAGTCTGAGTTTTCTCTACCGTATTTCATAAAGAAGAAACTGGAAGGTGTTCGTAAACATCAGAAAATAGCTTTGGTTAATTTTAGTGTTACTGGTTGTCCTTTCAAGAAAGAGATGACGGAGTTCTTGCAACAGCAAGGTTACTATACTATTTCTACTTTGTATAATGAATGGGCTGATTGTAATCTGATGTCTTTGTCTCCATTTGGTTGGGCTGCTCTGTTCAGATATGTGGATTTAACGGTAACAGAGCGCTTTCATGATTCAGTATTTACCTTACGTAATGGAAAGCTTGTTGTGGCAATAGACTGGAATAGTGGAAGATATTCCAAGGATGGATTCTCCAAAACTCAGAATCTGTTATCGCTTTATGGTTTGGATTGTAATCATTTCATTGCTACAAATTTGGAAGAGGCAAGAACAGTGATGAAATATCTAAAAGAGATTCCTGTGGATGATCAAAAAAAGCAGATAATAGAATATGGTGAAAAAATTAAAATAGAATATAGGCATTTGTTGAATGTAATAAAGGACTCTTTAACTATAAAATAGTAGGTGTCTAAAAAGATAAATGAATATGATAATTTGAAAGAAACATCGTATGAACATACTCTTTTTGATGAAAGTCTATGATGTGGGAGGCATAGAAGTGGTAGCAGCAACGCTTGCTGGGGCATTTGAACATCATGGGCATCATGTAGTTATTGCAACATTTAAAGCTCCAGATAAACTTACTGTAGCAAGAACAGACCCACGAGTAAAGATATATACTCTTGGTGACTATAAGTGCTCTTCAAAGAGTGTTTCTTCTTTGAGGAATATTCTTGTTCAGCATCAAATTCAGGTGGTTATCAACCAGTGGGGGCTGCCTTTGGTACCTTGTAAAACTTTGAACAAGGCTAAGGAAGGATTAGATATTAAAACGATTGCGGTCTATCACAACCAGATTGATACAAATGCACGTATTAAGGATGTTGAGATTGCTTTAGATAGTTGCCATAATCCTCTGAAGCGTTGTTTGCTAGAAGTTAAAAAAGCTGCTTTCAAATTGATTACTAGTTGGAGTATGGCGTATGTGTATCGCCATACCGACTTATATCAAGTTTTATCTTCAAGCTATGTCCCTTTGTTCTCCAAGTTTACTGGTATCAAGCATCCCGATCATCTGATGGTGCAGACTAATCCTGTTACTTTGGATTCCTCTGATTTTGTATATTCTTTCCCGAAAAAGCAAAAGGAGATTATTTATTTGGGAAGAATCGACTATAACCAAAAGCGTGTATATCGTGTGATAGATACCTGGGCGAGGTTAGAGAAGAAGTTCCCTGATTGGAAGCTTACAATAGTTGGCGATGGAGTGGAACGCAAGAATGTGGAGAAGCTGGTGGCTGACTATGATTTGAAACGTGTGTCATTTGAAGGCTTCCAGCAACCTAAGCCTTATTATGAGCGAGCTTCTATCTTGCTTCTTACTTCGGAATATGAAGGTTTCCCTTTGGTTCTTGCAGAGTGCATGAGTTTTGGCGTGATTCCTGTGGTATATGATAGCTATTCTGCCGTCAGAGATATTATTGATGATGGCAAGGATGGTATTGTGATTCCTTACGAAAAGAATGGGTATGATGCGGATAAGGCGGCAGGTATGCTTGCACTGGTCATAGAGAACGATTCTTTGCGTGATATGATGGCTCATGCTGCCATTGAGAAAAGTAAGGCGTATTCTGTAGAAAGAATATATCAAGAATGGATGAGGACATTTGTCAAGTTATTACAGCATTAAGGAGGAGGGTTGGCTGAGATATTTTTATAGATTATTTCAAAAGGAAATGAAATATGGACAATACTATTTATGTTGAAGCAATACGAAGTATAATGAACAGTCAGTCTGTTGGTTATTCTTTCGTTAAGTCTTTTATAGATACCCTATGGAAGTATAAGGAAACTCTTTGTATAAATAATTATGTCATGGTTTGGCATGTTCAATATACAAGTGAATCTATGCCTCAAAAATTTATAGAGTTTTCTAATGCCCAGGAGTTTGATATATCTTCATTAAAGGTGGAAGATATGATGATGTTGGAGCAACCGGTAGATTCTAAAGAAAAAATGTTTCTGCGTTTTTTCATAAAAGATACTTTTAAAAATAGTCATATTATAGCAATTCCAATCAATGCCTTTAGTCATGATGCCTCCTATTTTGATACAAAAGGGGTTTTATTGTTATTTGCACAACAAAGAAACCTTGATATAGGCACAAATGAACTCAATAGTTTTCATATTCTTCTAAATAGTCGAAGACCATATGTTCAAAGTAATGATTCTGTTTGCGAATCGCTAAGTTGCTTAGCAAAATCGGAAAGTAGGAAGGCCACAGAATATACAGAGTGCTTTCAACATATAGGTTCTTCTTTAGACTGTATCTCAAATAAAAATGGTGAAAAATCTATAATATGTGGGCTTAGACACTTTTCTCTATGGAATTATATTCATGCTAATGTTGATTTGAAATCAAAGTCTTTCAGTAGAAATACATATAAAGATATAGCGCATAACAATACTAATACAATTATTTTGGAAGGTGACAAGCATTTTATCAATAATGCATCAATATTGTACCAAAAGAAAGAAGGTGTACAAATATTAAAGTGTTTGTCTTTTAATGAGGGTAAGGATTCATTTAAGGATATAGAATATTTTGAAGGAAATGAACTTTCTGGCGCTAATACAACAATAATAGTTGCAGCTGATGGAG
>OBLI01003839.1_pt1 | contig 11200 bp, 9 predicted proteins | sample 1519701 | NCBI WGS metagenome assembly OBLI01 (sample SAMEA3663005, study PRJEB22513) | pig gut metagenome | biome: pig gut; feature: pig-associated habitat; material: faeces | place: France | collected 2012 | reverse complement strand
GACACGTCATAAATCGAGTGTGTGACACAGGCGGCCACCACGGCAGGATTGTACAGCTGTCGAATGAACATAAATAATCATACGAGTCTAAAATCTATATCAATAAATTAGCAATTCAAACGAGTTCCGCTATCGTCTGTCGTACAGCCCATACCATTCAAAAAGCTATCCAACATTTACATGTTTATGTACTATTTGTAATACTGCTCCAGCTCTTTTACCAGCACCTGTGCATACTGTTTATGTGCCTCTACGCCCGGATGCTCTCTTGATCCGGTTGTCTCCGGTGTTACGATCGGAAGCTTTAATGCCGAGACTCTGGCATCACCCGATTTTTTCTTATAAGCTTCTACTACATCTGTGACAACCTCATTCACATCGGATACCATCATATTATAGATCCAGATCATCTGTGCCTTTGGGTTATTTTTACGGATCTTAACCAAGAATGCTTCCATGGCATCCATCAGACGCTGCTTCGAAGCCGCCTCAAAGGTTCCGTCTGCATTCTTCTTCTGATCAAATAATTCACCCGTTACTGCATCCGTATACTGCGCAGGCTGTTCAAAGGCAGATGCGTCGTTCGTACCAAGTGCAATCACAACTACTTCCGGCTGCCAGCCAGCAAAGTCATATGGCTGATCCGCACCAAGCTGTTTGTTGCGCTCTCCCTTTAAAAGTCCGCAGACCTGTTCATAGTACTGTGGCAGACTACAGGCCGGATCACCATCCCAGCTTGATAAGACACCCCAGCCGCTCTGTGAGACCACATGAAAGTCAAGGTTTAATGCATCTGCTGTCCGGACAGCATAACCATTGACTGCACTAAATACCATCGAATTCCAGTTCAGTTCTCCGACTGCACCGATCGTTCCCTCACCGGAGGTAAGGCTGTCACCGATAAATTCAATCTTCCCTGTTTTTTCTTCTAATGGGCAGAACTCTCCATCAATCCGTACACCATGGATCCGCAGCATACAGTCAGCATCTGCGCTCATTGCCTGTACCTCACGCAGAATACGGACCTTGCACATCGTATCACGATCCATCATGCGCAGTACCGGGAGCCAGTATCTGCCCTTCACTAACATCTGTCTTGCAACTACTGCTCCATCTACTGCAATACTGATCCATGGTTCATAGTCAGAGTAATCTGCCTCCACTTCGATCCACAGTTCTGCAGCCTTTACATTCATCTCAATTCCACTGCCTGTCCAAAAAAGTGTATACGGTGACAGTGTTCCATCATTTCTTCCATAAACACGTAGATATCTGATCTCATCCAGTTTGTAATCCTTCATTATTTTCCTCTCCTTGTTTGGATTCCTATGGACATTTTTATGTGCCCATGCTGCTTTGTGATCACCTATATCTATATCATATGCCTTAATCCCTTTGGATAATGGTTCTTCATCGTACCGCCTGCCAACTTGCCCCAGCCGGTGCTGTACCCATCCACGGTAATCAGATACCATCCCTTGTCTCCATCATGGGAAAATGTCTGACCGTTGATATAATCTGCAATCGTCTTCTCCTTCGACGACAGATTAACTGTATGATACACATTTTCGGGACATAATGCAAGTGCCAGCGCATGCGACGGTTCAAAACGATTCTTCTTAAATGTTCCAAGGTGCAGCCCCGGTCTTAACACCTTAAGCCCCTTTAAGGCCGGTGCATCCTCCGGAAGTTCATATAGCTGTTCGCCAAACCGGATGATCGTCCGTTTCTCCCAGTTACGAAGTGTTTCCTCACAAAATGCGGTAAACTCTTTGTATTCCTTTGGATCAATCCCCTTTTCATATCCGGTGCGTGCACCTGCCCGAAAGTCAGTATCCAAATCGCCGCTCTTTTTTAACACCGCAAGATAATGTCCCTCCCCATGCAGATGATGTGGGAAAAGACGGATCGTATGCTCTAAGCCGTCTGCCGGTTCTTCCGTCCAGTCTGCGCGTCCCTCCGACATCCCATCTGCCTTTTTTACCGGTTCGATTGCAAATTCCGGATGACGCTTTAAAAAACGGCTGATCGTTCCCTCATTCTCCTCCGGCGCAAAGGTACAGGTGGAATAGACGATCCGACCGCCTGCTTTTAACATTTCTGCTGCACAGTCTAAGATCCCGTCCTGTCTTTTGGCACAGACTGCTACATTTTCTAAGCTCCATTCGCTGACCGCATCTTCGTTCTTACGGAACATCCCTTCCCCGGAGCAGGGTGCATCAACCATGATCCGGTCAAAATATTCCGGGAACACTTCACTTAGATGCTCCGGTGTCTCATTTGTTACGATCGCATTTTTTACACCCATCCGTTCCATATTCTCGGATAAGATCTTTGCCCGGGCAGGATGGATCTCATTACTGATCAAGATTCCCCCGCCCTGCATCTGCGCTGCGATCTGCGTGCTTTTTCCACCCGGTGCGGCACACAGATCAAGTACATGCTCCCCCGGCTTTGCCGCAAGATATTCTGCCGGTGCCATTGCACTCGGTTCCTGGATATAATAGACTCCCGCATCATGGTACGGATGCTTGCCCGGCCGGTCTTCCTTTGTGTAATAATAACCATATTCTGTCCATGGCACCGGTGTAAGTGTAAATGGATTCTGTGCAAAAAATTCTCCGGTCTGTCCCTTTAACGGATTCAGCCTAAGTGCCTGATACTTCTCACTGTCATAGCTTGCCACAAAATCTTCATATTCCGATTGCAGCATCTGTTTCATTCGTTCCGTAAATTCCTCTGGAAGCATGCTTAATTCTCTCCTATCATTTCGCGGATCTGCCCTTCTGTGCGGGCAACCTCTTTTTCAAATTCTCTCGATGAGATCAGATGACAGCCCTGCCCTAAGATAATGATCTGCTCTAATCCATCGGAGGTAACCACAGTCACCTGATACTTTCTGCCATTCTCATGTGCAAACTTCTCGATAAACTGGTCAGCCATTTCTGCTTCTTTGGTAAACACAACATGGATATTATGATAATCAAAGACCTCCGTCGGATGCCCCTTGATCCGGTATGCATCAAATACTGCGATCAGCTCACAACTTTTCATCCCCTGATAATTGCAGAGAATATCTAACAGCTTGTCCCTTGCACTGTCAATATTGATCTTCGCAAGTTCGTTTAATTCCTCCCATGCAAAGATCACATTGTAACCGTCTACCAACAGATATTCCTTCTGTTTTTCCTTCGGAGCATATGTCCGTGTCACGCCATACTGCGGCGTGGCTTTCTTTTTCGTCCAGGTCTTACGCTTTACATTCTTACTACTGCGATTCGCATAGGATGTCCGCTCTATGATCGCATCGATCTCATCAATGTCAATCCAGTCTTCTACACGTCTTGCGCCCTGCTTTGCGACACAGATGCTCTCCTGCTCCTTCTGTTTTTCATCATCTAAGACACTTGGTACATGCATATGGGATGGAACTTCATACCATGGCACAATGTATCCTGCCCCATGTGCACAAAAGACGGAATCCGGTGTTTCCTCCAGATCACGTTCGGCATCATACCCTCTTTGTGCGATCACTTCCTCGGTATTGTGGCATGGTGCATAGCCGCAAAGCTCTACCCTCAGCCTGCCATTTCCCTTCGTATAGGAAATCACCTCCCGCGGATAATCACGCATCGTAGCAACCGGGGCGATTCCGGTAAGCAGTACCGTTGCATCACCTAAGGTCTGTGGCGCATCACACCGTCCATACATCTTCTCGATGTCCGTCATTGCACGTCCCACGGCATAATCCGGTACTTCTAAGGAAAACCGGTAATATGGCTCTAACAATACCGACTCAGCCTGCATCAGCCCCTGACGCAGTGCACGATAGGTTGCCTGTCTGAAATCGCCACCCTCGGTATGCTTTACATGTGCACGTCCTGCTACTACTGTAATCCGCATGTCCGTGATCTCCGACCCGGTCAGTACTCCATGGTGGGTCTTTTCCCGGAGATGTGTCAGGATCAGCCGCTGCCAGTTCTTATCGAGCACATCCTCACTGCAATCTGCTTCAAACTCCAGACCGCTTCCTGCTTCGAGCGGCTCTAAAAGCAGATACACCTCCGCATAATGACGGAGCGGTTCAAAGTGTCCGACACCCTCGACGGTATCTGCAATCGTCTCTTTATAAACAATATTGCCGGCACCAAAGGTCACTTCGATCCCAAGCCGCTTTAGGATCAGATGCTTTAACACCTCGATCTGGACTTCTCCCATCAACTGCGCCTGTATCTCCTGCAGCTTCTCATTCCAGACAATATGAAGCTCCGGTTCTTCTTCCTCGATCTTTTTTAAATCCGATAACATCTTTGCCGGACTGCATTCCTCCGGAAAACGGATCTGATAACTTAAGACCGGTTCTAATAACGGCAGATTTACTCCTGTCTCATGTCCGAGTCCCTGTCCCGGAAACGTTGTGCTAAGCCCGGTCACTGCACAGATCATTCCCGCTTCTGCTTCGTTTACCGTCTCATACTTTGTACCGGAATAAAGCCGGATCTGATTGACCTTCTCTTCTGCGAATGGCATCTTCACCTTCAGACTTCCACCGGTCACCTTAAGATAGGTCAGCCGGTTATTTGCCTCATCCCGTGCGATCTTAAATACACGCGCACCAAACTCCTCCGGATAAGAGGTCTCATCCATATACTCTGCCATTCCATCTAAAAATTCCTGTACCCCGGTCAGTTTTAAAGCAGACCCGAAGTAACATGGAAACAGCCTGCGTGTACGGATCAGATGCCGGATCTGCTCGTTCTCTACCTGGTCATTTTCCAAGAAATACTCCAGTGTCTTTTCCTCACACATGGCAACCGATTCTGCAAAGTTCTGATACGCTTCCCCCGCAGAATGTGCCTCCGTAAAGTCCACACATCCGTCCTCGAGCGCGGTTTTTAACTCCTGCATCAGGCGCTTTTTATCCGCCCCCGGCTGATCCATTTTATTTATAAAAAGAAAGACCGGTATCTGATACTGCGAAAGCAGCTTCCATACCGTTCTTGTATGCCCCTGTATGCCATCGGATGCACTGATCACTAAAATGGCATAGTCTAATACCTGAAGTGTACGCTCCATTTCCGCAGAGAAATCCACATGACCCGGTGTATCTAACAGCGTGATCGAACGATCCCCTAACAGCAGTCTTGCCTGCTTGGAAAAAATAGTGATTCCACGCGCCCGTTCCTGTTCATCGGTATCTAAAAACGCATCCTGATTGTCTACACGCCCAATCTTGCGGATACTTCCGCTGCTATAGAGCATAGCCTCTGATAATGTTGTTTTTCCTGCATCTACATGTGCAACAATTCCTACACAAATCTGATTACTTTTTATCATGACCATCCATCGCTTTTTTTATCTGATTCATAAATCTTGATTCAATATGATACTTGATCTCATTATGCATGCCATTCATCTGTTCGTTCGGGATAAAACCGCCCGCCATCGCATGATGACCACCACCGCTGCCGATTCCTTCTAAAGCATCATGCACGATCTTTCCGGCATCCACTTCACGCATATCACTTCTTACCGACAGCTTGATGCCATCCTTGCGGATCGCATAGATCACAGAAATCCGGACCACATCCAGTGAAAGAATAAAGTCGGAAATGATCGCGATCAACGCATCCGGACAGTCAAACGGGATCGTTGCAAATCCGACTCCGTCATAGACATGGATGTTCTCGATCGCTGCCGCATATGCCTTCAGATCATCTAATTCCATTACATTACTGTACATCTGTGTAATACACTCAAGATCAGCCTTCTTATACACATAGGCAAACATATCCACATCGAGATCTGTCACTCCACGGATAAAATCTGCCGTATCCATCTTGATCCCATATGCAAGTGCTGCTGCCACCTTATCTGTCATCGGTGTATCTGTCCGCATATAATAAGAGGCAATGATCGACGCACATGCTCCGGTGATCTGCACGTCCTTATAATGATACTTGCAGTCAATATAAGTCGGATGATGATCGATACATGCCACTTCATCTCCGATAAAATCCGTCAGATTCGCATTGTACTTCTGCGAATCCACGGTTACGATATAATCTTCCTCGGTCATATCCGAAATATCACTGCTGGATAAAATCTCAATGCCAAAGACTTCAAACATCTTACGTGTACTCAACTTCTCGATCTTACCATCATAACAGATATCTGCCTCTACCTCATGCTGCAACAGAAAATACTGTAATCCGAATGCACTTGCGATCGCATCCGGATCCGGATAATTATGTGTCTGTATATAGCTCTTATGCCCTCTGAGTAAGGCAACCAGTTCCATAGGATCCACTTAGAAATCCCCCTTATTCATACTGTTCTCCGATCTTCTCTCCCATCTTTACGACTGTCTCGTACCCCTTGATGGAATTCACAAGAATATCGGCATCCATTACCACGCGGTCCGGTTCGATACATACGATAACGGTTGATCCGCCAAATTCGAACCTTCCCTTCTCTTCTCCACGCTTTACCTGTTTTTTCCCATGGTTATTCACAATTCTTCCAACAAGAAGTGCACCCACTTCCATCATAAGAACCCTGCCAAAATTTTTGCTTTTTAAAATCGTAAACTCTCTCGTGTTCTCTTTGTAGATCGGGTAAACGTCATTCGCTAATGGGTTGACGGTATGAAAAACACCATCAATCCGGTAGTTGTCACTTTTTATGCCATCATCGATATAGCAATACCGATGGTAGTCATCTACCGTCAGACGGAAGACTAACAGCTGTCCTCCCTCATAATGCTTTGCTAATTTCTCACTCCGGAACAGGCTCTTCATTGTATAGACCGTATTCTTGATGCAGAACTTTGCATCTGCACTGATCGGATAAACACTTAACTTGCTGTCGCACGGTGCGATCAGATGTGATGGTGTATGATCGATCCTGCGGCATTCCGGCTTGATCTGACGAGTGAAAAAATCATTATAGGAACGGTATTCCTGCACCTTATACTGCGACAGGTCGATCTCATTTCTCCGGATAAACGGTCCGATCAGCCACTTAGAACACCGGCTGTCTAAAAATCTTCCGGCAAGCCTTGAAACTCCCGGCTGAATCAAAACCCGAAGTATCGCTCTTCCCAGCCCGTTCTGATATAAGAACGATAATACCTTATTCTGCGTTTCATTTTGTTTTACAATAGTTCCATTACGATCAATACACTTCATAAGAATCTCCTGCCCTGCACTGTTTTCCTGTTACTCCATCATCTTCTGTAGTAACGGGCTTTCGAATACCGGCACACGGATGATGTGATATTTTGAAAACAGCAGGATCACGATCACTGCTGCCGCTACGATAAAGACTAAAACAGCTAACATCTTATTCGACGGCTTTTTCAGCTTAAAATCTACAATAAACAGGGTTCCTACAACTGCAAGCACGACCATCAGTACACACTTGAATGCAAACTGTGAAATACAGAAGTTCAGTAAAAATGTGAGCGGCAGTACGATCGCCATCGTTGTGATCGGCAGTCCGTGATAATACTTGTTCGCACCATCTTCTTCTCTCTGGCGGTTTGTCTCAAGCACATTGAAGAATGCAAGACGGATCACAGAACATACGCCATAGTACGCAATAATGATACCACCTAAGATACCGCGTACTCCTAAGATATAGCAGATCATTGCCGGAAAAATTCCAAAACAGACAACATCGCAAAGCGAATCGATCTGCACACCAAACAGCTTCTGGTCGTCGGTACGGTCCTTTTTCGTTCTTGCCACCTTACCATCAAACATATCGAGCAGTCCCGACAATGCGAGACAGACGATCGCAACACGGAATCTTCCGTCGATTGCCTGTGTCATTCCAAATACAGAGCAAATCAGACTTATATATGTAAGCACTACTGTATAATCATAAAAACCTATCATTCTTATTTTCCTCTCTTTTCCCGCCCGATCACAAAATGGGCAACAATCGTTAATATCGCACTGATTATCAGCTCTGTATAATAGCTCAGTCCGCGGCTCACTACCATTCCCGGTAATGTGATACTTCCAAATACCGGAACAAACATCATAAGAAAAAGCTTCTCACTGATTCCCATTCCGCCCGGAAGCGGCAGCATATCGACTGCGACTGAGATCATTCCCTGTAACGCAACAATCGTAACCATTCCCGTTCCATGCAGCCCAAAGGAACGATACACCAGATACGTCACAAAAAACAGCAGTAATCTCTGCACGACGGTGATGACAAATACATTTCCTACCACAAGCTTATGCGTCCGGAAATATCCTGCCACATCCTGATACTGCTGCATCGCATGCCCGATCTTTTCTTCATAATGCTCCACCCGCTTTATCAGATGAATCCTGCCAAGCCCGCGAACCATAGAAAGCAGCATATTTTTTGCCATAGTCGGATGAAAAACCAGTATCATCATAAATGCCACACAAAAGACATTTAATGCAACTCCAAGATAACACCAGCCAAGTGCCGGCTGTAACAGCTTCATGACCTCCGGCGGCCGGAACAGCACCACTCCAAGTCCAAGTACCACTAAAACCAGCTTATAGGTAATCGTCACGATCATAAGCACGAGCGTCGATACCGGAATCGGGAGCTTATCCTTACGCATATAATAGATCTGCGCCGGCTGTCCCCCGGTTGCTGATGGTGTGATGCAGCTGAAAAAGAAGCCCACAAACGAATATAAAAAGCAATGTGTCAGCTTCACCTTCTGCCTGATCGTACGCATCATATAATAGATAATGACCGACTCACTTATAATAAACAGAATAACACATACCACCGCAAGAATCCAGTAACGGATATCCGAACTCCGGATATATCCCATAACTTCCCGTAGATCCTGTCCATGGAAAATACTATAAATTGTCAAACCGAAGACTGCGATCAGAAACAATGCATTCAACAGGCTTTTTTTCTTACTCATCATGGTCAGCCACCCCAAAAACCTTTCTATTTAATATGCGGGTAAACCGCTGTGTATAGCGGTAAAGACTGACATGATTCGTTACAAACCAGAACAGTTCTGCCAAAAGCAGTCCTGCTACAACGTCCACCAAGTAATGCTGCTTGGTAAATTGTGTCGATGCACAGACCATCAATGCAAAGACACAGGAAAATGCCTGATACCATCCCGGCACCTTTGTACTCTTACGGATTCCGATAAAGCAAAACCAGCTTACCAGACAATGGATCGATGGGAACAGATTCGTCGGCATATCCATCCGATAAATAAAACGCATCAGCCAGCTGATGAATCCATCTCCTGTCACTTCCGGGCGTACATTCGTCGTCGGAAGGAAAATAAAGAATACACCACAGACCAGACGCGATAACATATCTGCTGCCATAAACCGGAACCATTTTTCCCGTCCTTCCCGCAGGATCAGGATATAGTTCACTGCCCAGAATGCAAAACAGATGACATAGACAAGTACCCATTCCTTCACGAATGGAATCTTCCGGTCTAAGTCTGTCGTCAGATCATAATGATATGCGTTCTTCATTGCAAGCTGTGTACCGGTATAGATCAGTGAATTCCACAGAAAACAACAGATCAGTCCCAATACACCATATGCCGGTATCCATTTATCAATATATTTGCGGTACCACCGTCCAAAAGCTGTCTCTTTACCCATGAATCTTTTTTCCAATCTTTCAGTCTCTATTAGTTATAACGAATCAGATTCGAATTATCTTCAAAAAACTGTTCTATTTTCAATTTATGCATTTTATTGTATCATATCTAAGGTGCTTAAAAAAGGTAGTATTTTCCGCTTTTTTCTTAATATTTCTTAAATATCCACAGACTGTTATTCCACTGCACGGACCGCCCAGCGCATTTTTGTGGAACGTGCTCTGCTGTTTTTTGCACATTCTTCCTTCGACGGTCGGATCACTTCTTCGGAAATTTCTGAATAGATGCCTGCTTTTTTCAGTTGCTTAAAGGACTTCTTCACCATCCGGTCTTCGCCGGAGTGGAAGGTCAAGATTGCAACACGTCCACCCGGTGCAAGTGCATCCGGCAGCTTATCTAAGAATGCATCTAAGACTTCAAACTCGCTGTTTACATCGATCCGGAGTGCCTGAAAGGTTCTCGCACAGGACTTTTTTACCGCTTCCTTTTTCTCTGCATCCGGTAAAAAGGAAAGTGCCTGTTCGATCACATCATGCAGACGGCGTGTGGTATCAATCGGCTTCCCCTTCCGCAATTCCTGCATGACCTCTTTTGCAATCTCTGCCGCATATGGTTCATCGGAATTTTCCACTAACATGCCTTCAAATTCTTCCCTTGTCAGCTCTTTTAAACGCTCAGCTGCTGATGTACCCTTTTGCGGATTCAGCCGAAGATCTAACGGTCCATCCGTCTTATAAGAAAATCCACGCTCCGGATTATCTATCTGCATCGAAGATACCCCAAGATCTGCCATCATAAAATCGAAGGGACCATACTGCGCTGCAACCTGATCGATATTCGCAAAGTTCTCCTGTATCACGGTAAGGATGTCATCCCCATACCCCTTGTCAGCAAGGCGTTTTTTCGTCTTTACAATCTCAATCGGATCTACATCCAGCGCATACAGATGTCCCTGCTGTTTGAGGCACTCTAACATCTTTGCGCTGTGGCCGCCATAGCCTAAGGTAGCATCTAACCCCTTCTGTCCCGGCTGGATCTGGAGAAAATCTAAAATTTCCTTCACACAGATCGATATATGCATTCCTGCCGGTGTACTTCCCTTACGAATTACCTTTTCAATCGTATCCGCATACTTTTCCGGCTGTAATTCCTTATACTTTTCACTATAACTTCTTGGATGTGTGCCCTTATAACGCACGCGTCTCTTATGCTGCTGTTCCATATCTGTACTCCGTTTCCTTTTGGTTGTATTAGTCTCTTATGATCTGTTTCATAAAATACCATTTTCCACTCATATTTTTCTGATTCACAGTGCAAGTATCTGCTTTTCGTTCTCTATTCTGTGGATACTTTTTGCACATACGAAGTTTCATAAGAAACTTCCTGATGAATTCGTTAGAATTCATTATCTCGTGATTGCATCACTCAATAATTTTGCCGTTCTTCGAACTTCCGAAATTGCAACAAACATTCACCATGCATGTTCAAAAATACTTCGCATTTTTGAACTGTCCGTGCTTCGCACTATCAAAAGTGTACCAGATAAAATATGCTCTGCAA
>OBLI01003838.1_pt1 | contig 11200 bp, 4 predicted proteins | sample 1519701 | NCBI WGS metagenome assembly OBLI01 (sample SAMEA3663005, study PRJEB22513) | pig gut metagenome | biome: pig gut; feature: pig-associated habitat; material: faeces | place: France | collected 2012 | reverse complement strand
TCCTCTTTCGTATAGCTAACTTATACGCCTACCCCCACTGAATTTCTACTGAGCCGCGATGACCGGGGCCGCACGGTAGTAGTGCGGTCCCGGTCGTCAGGAAAAATGAAAAACCCAAAGTTTGTTTTCTTAGAATGATGCTACGCCGAGGTTACGGTCAACGAGGAGGCCGTCGATGGCCTTCAGGTTGTACTTGCCTGCTTTCTTAGCGCGGAACTTGATAACGAAGAGGTTGTGGTCGCCCTCTTCGAGAAGGACTTGGTTGCCCCGGTTGACAAAGGTGGGATAGAGTGCCTTCTGGCCGTTGGTGTGCAGACGGTCGTAGGTGAGGTTCACCATTTCCTTCATGTCAAGGAGTTCGGTGCCGACGTATTCAAGTTCATCGGTACTATACGGCAAAGCGAAGCTGAGACCGTTGACGTAGTGCAGACCCTTACCGCTGACGGTAACCTCTACCATGTCGCCGGCCGCATAAGTCTTGCGGTTGGGGGTGAGGACGAGCGAGCCGGCCACCTTGTCGTTGGAGTTGCGCACGCCGCCGTCAAGCTCGGTTGTAACACAAGAGATGTCGTAGGCATCGATCAGACCATTCTGATTGATGTCGCCAACTTTCACATAGTCAAAGTCACCGTCGCCCTTACGCAGACCGGTATAGTTCATGTAAGAAGTGAGGTCGTTCTCGTCAATGCGCTTGTCCTTGTTGATGTCGCCCTGGATGAAGCTTTCTGAACCAGCCACCTTGAACACGTACATCTCTAATCCGGAGCCGAAGTTGCCTACGGCCTTGTCAATGTGGATTTTCACATAACGTGCTTGGGGATTACCCTCGAAGCTGAAAGTTTTCTCGGTGGCATCCTGTGCCCAGGTGAAGGCTACGGGGGCGCTCCAGTTCTGACGGTCGATGCTGTAAGAAACGCTACCATTGAGCAAGGTGCCGTTGCTGGCATCTATGCGTGGCAGATAGGCTATGCGGTCAAGCTTGTTGACAGAGCGCAGGTCAAGAACCATATCGAAGGGAACAGCCTCGCCCTTGCCATACTTGGTGTGCCAGCCTGTTTTGGTGTCAAAGTCGAAGAGATGGTCAACGCTCCAGCCGGCTTCGTCCTCACAGGTCAGCTGTGCCCTGATGTCGCGGATAGCAAATTCCAAGGGATTGCTCTTGGTGGTGCCATTGACATTGCTCCAATCGGAATAGCCATCCTTGTTCACGGCACGCACCTTGAAGTTGTAAGAAGTTTCGGCTTCAAGTCCGCCAAAGGTGAACTCGTTCTGCGTGATGGTGGAGTAGAGCATACCGTCGAACTCCACTTCATAGAAGTCGGCATTGGGCACAGCCTGCCAGGAAGGCGTAAGGGCAAAGGGAGTACGACCTTCTTCGCTCACCACAGCCTTTGGCGCAGAGAGTGATCCGCTGTGCTGGCGCAGAGGGTCTGCGGGCGCAAACTCGAAGCCCTGGACAAACACCTCGGTAAGGTCTGCCGTAACATCGGCCTTGGCCAACTTCACCAAGAGTTGGGGATTCTTGACGATTTGCTTCTTGGCAAAATCGGAGCCTGGAGTGGCAAAGCGGTTGAGGTTGGGCTTCTCGTCGTAGAAATATACGTTTTCGCTGTTGGCAAAATCGGAAGCCGAGGTAGCTTCGCGCAAAGCCACGCTCTTCTTTCCCACCTTGGCAGTAACCTTCTTCGGCGCGTTGCTCACATTGATGCGCAACTCGGTCTGTTTCATGGGCTCGAAGCCTTCGAACTGGCCGGAAGTGGGATTGATGGTCACGGTGAGCTTATCGCCTTTGAGATAAGTGCTCAGATGCGTGCGTGTGCTACGTCCGCTGAGGTATTCCTGCGTAGTGCCATCGTCGTCGTAGTCCACGAATCCGGCATAGCCATTATCGGCATAGATTTCATACGCACGATAGTCCTTGCGGATTTGCGAAGGATTATTGTTGGGGTTCGTCATGGGGATGATGGCATCAGCCTTGACAAACACGGGGAGCTTCCACAAGGGGGCATCGTAGCAGTTGATGATGCGTCCGCCTTCATACACATCGCCGTTGAAATAGTCCACCCATTTGCCTTCGGGCAAGTAGATGTCATGGCGCACGTCGTTACCCTCCTTGTCGGCCTTGGTGTCCTGATAAACGGGTGCCACGAGGAAATAGGGGCCAAACATAAACTGGTACTGAGTGGCCGATCCTAAGGTGTAGTCGTTGGGATAGTCAAGGAACATGGCACGGATGATGGGCATGCCGTCGACAGCGGTGCGGGCCACGCTGTAAGCATAGGGAATCAGCTCGCTCTTCAGTTTGAGATACCAGCGGTTGATGCTCGTGGCAGGTTCGCCGAGCACTTCGGGGTACTTGGGGTTGGAGCCCCAGCCGTCCATGTTGAGTTCCATGGGGGTAAAGGTTTTCCACTGGAACTCGCGGACATTGACGGGCACGTTCTTACCTCCGAAGATACCGTCGACATCGGAGGTGATGTTGGGCTGTCCCGAGAGGCCGGAACCGATGAAGGTGGGGATGTGGAAACGGATATATTCCCAGTCGCCACCGGTCTGGTCGCCGCTCCAGATGCCGGCATAGCGTTGCGTGCCGGCCCAACCGTCGAGTGAGATGATGAAGGGACGGGCATTGGAACCGTAGTAGGGCATGATTTCGCCTACGTCGGCCACGCCGTTGAGACCGAAGCTATAGCCGGCTCCGACCCAGGCAACGTCGGTCTTCAACACGCGTACACCGGCATCGCGTACTTCCTTTACGATGTCGCGCTGGAGGAGTGCCTCGACACCTTCTTTCGGGTGGAGGTCACTTTGTGTCCAAAGTCCGATTTCCACACCCTTGGAACGGGCATAGTCGCCGAACTCTTTCAGGTTCTGGATGTTGCCGTCAAGCGTGCCGGTCTGTCCGTAGCCTGCACCGTAGCCGTCGTTGGGAAGGAACCAGCCGAGGGGCATGTCGTTACGGAAGTAACGGTCAATGGCAGCCCGGGCGGAGAATTGGTAACCGCTCTTTTCACCGTTGAGACTTTCCTTGACACCGCCGTTATCCTTCTGGCTTTCGTTGTAACGCTTGCCGTCCTCATAGAGCATGAAGCCGTTTTCGGCGGGTGTCCAGTAGTCGCGGTTGTAGGCGTTGAGGTGACCTTGATAAAAGCCGAACTTGGGGAGCAACACGGGGTTGCCGGTGAGCTGGTAGAAATCGTTGAGCAAATCTACGGGCTTGGGGTTTACCATGAGGAACACATCAAGATAATCCTCCTGATGGGACAGGATGACCTTGCCCTCCTCGGCTGCGCCGAAATCGTAACGTCCAGGTTTGAAAGTGTTCCACAGGAGTCCGTAGCCTTTCGTACTCCAGTAGAAGGGTGTGGGCGATGCCACGCCGCCGTCCACCCAGTTGTTGGTGTTCTCTATGGCGATGGCTTTGCCTTTGTGCGAGAAACGTCCGTTCTGCACGCCGCCGCCATAGAAGTATTCGCCGGTGTGGGCTTTGAAGGTCAGTGTAGAGCTGTTCTTGTCGAAGCTGACGGGTTCGAGGCTCTCCACAACGGTTTCTCCCGTCTTGATGTTTTTCACGGACATCAGTCCGCTCTGCTTGTCGAAATGGACCTCCACAGCGGGCGTGGCCACGACTATTTCCTTGGCCGTTGTGTTGACTTCGACCTTCATGGGCGAACGGCGCGCCTCGTCCACCAGGATTTTGGCCGGCGGCGTGGCTTGCGGGTCGCGGATGATGCCACCGTTGTCGTCGCGGAAGAGGCGGAAAATGTTTTTGCCATAAAAGTCGAGCGTGAGCATTTTGCCGTCGGCATAGGTCAGCTCCACGGTGGTGGGATTTATTTTCTCGGCCTTGCTGATGGTGGCTGATACCGGAGCCTGCAGCTCAATGCCTGTGGCCAAAGGTACAGCCTGCAAGGGCAGCGGCGAATAGACCAATGCACAAGCGGCTAAAGGCCAAACCCATGCACGCGCGGCGCGCGTTCCTTGCTTCGATAAAGTTTTTTTATCCATAGCGGTTAGGAAGTGATATGATTTATAATGTAAAATTTGCAAGGTATAATTAGGCCTGCTGCCATGTCAACCGTGTCGGGGAAGTCATTTCACCAGCACCTTGTTGCCATTGATGATGTAAAGGCCAGGCTGCGGCACACGTTGGAGCTTGCGTCCTTGCAGGTCGAAGATGCCCTGCACGCCGGATTTTTTCTGCTCATTGCCGGCAATTTGGCCGATGCCCGTTTCCTCAGGAGCATAAGTGGCTACGACGTTCACGTGTCCTTCCACAACGCCTTGATAGTTCTCGTTTCCCGTCACTTCCTTCAAATTGTAGCTTTCAAAGGTGGGGAACACCAAGCTGTGGCTTTCTCCGGCCTTGAACAAGGCTTCTTCGCGGCCCAGCTCATTGCCTTCTTCGTCGACGCAACGGACGGTAACCTTGAAGTAAGGCTGCACATAGTAGCGGTAAATCTGGATAGGGTGTCCGGTACCACCGTCCCATCCCACGAGGTTACCGTTCTCCGTTCCGTCCCAATACTGGCCGTTGGAGCATTTGATGTTCCACGAATTGCCATCGGCGTTGGGTGAGAAGGTGAACACGCCAGCTGTGGCCGAAGCGACGGCTGCCGTGGAGCGTTGCAGGGCGGGTACATAGAGACCGTAATATTCATTCTTCACCTTGAAGTTGGAACCCGAGGCTTCCAGCGTCCATGTGGCGGAGGGGTCAAGCCCTTCGGCCGCCAGGGCGCGGTTGATGACCTTCGTGTCGTCCACAATTTTACGGTAACCCCTGCGTGCTCCGCCATTGGCATCGGAGTTGTCATAGAAGAGGTAGCTGTTGCCGGCCTTCAGGTTGGCCGTTACCAGCTCCGCCGCCTGACGTACGCCGGCATAAGCATCGGAAGTATAAACGAACTCAATGACACGGTCGGCTGTGGGCGTAATCACGGTGCCGTCGGCCACCTCAGCACTTTCATATTGGTAATACTTCACATCGGGAGCCTGTACCGTCAGACTTTGGCCTACGGGAACAGTTTCCTCCGTTTCATCCACAATCGCACCGCGCTGATCCACCACGCGCAAACGTACGGCATAGGCAATGCGTTTGTAAGTAACGGTGTACGCTCCATCGGCTGTCTTTTCAATATTCTCCACCTCAGTATTCTTGAACACGGGGCACAAATCTGCGGTCGGGGCTTCCAAGGCATAGTCTACGCTGCGTTGGAAGGTGCCTAAATCTGCTCCCCTATCGTCTACGCAACGGAACGTCACTACCTGCACGCGCCGGGGCTGCCAGCAGGCACCTTGCAGACGGGGTGCGTCATACGTGGCACCGTTGATGGTAGAGCCGGAATTCACCTTGCCGCTGGGCAGGGGGAAGAGGCTGTGCGCATTCACCTGCAGGCGATAGTCGTCAGTTTCGGGCTGGTAGCTCAGGAGCACATCGGCGGCGGCATCAGCCACGGTGACGGGGAAACCTTCGCGCTCCACATAAGCTGTCGTGGAGCCGATGTAACGTCCCGTGCCGACATTTTGCAACTGCAAGGTCTGGGTGCCTGTGGCTTCGTTAACGGTGGAAGATGTCACCACCCAGGCATTGGCAGCGAAGGCATCGGTGCTGTGTGTGAGACTAGTGCCATTGTTGTTGTCGGTCAAAGCGGTCTGGCCGTAGCCGTCCACGCTGTTACTGAACACGTAGGTGGCATTTTCCACCAGTGGTTCAAAGCTGATGGGCGTTTCGCCACCGGCATCGTAGTCCTCCAATGGAGCGAACTGCCATTGTCCGCCACCGCCGTCGTTGGGCGCGCTGTAGACGTTGACGGCAAGCCCCTGGCCGGTCATGGAAGAGTTGAAGTACTGGCCTGCCACTTGGTCGCTGGCAATGGAGTAATAATAGTTGCCACCCACCTGTCCGTAAGCGCCGGTTCCTAACTCGAAGTTGTAATGCTTGGCCGAATGGTCATATTCCCATCGTCCGGAAGTGCTGTTGGCAGTAGGCACGGGGTTGACTGAGCCTTCAGGAGCGGCCTTGCACACCAAGGCGTACTTGCCGGGATTGGCAGGGTCCTGCTCCAGGCTCCACCACTGGTAATCATAGTTACCGTCGGCTTCGGCTGCCTGGGCATTGGTCCACAGCCGTCCTACGGCTGCGTTCTTGTCGGCATAGGTGGTGAGGAGCGGCGACCCGTCGGCCAGCAGTTCGATGCAGCGGTCCTTGCGTGCAGCATCCGTTCCGCCGGATATGAGGCGGTAGTAGTACTGCTTTTCGGCCGTATTCACGTGGGGCATCACTTTGTCGTTGTTCCCTTCTTCCACACCGAGCATGTGGTATTTGCAATATTTATAGTTGCCATAGTTGAGCAGTACCGTGTCTGCCGACATACGCTGCTGGAAATCCTCGAAGCTGCGGTTGGCCTGCGGCGTCCAGCCTGCTTCGGCAATGGCAATGAGACGGGGCAGCGCGAGCCATTCCATGTAGTCGCGGTCGCTCACGTGCTCGGTCCAGAAAGTACCCTGCACGCCATAGTCCGTTTCGGAAGGAATGGCCTGATTGTACGTTTTGCGCACATCGTCGGAGCCGTCGCCGGCACCGGGAGGATCCTGTGCGGTGTTGCCCTGTTTGCGGTTGATGTAGTAGGGTCCCCAAGGCGTATAGATGTTCTTCAGCCCCAGCTCGGCCGCCTTTTTGGCAGCTGCTTCGGGTCCGGTCCAGCAGTAGACCAGGGCATCGGTCGATTTCACAGTTTCCGTGTCGGCGTTGCCTGCCGTGATAGCCTCATTCCACACGGCCAACTTGCGCCCTTTCGACTGCACGAAGTCGGCCATCTCTTTGATGAAATGGCTTTGCAGCTGGCGGTAGTTGGTCAGTCCCAGTTCCCGGTAACGCGCCTGGCATTCGGCATTGTTCTCCCATGCCGTGGTGGGACACTCGTCGCCGCCGATGTGGATGGTTTCATAGGGGAAAAGCTCTATCAGTTCCTCCAAAATATCCTTGGCAAACTGCACGGCCTGCGGATTGGCCACGTTAAGGATGTCGCTCGAAATGCCGCCGTCCGACCATATCACGTGGTTGCCGTTAGGATAGCAGCTGTATTCGGGATAGGAGGCCATGGCTGCCACGAAGTGGCCGGGCATGTCGATTTCAGGCACAATCTCAATGTGAAGTGCTTTAGCATAGTCCACCACTTCGCGTATTTCTTCCTGGGTGTAGAAGTAGGGACCGTAGGGTTTGTTAATCCAATATTGCGTACAGGTGTACAAATCGGTGAACCGCGAATTGGGCGCGATACTTCCTACCGAAGTCAGGCGGGGATATTTCTTAATTTCCACGCGCCAACCCTGGTCATCACTGAGGTGCCAGTGGAAACGGTTCATCTTGTAATAGGCCATCACGTCGAGCATTCGCTTCACCTCCTCCACGCTGAAGAAGTGGCGCGACACGTCGAGCATGAAGCCACGGTATTCAAACCGGGGCTCATCCACGATGCTCACCACGGGCAGGCTGTAAGCCGTCACGTTGGGGTCGGCCACACCGGCCATGACATGGGGCGGCAGCATTTTCTTGATGGTCTGGAAAGCGTAGAACAAGCCGAGCGCTCCCTTGCCTTTGACAGAAACTTGGTCCTGCGTTACTTTCACGTTGTAAGCTCCGTCCTTACGGGTCGAAGTGGTGGTCAACAGACTTACCTGCATCAACGCCGCGTCGTCGTCCTCGGCCACCGTAACGGTGGAACCGGTTGCTACGTTATAATCAGCGACAAATCTGTCCACCTCATTCCGCTCAGCCTCATCCAATCCTGTGCAACTGACCACAAAACGTTCGGGCAGGTTCAAAGAACCTTCCCCCACTGTCATCTGTTTGGGTTTGGGAGTCAAGTTGACAAATGTTTGAGCGGAAGCCATGCCTAATCCAATAACTAAGCATAACCAAAAACTCAGTAACCTGTACTTCATCATGTTATTCATTGTATTAGTGTATTTAGTGTATATTAAGGTCATTCGATGGGGGGGGCGTTTGAAACGCGGCACACCCTATTATGCCGTGCAAATATAATGCAAGGCGAGCGCAACGGAAAGGAAAAGGCGTTTTTTTCTTTCCATCAGCGCTCGCCTTGCATTCACCTTGGCTCTGAACGAAGCGACTATAAACCTTAAAAAAGGGTCAATCGTCGCCCGAACGGCCTAAGAATATCATGACATAGTAAACCAGCGTGGCCAAAGAACCGAGGGCGGCCACCACGTAGGTATAAGCGGCGGAACGGAGCGCGGCTACGGCCATGGGGTGGTCATAGGCCGAAGTCAGGCCGGCCCGCTGGAGCCAAGCCGTGGCGCGGCGCGAAGCGTCAATCTCCACCGGCAAGGTGATGAAACTGAACAGCGTGGTCATGGCAAACAACGCAATGCCCAACAGCAGGATGCCGGGAAAGGACTCCACCAAGAGGATGCCGGCCAGCAGCACCCACTGCACCCATGTGGAAGCAAACGATACCACGGGCACCAGTGCGGAACGCATACGCAGCGGTGCGTAGCCATAAGCGTGCTGCACGGCATGACCGCACTCGTGGGCTGCCACAGCGGCGGCGGCAACGGAGTTGCTGTTGTACACTCCTTCCGACAAATTCACCGTGCCGTTGGTGGGGTTGAAGTGGTCGGTCAAATTTCCCGGCACACAGGTTACGCTGACATTGTATATCCCGTTGTCGCGCAACATCTTTTCCGCCACCTCGCGTCCCGTGAGTCGGGAGGCCAAGGGCACCCGGGAGTACTTCTTGAACTTTGACTGCAAATTGGCCTGCACCAAAAAACTAATAATGGCAATGCCGATAAATAAAAACAGATACATGGATTTGCTATTTATGTAGTTAATAGGATTTTCTTCTCACTTTGCTTTTGAGAAATTCCATACATTCCCCGAGAATTTGCGCGCCCAGAAGGCGAAGCAGCGCGTAATAGACGCCTGCCGCCACGGCCACCTTGACCGCCAACGAAAGGAGTGGCATTTCCCTGAAAGGCAGCGCACACAGCCAGGCGGCCAGCATGCTCACAGCGGCTATCACGGCGAAAGGCACCACATCGCGCAGGGCATCGCGAACAGGCAACCCTATCATGCGGCCCACAAACCAATGCCACACGAAAAGCCAAAGGGTGTTGACCCCTACATAAGCCGCCACCATGACTTGCACGCCCCAGGGATGCAATATGACCAAAAGCAACAACTGTGCCAGACACAGCACGATGGTGTTCCACATATAGAGCCGGCTCTTGCCCTGACTAACCACAAAATTGGAGTAAAGGGAGGCTATAGGCAGAAAAGCACCGCCCACACACAGCAGCTGCATAAGCCGCGCGCAGGGCAACCACTTGTCAGTGATGGTGATGGTGATGAACTCTGCTGCCACCAAAGCCAGCCCGAAGAGTGCGGGACACGACAGGAAAGCGGTCAGACGGAGCATCTTGCGAAACACCCGCCGCTTGCGCTCACCCGCCTCGTCGTCCATGCGGGCAAAAAGCGGCTGCGTCACGCTCCACACCATGCCGGAAAGCATCGTGTGTCCCATACCCGTCCACTTGTTGGCCTGGTTGTAATAGCCAACGGTCACCTCGCCGTAAAGCCGTCCGAAGGCCAGACTGAAAAGGTTGTTGTTGAGATGGGTGAAGATGTTGGTGGCCAACAGCCGCGAACTGAAGCCCAGCATACCGCGCAACGGACGGAGGTCTATGCGCCACGAAGGATGCCATCCGGCAAACCACCAGCTGCCCACGGTCAGCATACTGCAAAACGTGAGGTTCTGCACCACGATGCCCCAGTAGGCAAAGCCGTTCCACGCCAACATTACGCCCGTAATGCCCGAAACAATCAAGGCAGTCATGGAGAGCAAAGCCGTTTCCCGAACCCGCATGTTGCGGAACAACCAGGCACGGGGAGCGGTATTGAGGGAGGAAATAACAAAGCTTAAAAATGACAATCGGGCCAATGGCACCAGCACCGGCTGACGAAACCAGGCCGCAATGAGTGGAGCACAGGCAAAAAGCACGGCATAGACCGTCACACTGCACAGTACGTTGAACCAGAACACTGCATTATAATCGGCTACCGTGGCTTCTTTCTTCCGGTTTAGTCCACTGATAAGCCCGCTCTCCTGCAACGCCGAGGCGATGAGGGTGAAGATGGTGAGCATTCCCACCAAGCCGTAATCGGCCGGAGAGAGCAGTCGAGCCAGAAAGATGCCGAACACGAGGTTCAGCAGTTGCTGTGCTCCATTGCTGATACCGCCCCAGAGCAAGCCATTGGCAGTTTTTTCCTTGAGAGTTTTTTCAGCCATGACATCAATAAAAAAAGTCCGGGTTTCTGAAGCTTTGTGAAGGAAGCCCGACCGAAACCATCGGTGCAAAAGTACGACATTTCTGAAAGTCAGCAAGCGACAAGCTGTCATATTGCGGCCGCTCGCCTTGAATAGGATGAACAAATTATGGCAGACTCACTTTCCCGATTCACTGCCGCCTACCAAAATGGGAAACCTGTTGAAAACAAAATGAGGATACCCATTAGTTTTAAGTTATCGTGAGAATAATGAATAATGTACAATGTATAATTACCTACGGGTATGATTTCAGCGTAACATCGGTCGTAGCTTTCAATATACATTATTCATTATTTAAGTTTCGGAAGTTAATAAACGAGTGAACTTATAGGTAAAAAAGGCATTGGTTTCTTGCCTACATTGCAAGAAAATGAGTACCTTTAATGTGCAAAACAAAAGCCTCATTATGCCAATGCCAATGCACAAAGCTATAGGATTCCTTTCAGAGATAAGAAGTGCTATACGCCTTGGTTAATGAAGCTGACGAGCTTGCACATATCTATGAATTATACCAATGGAAAATGGCAAGTTAGGAACTTCCGAAACTTAAATGAATAGCCTAAGGATTTTCATTTTTTCTGCTTATGTCGTTCTGCATGGCGCATCCAAACAGATAAGCCATAAGGAAGAAAAATGCAGTTTCCGACAACGAATACTTGCGTACGAGCGAAATTGTAACGACCTTTGCGACAAGTATCATCATCGACCGATGCCGTACTTCTAATTCAAGCATCACTAACCTATGGGACCGAAACAACTGAAGCGACTGCCGGTTGGCATACAGACTTTCTCGGAGGTAATAGATTTGGATTGCCTCTATATAGACAAGACTGAGTATATCTGGAACA
>OBLI01003835.1_pt1 | contig 11210 bp, 12 predicted proteins | sample 1519701 | NCBI WGS metagenome assembly OBLI01 (sample SAMEA3663005, study PRJEB22513) | pig gut metagenome | biome: pig gut; feature: pig-associated habitat; material: faeces | place: France | collected 2012 | reverse complement strand
AAGAGGAAATTGGCAAAAAGTTAACAGGTGATGGAATTATCGCAATAACAAACTGGCATTTGCTGGCAGGTGTTGAAGATGATGAAGAAGAAACAGAAGTTTCACCACTTAAAGACCCTACAAAAGTTGTTACTGATTTGTTGCCAATAACTCCAGGAACTACAGCAGGTCACGACCTTAATACCATTGATAATCGTGTTTTATTCTTGTCGTTGCTTTTTGAATAGATCGATATAAAATCATTAAAAGATATTTGTGTATTTAATGATGAGGCACACCACATACACGAAAATAAATCAGCAGGCATGATAACAGAGGTTGAATGGCAAAAATCATTGAACTATATTTCAGAAGAAAAAGGTAGAAATTTTCTTCAAATAGATTTTTCTGCTACACCGTATGATGTTACAGGTTCAGGACAAAAACGTACAAAACACTATTTCCCACACATTATTGTTGATTTTGCTTTAAAAGAAGCAATTCAACAAGGATTAGTTAAAACAATTACGATAGATAAAAGAAAAGAAATTGCAACTTTAGAAAATGAAGATATTGATTTTAAAGCCGTAAGAGAAGGAAACAAAGTTATTGATTTATCTGAAGGTCAAAGGTTAATGCTTCGTGCTGGGATTAAAAAATTAAAACTTTTAGAAGAAGAATTTACAAAAGAAAATCCTGATAAATATCCAAAAATGTTGGTTATTTGTGAAGATACAAAAGTTTCACCATTAGTAACGAATTTTCTAATTCAAGAGGGACTTGAAGAAGATGATGTTATGCAAATTGATTCTGATAGAAAAGGCTCTATTAAAGAATCTGAATGGAAAGAAGTTAAACAGCGTTTATTCAATGTTGATAAACATTCAAAACCTAAAGTCATTGTTTCAGTACTTATGTTAAGAGAGGGGTTTGACGTTAGTAACGTGTGTGTAATTGTTCCACTTCGTTCATCAGAAGCACCAATATTGTTAGAGCAGGTTATTGGTCGTGGTCTGCGTTTGATGTGGCGTGAAAAAGATTATCAAGAAATTAAAGCAGAAAACAGATACAAAATGATTGTTGAAAAACAAAGTCCAACAAACTATTTGGATATTTTGAGTATTATAGAACACCCTGCATTTTTGAAGTTTTACGACAATTTAGAAAATGGAATGATTGTTGAAGAAACAAAAATGCCACCAAGAGAGTCTATTTTGGGTGATATTATAACAGTTGGTTTAAAAGAAGATTATGAAAAATATGATTTTTATATTCCTAATATAATTTCTGATAAAGAAGAAATTTTAACACTTGGTGAAGTTAAAACTGATAATTATCAACCGTTACCTTGGACATTAGACCAACTAAAATCTATGGTAAGCACTTATTCAGAAGAAATGACAGTAAAAACTCGTTTTGGTGACTATAGAGTTTCTCAGGAATTGTTTAATGCAAAAAGTTACAACGAGTTTTTATCAAAGATGTTGCAAGCAATTACCAATAATTTAGCAAGAGTAGGTGGACACTCATCTTATCCTGTTATGCAGGTTAATCAAGTTGAATTAGTAAAAATTATTGACGAGTACATCAAAACCAAATTATTTAATCAACCTTTTAATCCTCAAGAGGGTAATAATTGGCGAGTATTGATGATTTCAAGGGTTGGTATATTAGAACATATTATGAAAGAGATAAGTCAATCTATTTACGATATGCAAAATAATATTGATGTTATTGATGCAACTGTTAAAAAAGAATATTTTTCTAGTGTTCCAACATTAAAAATGAGAGAGAATTTTTCACTAAATATAAGAAAATCTATTTATGAAAAAACTGCTTATCCATCAAATAAAGGTGAATTTGAAAAGGCTTTCTTGTTGGCTATGGATAGTGATTCAGAAGTAGAAAGATGTATGAAAATAAATGAAAATTATCATACGTTTGCTCATTTGAAATATATTAGAACGGACGGTCTTTTGTCGTCATATTATCCTGATTTTATTGCTAAAATAGGTGAAAATATATATTTGATTGAAACAAAAGCTGAAAAAGATGTTGATAATGCAAATGTAAAACAAAAACAGAAAGGTGCATTGGATTGGTGTAAAAAGATAAATGAATTACCATCAGATGATAGAATGAATTCTGTTTGGAAATATTCATTGTTAGATGATACAACATTTTATGCGATGTACGATAAAGGTGCATCTATTCAAGAGATATTAGAATATTGTAAACTTACTAATGGTAAAATTGAGGGTAAGTTGTTTTAAGATTGATTAGCAATTTATTTGATATTTAGTTTAATAACAAGCCAAGATTGTGTATTTATGATAAAATTATCGCAAATAGAAATTTGTTAGTGGTAATGCAATATGTCAGAAATAAGTACAGAATTGTTGCAAAGATATATTTTAACTCTTGAAAAATCATACTCGATGTTACAACAGGTACAAGAGGGTACTATTGATTATGAGTTATATCGCAATTCTTTAGTTAAAGGATTTGAAATGACATTGGAGCAGAGTGGTAAACTCTTGAAAAAAGTCCTTAATCCATATTTTGCATCTAAAAAAATGGTTGATATGTTATCATTTAAAGATGTTTTTAGGCAAGCACATAAGCATTCTCTAATTACTGAAGAAGAAACAGCAAGATGGATGAAATATCGTGATAATAGAAATAATACTGCTCACGATTATGGACAAGTTTTTGCGGAAGAAACTTTGTTATTAGTTAAAGATTTTTTAATTGATGTGAAAAATTTGAAGAAAGTTATTGATGATGCTTAATGTAAAACAAGAATATTTGAATGAATTAAAAAATATCTTTAGTAATTATTGTCCAAAGGCTGAAATTTGGGCTTATGGTAGCAGGCTTACTAATGATTGTCACTCAGGTAGTGATTTGGATTTGACGGTTAAAACTTTTAATGATGAAAATAAATATTTATAGGAATTAAAAGAATTGTTGAATGATAGTGATATACCATTTTTGATTGATATTAATATTTTTGATAATTTGCCTCAATCTTTTCAAGATGAGATTTTAAAAAATTATGTAAAAATATTTTAATTTTATTAAATATACAAAAAAAGACCTGTATTACAGGTCTTTTTTTGTAATGTATTATTTATCATTCGATTAATAATCAAGTTTTTCCATAAGTTCGTCTGAAATATCAAAGTTCATATACACGTTTTGAACGTCATCGTGTTCATCTAGTCGTGTATATAATCTCATAATATTTTGTGCTGTTTTTTCGTCAGTAATTTCGATTTCATTTTGTGGAATTCTTGTGAATTCTGCTGTGATTGATTTGAAGCCTGCTTTTTCAAGTCCTTCTGTTACTGATTGAAGATTTTCATACGCAGTAATAACTTTGTAGTTTTCTTCGTCTTCTTCATCAATAATATCTTCTGCATCTAAATTGATTGCTTCTTCAAACAATTTTTCAAAATCTACTGATTTATCAAATGTGATACAACCTTTTCTATCAAACATCCAACCTACGCAACCTGTTTCACCAAGATTGCCATTGAATTTTGTGAAGTAACTTCTAATATCACCGGCAGTTCTGTTTTTGTTGTCTGTCATCGCTTCAACTACAACAGCAACACCACCTGCTGCATATCCTTCATATACAATTTCTTCATAATTGTCTGCACTTGATTGTCCAGCACCTTTTTCGATTGCTCTTTTTATATTATCGTTTGGCAAGCCTGCTGCTTTTGCTTTTTCAATAGCAGTTCTTAAACGGAAGTTACCTGCGGGATCAGGTCCACCTAGTTTCGCTGCAACGATTAATTCTCTTGAATATTTTTGAAAGACTACGGCTCTTGCTGAGTCTGTTTTTGCTTTTTTATGTTTGATTGTTGACCATTTTGAATGTCCGCTCATATATTTACTCCGTTTGTTTAAAGTTTTCTACATTTATATAATATCAAAAACAATTACTTTGAACCATATTTTATTATATTTTTTATTATTATAAAATTTATTTTACACTCTTAAGTCGATTTGTTTAAAGTTATTCTTGGATTTGACGTAATAATAAACATACAAAATAGGAGGGTTTTATATTATGGCAAAGATTATTGAATCAAATAAAAATGAAAGACGTACAATTAGGCTTACAACAGATGATATTATTTCTATTGTTCAAGAGTATCAACAACTTACTAAAGGTTTAAAATATCTTGAAAGCATTAGAGATATTCTTTCTGATAAAGTCTTATACTTGCCTGAAAGTCTATAATCTAATTATTTCATCAAAATTATTTAATCTGAAAAATGGAAAGTGAGCAGAATTTTCTAGGTATAAACATCTCGTTTTTTGCTCCCAATATTCTTTTTGATGTTTCGGATTGAATATTTTATCCTCATTACTCAATATTGCTAAGTCAAATTTCATACATTCAGGTTTTGTTGCATCGTATTGTTTTAAACTTTTTAACTCTTCTTTGCAACTGTCAAAACTACGATGTGATTGGTTTGCATTGAATAATCGGAATTCTTTTTCATCATACGTTAAATATTTTCTTCTAAAATCAAGAGCAGTTTCTTTTGTTACTCCGTTGAATACATTAACAATATTTTTATTTAGTCCAAAATATTCATCATAAGCGATAGGATTACCATTAATAGCAATAGTTTTTTCAAATTTAGGTAAAATATCCTTAATCATTCCCGCAACAAATACGCCTGCAGAAAATGAAACAAGATAATATTTATTATAATTTGAAATATCAATATCAAAATCTAAATTAGAATAATCATAGACAATCAAAACATCATTTTCTTTTGAATACATAAATTTGAATTGGTCGCTATCACAACCCCAACCAGTTAAGAATATTATTAAATTTTTACTATTATTTTGGATTAATTTAGTTTGCATAATTGTTTTATAACACAGAGTGGATTTTTTCTAAACCATTAAATTCAATATTAACACGTGAGCCACGATAGAGTTTGTCGTCATCTAGAGGTTTTAAAACAATTCCTGCAAAATATCCATCATACGTAAAACATCGTCGTATGATTTCATTGAGTTTTTCTGGTTTTTCGGCTTTTTCTTTTGGAGTTGTTTCACAACGGATTATTAACCAGCATTTTTTGCCGTTGGAATCTTCAAACCAAATTTGAGGATCAACTTCCAATGTGTCTTGGAATGATAAAACTTTTAAGTGTTGTGCTTCAAAAATTCTTCTAATATATGTTATTGCAAAATTTCTCATTTCCCATCTTGAAAGTTCTATTTTTTCTGTTGTTGCTAAATGTTCAGGAATAATTTCTTCGTCAGTTTCTGTATTGAATAAATTCCAACCGTTATGAAGTGCTTTTATTGTGTTCATGTTCGGATTTGTTGGATTATCAACGCATACGGGAAATTTGCACGGTATTAGGTTATGTTGTTTTGATGCTAGCAATTGTCTTTTTATGTATTGTTCTGGTAAATATGAGTTCCCAGATTTATCTTGGATATCAATGATTATAGAAAAAACTTTGTTTTTATAAATAAAGTTCATACTATCAAATGCAGGATAAGTGTATTCTGCTCTAATCCATTTGCAATCATTGAGAAGTTGCATGTGTTTTTGTATCTGTACACCTGCAATATCTCGTGCATATATCAAAAGGTCGCTAGGTTGAGGTGTGACTACTTGTTTACTGTCTTTTGAAAGGTCTTTGTATTCTCGCTTTTTATTTTTATTTAGTGGATTAAATAAGTTTTTGATAAAGTCCATTGATAATATCCTTTATCAATATTTTATCATTTTAAGAATAAAGTTAAAGAAAAAGATGACTACTTTTGTAGTCATCTCTTGTATGCTTAAAACTTAATTTTTTATGCTTGTTTTGTTTCGTTAGTATTTTCTTTTGGCTTTGCATTGATACTGTCAATTGCAGGTCCAACGAATTTGCCAATAACAACGTGTTCAACGAATTTATCAATAGGTTTTGCCATTATAGATAATGCTGCCAAACCACCGATTGATTTGATAATTCTATTATTAAACATTTTGCTTTTTTCCATTTTACGAATTGCATCAAATGCCAAACTTTGTTTTTCTTCCATTGGAACATCTTTTGCATGTTTCATAAATTTGTTGAATGCTTTTTCAGACATTTTTTCTGGTTTAACACCGTCTAACAATTGTTGACGAGCATCAACAAGTCTGTCAACAACCGCACTTGTGTATGCTTTTAAGTTTTCTGCTTTTGGCTCACGAACCAATGGTTTTTTGATAAAGTCTATTGCTGCATAGAATGGTTTCATCAAACCTTTATGTGTCTTTTTGTGTTTTGTAATTTCATCAACTTTTCCTGCTAATGAATCTTTGAATGCAGCCTTATCAACTTTATTTTCAGCATTTAAGAATGCTTTGTGCTCACCTTCGTTCATTGAATTAAGAACCATATCGGAAATGTTTTCTCTGTGAGTTAATGTTAATCCACTTTTTGAAAAACCTGCCGCATTATTTGCAATTCCTTGACCAACTTTTACTGCTGCTGTTGGCAAAAATACACTAGCAAGCATTTGTGTCAAAAATTGTTTAGATGCACGTTTTTTGCTTGGTTCTTGTTCACCATATTCATCTTGTCTATAGTTATCGGCTACATCTGCTCCAATATAGGCAATTGCAGGTAACCATGACAAGTTCGCTAACATTGGACTTAATGGTCTAATTGCTTCACCCAATTCGTTAGAATATCCTAACGCACGTATTGGCATTTCTGCGTATATATCTTTTCTTTTAGTTTTTTCTACATTTTTCTCTTCTGATTTATCAGCATTTTTAGTTTCAGTTTTCTCACTTCTAAAATTCGTTCTACTGTTCATCAAATAGTTGTTGTTATTCCCAAATCCAGCTATTCCAGTCAATGTTGACTCCTTCTACGACATTACATACTACACACTACATTATTAAAATTTTGAAAATAAAAATTTTTGCTAAATATTTTTTGAAAATTTACAATTGCCGTACTTTTTGTTACAAAATATTGTAATTTAAAAATATGTCATAATCAAGCAATTTGCTCTCTATTTGTCTATTAGGTAAATTTTATAGATATTTCATGTTATACATCATCAATTTATTGATATGATTTTTAGGTAAGTACATCATACCCGTTAATTTAGGAGCATTAGTTTTTATATTTTTCTTTACCCAATCTTCCATAACATCATTCATTGATGCATCAACAAATCTAAAACCAAGTTTGTAGAAAAATCCGGCAGGTGATGTTTCTCCATCAGTAATTTCTGCGTAAACAACTATTCTACCTTCAGTATCTTTATCTGCTAAACTACGTTCAAGCAATGCTTGAATTGCTTTGGTGCCTGCTCCGTTATATCTTTGTGGTGCTGATATTGAGTCGATTTTATAACAATTTTTTAAATATGTATAAGTTTGTTTAGGTGGAATTTTGAATGTGATTAGTCTGTACCTATTCATCAATGCGGACATATTTTTTTCGATTTCTTTATTAGTTTTATCACATTCTACTTTAATAGTATATTCGTTATTCCATTCGCCTTGAACAGAGTATTTATCAGATTGTTTGATTTTGTGAAATTTAATTTTGGCATTTTGAATAACTATCGGTTTTTCTGTTTTTTCTTTATGACCACCGAATTTGATAGAATTGGAAGCATTTACTTGAGATTGTAGTCCCGAAGTTATTGCCAAATTGTAATTAGCTGAACTTACCATTTCTCTTATTCCTTATCCCATAACTTACTTATATAAAGTTTTTTAGGGTTAAAATATTGCTAAAAATAACACAATTGTGAACTTTTGTTAAGCATGTCAACTTCAATGATTACATGTGTTTTGCCGAAATTTATTTGTTAAAAATTCGAATAATTTTTGCATAAAAAAAGGACTGAATTTTCAGCCCTTTTTTGTTTATTTTTTATGAAATTAATTTTATATGATTTCGTTATATGATGATGGGTTTGTCAATAAATCATAATTGATTTCATTTTCGTTATCAGCGATAGCAGCGGCTACAACTGCATCAGATGTAACGTTTAACATAGTTCTCATCATATCTGTTATTCTTTCGATTGTGAACAAGAATGCAAAACCTGCAACTAATTGTTCTGGACTTAAGCCCATACCGTTAAGGATTAGGGCAATAGTGATTAAGCCTGCTCCAGGAATACCTGCACATGTACTTGATGCGATGATTGCTAATAGAGCAATTTGTATAATCAAGAATGGAGTTAAGGCAACACCATACGCTTGTGCTAGGAAGATTACTGCAACTGTTTGAAGTAGTGCAGTACCGTCCATGTTTAAAGTTGCACCTAATGGAAGTACGAAACTTGAAACTTTATGTGAAATACCACGTTTTTCACAACAAGCAATTGTTAATGGTAATGTTGCAGATGAACTTGCTGTACCAAATGCAACCATCATTGCTTCTGCAATCGCTGCGTATAACATCAATACTGGAACTTTTGAGAATATTTTTAAGAATATTGGATATACAACGAATAATTGTATCGCAAATCCGATTGCAAGTACCATCAAATATTTTGAAATACTTACGAATATATCTGCACCAAACTGTGATACTGCAATTGCTGTTAGAGCAAATACACCAGGTGCTGCAAAGTACATAATCCAATCAGTAACTTTCATTGTTGCGGCAAAAACTGATTCAAAGAATGAAACTAATGAACGGTTTACATCACCTACTTTTGCTAATGCTATAGAGAATACTAAGCTGAATACAATAATTGGAACCATATCACCTTTTGCGATTGATTCTAATGGGTTTTTAGGAATAAAGCCTAAGAATAAGTTTAGAATTTGTCCTTTTTGGGCAGCAATGGTTGATGCTACAGTATTTTGAATGCTATCAGCAGTACCTTTTGCTATGTAATGTGCTGCACCAACACCTGGTTGGAAAATAAGTGCAAGTAAAGCACCAATTGTTACAGCCGCTACGGTAATAATACCATAGTATAGTATCATTTTTTTACCAAATTTACCTAATTGTTTGTTATCACCAACACTAGTAATACCAATTACAATGGCAGATATTACTAATGGAATTACAACCATTTGAATCATTCTGATAAATAATTGACCGATAAATGTTAAAAAATTAAGTGCGATAGTATTTTGATGTGTATGCATAAATACACCAACAATAACACCGGCAATTAATCCGAAAAATATGTGCCAATTTCTTTTAAAACCTAGTCCTAAGGCAATAAGCACTTGCATGTGTAGTTTCATATTATAAATCCTCTCATAATTAAAAACTTTCTTAACCTCACTATTGTACTAAATTTCACTAGATATTTCAATAAGTAAATATCCACATAACAGATGATTTATTTAAAGAATAGAAGATTTGTCTTTGAAAAAAGTTTGAGTTAAGGTATAATCTTTGTATGTCAAATTTTGTTCATTCAGAAAATATTAAAACAATTGCATATTTAGGAACTAGTGGTTCTTTTACCGAAATGGCGAAAGATTATTTTTGCGTAAAATACAATCTTGATGCGTATCAAATGCCATTTAGAACTATAAAAGAAATTATTTCTTATGTTGAAAATGATAAAGATGCAGTTGGTGTAATACCTGTTGAAAATGCTAAAGAAGGTATTATTAGAGAAACTAATGATAATTTAATTAAATCATCGAATGAAAATATTAAAATATTATCTGAGGCTATTCTTCCTGCAAATAATTGTTTGTTATCCAAGAATAGTGAAATTTATAATATTACTGGTTTAATTGCACCAGCACCTGCAATTGCTCGTTGTCAAGAGTATATTAAAACTCAGTTGCCAATGCATTTGAATATTATAAATACGGCTGATAAGCTGCTCGTTTATTAAATTCATATAATTTGACTTATGCAATTATTGGTACTGAAAAAACTGCTGAAATATATAATCTAAATATTTTAAATCCAAATATTAATAATGATAAAGACAACCATACAAAGTTTATAATGATTGGTAATTTTGAAACAGAACCAACGGAGCATAGTATTTCTAGTATTGCTATTTCATTAGCCGATGTTCCTGGTGCATTGTTTGATATTGTGAAAGAATTCGCAGAAAGAAAAATCAATATTACATATATTCATGCTACTCCATCAAAGTTGGAAGCAAATGAATATATTTTATATTTAGATTTTGCTGGTCATATTAAAGAGGAAAATATTTTGTCTGCAATAGAAAATGTTAAAAAACATACTAAATATTTTAGATTTATGGGTTCTTATGAACGAATTTAATCTGTGAGTTTGAAATTTATGAGAGATATTTTTAAATTTATTATTACATTTTCAATAATTGTTTTAGTCTGCCAAAATGTGTCATTTGCGAGTTATGATTCAATGTTAACTGATACACAATTGATAAAAAAAATAAAAAAATGTGATAAGAAAATTGATAAACATCCTGATAATGTAAAATTATATGTTCAAAGAGGTTTTTTGAAATTTTGTTTAAAAGATTATGGTAGTGCATTAGAGGATTATGTTAAAGCCGAGGAATTATCGCCTGATAATTCTGATATATTTTATTCTCGTGGTCGAGTTTGGTTTGCTAGAGGAAATTATACTGAAGCAATAGATGATTTTGATAAGGCAATAGAATTAAATCGAAAAGATTCTAAAATATATGTCAGTCGTGGTATTGCCAAAGATAAAATGAAAGATTTTGTTGGTGCAAAACAGGATTATGATGCTGCTATTAGATATGATAAACATTCTCAAAGTGCTTATGCTAACAGAGGTGTTGTAAAAGGTGAATTAGGTGATTATAAAGGTGCATTAGAAGATTATAATATGGCAATTAAGTTGTGTAAATATGCACCAAGTACATATTATAATATGGCATTAACAAAGTGTAAATTAGAACAATATGAAGAGGCTGTTAAAGATTTCACTACTGCAATAACACAGAATCCTAAATATACTTCTGCATATTATAAAAGAGGTTTAACTTATTTGAAATTAGATAGCAAGCAATTTGCAAAAAGTGATTTTAAAAAAGCACTTGAATTAGCACCTACAAATCAAGAAATTAAAGATGCTATAACCAATCTCGACAAGGAATTAAATGAACTTTATGATACTAAAGTGCCTGATTGGGTACTTAATGAAGATTGAGTTGTTGCTTGTTGAGGTGGTTTTATAAATTCTTTTTTAGGTTTTGTTTTTTGTGTCGATGAACCTATCGAAGTTATAGT
>OBLI01003832.1_pt1 | contig 11215 bp, 9 predicted proteins | sample 1519701 | NCBI WGS metagenome assembly OBLI01 (sample SAMEA3663005, study PRJEB22513) | pig gut metagenome | biome: pig gut; feature: pig-associated habitat; material: faeces | place: France | collected 2012 | reverse complement strand
AAAATATTATTTATTTATAGGCGAGCACCCACACCTAAAAGGCGTGTATAATCCACTACAATTTATATCTTATGTGGTGTTTTATTTGCTTATGATAGGGCTTTGCTTAACTGGATTTATTTTATACGCAAATAGCTATCACGAGGGCTTTGGTGGGCTTATTTATGAGTGTATGAGAAGCTTTGAGGCGATGTTTGGTGGTCTAGCAAATGTGCGTCAAATTCATCATATTCTTACTTGGGCTGTGGTGATTTTTGTCTGTGTTCATATCTATATGGCTGTCTTTAACGCTATAAAAGGCAAAGACGGCGGCATGGATGCGATTTTTAGCGGCTATAAGTACATAAAAGACGGAAAACGCACTTGAAAATACTAGCTCTTGGTATAGGCAATGTGATGTTTGGCGATGAGGGCGTAGGCGTTCATTTTATGAAAATGATGAGCGAAAACTACGAATTCTCATCGCCAGAGCATACTTTGACTTTTTTAGATGGTGGGACAATGGCAAATCACCTTGCCCCTATCATCGCTGACTATGAGTATCTCATAGTTTGCGACTGCATTGACGCAAATGGTGGCTTGGTGGGCGATGTGTATTTTTTTGACTTTGAGGACGCTCCAAATGCTATAAAATGGAGTGGCTCAGCGCATGAAATAGAAATGCTTCAAACCCTACAAATGATGGACTTGCTAGGCGACCGCCCAAAGACTAAGATAATAGGCGTTATTCCAAAACGCATAGAGCCTATGAGCTTTGAGCTAAGCTCTGAGCTACAAAACGCCGTGCCTGTAATGAGTAAGGTGTTTTTAAAAGAACTTAGGGGGCTTGGCTTTACTTGTGATAAAAAGGCTGATTACAGCATAGCTGACATTGCCAGAAAATGGCAAGAAAAACAATTTTAAAAGCAATTCTAGAATTCCTAAATTATTTTAGAATTCTAAATCTAGAATTCCTTAGAATAAAATCTAGAATTCCTAGCCCTAAATTCTAGAATTTGCTAAAAAATCTACATAAAGCCTAAAAATTCAGCTAAAATTCCCAAAAAGGAGCAAAAATGACAAGACTAATGATAACAGCCGATAATGCTACTCTAGAACAAATCGTAACTATCGCTCAAAACATAGCACACAGAGATAATAAAGAAATAAGAATAAATAGCTTTAATGATGAACGCTACAAAAGCTATAAAAACGATGTAGAAGCAATCAAAAAAGGCGAGCTAAGCTCAAAAAGCCTAGATGAAATGCTTGAAGAGATAGAAAAATGGTATTAAAGCTAAGACCGCGCTATGAAAAAGAACTAAAAGAAATCACCGATTTCATCGCACTAGGCAGTCCAAGCAAAGCCAAAGAATTCGCAAAAAATATTTCTATCAAACTAAAAATCTTGCTAACATTTCCACACATCGGCAGAATGCGAGATGAAAATATTAGAGAACTTATCCATAAAGGCTATGTGATACCATACTTTATAAATGATGATGAAATAAACATCCTTGGCATTTACAAAGAAAACGAGTGGAGAGAATAAAAAAAAGCCTAAGGAATTCTAGAATTCCCAAAAAGAATTCCTAAATAAATTTGGAATTCCAAAAGCATTTTCTAAAAAACCCTTAAAACCACAAAAATTTCGCTAAAATATCACTATAAATTTGAAAGGCTATTTATGGCTAATAATCACAAAACACCAGAAGAATTAGCAAGAGAAAAAATAGACTTATTTCTTACAAATTCTGGCTGGGATATAGTAGGCAGAAATGAATATAACGAGCTTTTAAACGCTTGCGCTATAAAAGAAGGCTTACTAAAAGGAAATAGAGAAGCTGATTATTTATTATTCCTAGGTGGCAAGGCAATAGCCGTGCTTGAAGCCAAAAAAGCAGAAAATAAATTAAGCACCGAAGTAGCCGAGCAAGTTCAAAATTATTCTAAAATCGTGCCTGACTGGTATAAAATGTGGCAAAATCCTTTGCCCTTTGTCTTTATGAGTAATGGACAAACCTTGCTTTTTAGAGATATGAGAGCAGAAGAAATAGAATATAAAGAGCTTAAAAAAATGCTAAGCCCAAAAGAGCTAGTAAAAATGCTTGATATAAAAGAGCCTTACGCTTCTTTACCAGCTTTGCCAAAAGGGCTAAGAGAGTGCCAAATAAACGCAGTAGCAAATCTAGAACTATCATTTAAGAAAAACAAAAACAAAGCCCTTATTTGCCTAGCCACAGGCGCTGGCAAAACCTTTACGGCTTGCACTATTGTTTATAGACTACTTACTTATACGCCTATTCGCAAAGTGCTTTTTTTAGTAGATAGAAATAATCTTGGCGCGCAAGCCCAAGGCGAGTTTAAAAATTACTCACTTACCGAAAATAACACTAAATTTGATACCATTTACCAAGTATCTAGGCTAAAAAACATAGATGAAGCCAAAAGCTCAAATGTAGTTATTTCAACTATTCAAAGGCTCTTTGCCACTCTTACAGGACAAAGCCTAGAAAGCATCAACGATGATGAAGAAAGCTTTGATGGAGCGCAAAGCGAAGTAATCAGCCTAGAAAACTCTACAAAAACACTAGCGCCAGATTTTTTTGATTTGATTATAATAGATGAGTGTCACCGCTCAATCTATGGCAAATGGCAAGAAGTGTTAAAATATTTTCACAGCGCAAAAGTCATAGGACTAACCGCCACACCAACACCAGAAGCATATGCGTTTTTTAATAAAAATAAAGTAGCAGACTACACCTTTGAAGACTCAGTAAAAGACGGAGTAAATGTCGCCCCTATCATATATAGGATAAAAACACAAATCACTCAAGAGGGTGGAGCAATAGAGATAAATGATGAAGTAGAAAAAACTTCAAAAATCACCCAAGAAACCCAAACAATCAAAAGCAAAGAACGCACAGAATATTCTAGCACCGAACTAAATCGCCAAGTAGTAAATCTAGCCCAAATCCGCCTAATAATCACACGCTTTAAAGAAATCATCTACTCTACTCTTTATAAAGACAGAGAGCCAAATTTCGCCTACATACCAAAAACTCTAATTTTCGCAGAAAACGACAGGCACGCCGATAATATAATAAATCAAATAAAAGAAGTTTTCGCCCCAGAGTTTAAAAATGGCTTGCCAGAAAATTTTGTCCAAAAAATCACCTGTAAAGCTGGCAACTCAAACGAGCTAATAAGGCAATTTCGCAACAATGTAGAGTTTAGAATAGCAGTAACTGTTACCCTAGTAGCAACAGGCACTGATGTAAAGCCACTTGAATGCGTTATTTTCATGCGTGATGTAAGCTCAGCCGTGCTATATACGCAGATGAAAGGTCGCGGATGTCGCTACATAGATGATGAAAAGCTAAAACAAGCAACTCCAAATGCTACTTCAAAAGATCATTTTTATATAATAGATGCTATCGGCGTTACAGAACACGAAAAGAAAATCCCAAACATAAACGACAAAAACCAAAAAGAGCCTTTTCCAAACTTAGCTAGGCTTTTTGAGCTTTTATCTCACGGCAATCTACAAGACGAATACATCACACTACTTTTTAACCGCCTTAGCAAATGCGCCAACAAAGGCGACAAAGAAGAACTACAAAGATTTACAATCATTGCTGGATTTAGCCTACACTCGTTTTTAGAAGTCCTAAGTGATAAAATAAAAAACTTCCCACCATTTAACGACATAAACGAAGCAAACAAAGAGCGAAAAGAAGCCCTAAACCCACTACTTACAAACACAATCGCCAAAAAGCAAATTTTAGAAATCAACGCAGGATTTATAAAAACCATAGACACCGCAGATATAGTTATAAGTGAAGGATTTAGCAAAGAAGAAGCAAAAAGCTACATTGAAAGCTTTGAGCAGTATTTAGATGAAAACAAAGACAAAATTGAAGCCCTAAAAATCATCTATAACGCCCAAAATATCACAATCACGCACGATATGCTAGCAGATTTACAAAATCAAATTCTAACCTTCAATCCAGATTTTAAAACCAGCAGAATTTGGGAAAATTATAAAATTTTAAACGAAGGCAAAGGTATAGAAAACCTTAAAAAAGATGAGCTAACCGCCCTTACAAACCTTATAAGTCTTGTTCGCTTTGCTTATAAACAAACAAGCTCGTTAAAGCCCATTGTGCGCAGCTATCTAAGTGGCTTTAATCTCTACGCAGGTCAAGCCCAAAGACCGCTAAACCCTGAGCAAACTGAGCTTTTAAGTGTAATAGCCAAGTATATCGCTCAAAACGGCTCTTTAAGCCTAAAAGAGCTAAAACCACTAGGCGATAACTACCGCCTAGGCATAATAAATATTTTTGGCGATCAAGCAAACCAAGAGCTAGAAAAGCTAGCTAAATTTATCATCAAGGAAGCAGCATAATGGCAAAAGAAACTAAACCCACAACCACCCTAGCAAGCAAAGTCTGGAAAATGGCAGATGTGCTAAGCTCAGCAGGCATTGCTTTTACTGATTATATCACACAGCTAACTTATATTTTATTTCTTAAAATGGATGATGAAAAAACAAAAACTTTTGGCGATGATAGCGCCTTACCACAAGGCGCAAGGTGGAAAAACCTACTAAAAGACGCAAACGGCGATGAGCTAATAGGCGATGAGCTAGTAAAAACTTATGAAACAATCCTAGCTACCCTACAAGGGCAAAGTGGCATAGTAGGCGCAATTTTCACAAAAGCCACAAACAAAATCACCCAACCAGCCAAACTTCAAAAAATCATTGAAATGGTAGGCAAAGAAAACTGGTATTCTTTTGGCTCGGATTTAAAAGGCGAGATTTACGAAAGCATTTTAGAGCGAAACGGACAAGACGCCAAAGGTGGCGCAGGGCAGTATTTCACTCCACGTGCGCTTATTTGGGCTATGTGTGAAGCTATAAATCCACAGCCCACAGAGCTTATCTGCGACCCAGCTTGTGGCACTGGTGGCTTTTTGCTAGAAGCCTACTTTCACGCCGAAAAAATAGCCCAAAGCTCACACGACACAAACGCCCTAGTAAATCTAAAAAGCTCAAATATCCGTGGCACAGACATCACCCCGCTTGTAGTCACCCTAGCTAGTATGAATCTATATTTACACGACATAGGACAAATAGACACAGCACCTATAAACTGCGCCGATAGCTTAGAGAGCGAGCCAAAATATCTAGCAGATGTAGTCCTAGCAAATCCACCATTTGGCGCACGCCCAGAAGGTGCTACTGATATTTCTAGTCTGCGTGGCGACTTCTACGCACAGACAAAAAACAACCAACTAAACTTCTTACAGCACATTATGAAAATGCTAAAACCACAAGGCAGATGCGCTATTGTTTTGCCTGATAATGTGCTTTTTGAAGCAGGCGCAGGCGAGATTATACGCAAAGAACTACTAAAAAACTTCAATCTCCACACCATTTTACGCCTACCTACTGGCATTTTTTACGCACAAGGCGTGAAAGCAAATGTGCTATTTTTTCAAAACGGAGAGCCTACAAAAGAGCTTTTTGTCTATGACTACCGCACAGGCATAAAACACACGCTAAAAACAAACCCACTAAAAAAAGAGCATTTAAAAGACTTTCTATCTTGCTACCAAAATAGAAAAAATATCAAAGATAATGAAAGATGGCGCAGTTTTAGCATTGCTGAGCTTTTAGGGCGAGATAAAACAAACATAGACATAAAATGGATAAAAGACAATGAAGAAATTCCACCCCTAAATGAGCTTTTAAAAGAGCTAGAAAACTCAGCCAAAAATATCGCAAATGCTAGCGCCAAGCTTACTTCGCTTTTAGCAGATATTAAGGAATTCTAGATGAATACAAAGCATTTAAAAGCTAGAATTCTAGATTTAGCACTTCAAGGAAAATTAGTAGAGAATTCTAGAATTCCTACTGATTTAAATTCTAGAATTCCCTCTGATTTTAACCCACCTTTTGAAATTCCAAACTCTTGGCAGTGGGTAAAACTTAGGGATATTTGCGAAATAACTTCAAGCAAAAGAATATTAAAAAGCGAATATGTAAAAAGTGGAATTCCTTTTTATCGCACGAAAGAAATTGTAGAACTTAGTAATAAAGAAAAAATTTCTACTGAATTTTTTATCTCAGAAAACAGATACAATGAAATTAAAAGCAAATTTGGAATTCCACAAACAAATGATTTGTTAATTTCAGCTGTCGGAACAATAGGCAAAATTTGGTTGGTAGATACAAATAAACCTTTTTATTTTAAAGATGGTAATTTAATTTGGCTAAAAAATTCTAACAGTTTTAATTCTTTGTTTTTAAAATACATGTTAGAAAATCAAATTTCTAAAAATAAATTTTCAGGCACAGCTTACAATGCTTTAACTATTATATTTTTAAAAAATCTTTATATCCCACTACCGCCAAAAGATAAGCAAGAAAGAATAGTTAAAAAAATAGATGAGCTTTTTGAAATTTTAGAAGTTATAGAAAACTCTCTTTAATCAAAATTCCAAATTTTTATCTAAAATTCCCTAAAAAGACCTCCCCCGCACCCCCTAGAAAAAATCATACAATTACCTAAGGAATTCTAGAATTCCTTATAATTTTTGCTATAATCACGATATTTAAATTCTAGAATTTAAGGCGTTTTTATGACTTTACATTTTACTTTTTATAGCAAGGCGAGGCATATTGCGTTTTTTGTGGATTTTTGGGCTAGGCGCTCAAATCTGCGCTATGCTCTGCGCCAAAATGATGATAGCTGCGAGCTTTTTATCGGGGGCAGCGAGAGCGAGCTAACGAAGTTTAGCGATGAGCTAGCTAAGATGTCTACTTCGGTGTTTTTAAAAGACACTAGCGTCCAGCTTTGTGACGAAGTGCCTGATATCCCAGCATTTAGCACGGATTTTAAAAGCGCAAATATCACGCCATATGCGCTTGAAACTGGCAAAAATGAGTGCGGATTTGAGAGTGATGAGGACTTTATAAAAGCTGCTAGCCAAGCTCTAAAAGCTTCTCAAAGTGTCAGCTACAAAGGGCTTATTATCTCAAAGCTAGAAAACTTTGATTGCGATTATATCATGCCTACAAGGCTAAATCTCTTGCCAAAGATTTTTATTTGCGATGAAAAAAATATGATAGCGCTAAGTAGCTTTGAAAAGCCAGTTATTCGCCTGCGAACGAGTGCGCTTTTTCGCCAAAATCACAAGGATGCGCCACTATTTTTTGGGGTAAGAGCGCCTTTTGATATAAATCTTTTTAAACTAGCCCAGAGCTTAGAGGGCATAAATTTCTTAGCTATAAAGGACTCAAATCGCCCATTTTGCGCAAACTTGCTTGAGCGCCAGCTTTGCGTGATTAAAGGTGGAGAGTTTAGCCCAGTCATAAACAGCCAAAACAAGCTAGCAGCGCTATTTGCGCTAGTTTTAGCCGAGTATAAAATGAACCCTCAAAACTGCGGACTAATTTATTTTAGCAAAGAAAATGCTGATTTTATCAAGGTTTTCAAAGGTGATAGCCAATACGAAATGCTAAAAATCAATATCCCTAGCTCATACGAAGAAATATATGAAATAATCAGCTCTCGCTCAGCTCTTATTGAAAATTTTAAGGCAAAATTCCCTCTAAAAACCGGCAAAATAGACCGCCCTGCGAATTTCTACTCGCTATTTTGTATTATCGCTGAGATTTTAGGCTTTAAAGATGAGCCACTTGACCTTGGGGCTGATTTTAACGGCGCAAGGGGCGTTAGGATTGATTATAAAATGCAAAGCAAGGATGAGTTTGATACAATCAGCCTAATTGCTTCAGCGATGAGTTTTAGGCTAGCTGGCGCTGATGAGAGAAATATCAGCTTTGGGCTGATTGAGAGCCTTGTTAGCTTTATTGACAGCTATACTGACTTGCTAAAAAATGAGCTAGACTGCGAAGATTTCGTTCTTTTAGGCTCGCTCTTTAGCTCAAAGCCACTTGGCGAGCTGGCATTAAAACACACAAATGCTAAACTAAGTGAGATTTATCCGCTTGAACTGCCTTAAAATCACGCTAAAAGGGCTAGTCCAAGGCGTGGGCATGCGCCCTTTTATCTATAATCTCGCACTCTCTCTTGGCTTAAAAGGACAGGTCTATAATGATGGTATTGGCGTAAAAATCAGCCTTTGTGGCAGTGCAGCGGACTGCGAGAGTTTTTTATCTAGGCTTAAAAAAAATCCACCCCCACTTGCTCGCATTGATGAGATTATTTGTGAGAGCTCAAGCGAGATTTTTGATGATTTTAGAATTCTTAGCTCGCAGCAGGCGCAAAAAATCGCACCGATTTTAAGTGATTTTGCTATTTGCGCTGATTGCGAGGCTGAGTTTAGAGACCCTAAAAACCGCCGTTATCATCACGCTTTTATAAACTGCACGCATTGTGGACCACGCTTTTCTATCATCTCATCTTTGCCCTACGACCGCAAAAACACTAGCATGGCAGAGTTTAAAATGTGTGCTAGCTGTGAGAGTGAGTATAACGACCCTTTAAATCGTCGTTTTCACGCTCAGCCTACTTGCTGTCATAACTGCGGTCCAAAGGCGTTTTTAAAAGATTTAAAAGGACAAATTTTAGCCCATGGTGAGAGTGCTTTTAGTACCTGCGCAGAGCTTTTAGAACAAGGTAAAATCATCGCAATCAAAGGGCTTGGCGGCTTTCATCTATGCTGTGATGGCTCAAATGTTAAGGCAATAAATGAGCTAAGAAAGCGCAAAAATCGCCCAGCAAAGCCGCTAGCGATAATGTGCGAAAACGAGCAAATGGCAAGTGCTTTGGCTGATTTTACTAAGGGTGAAAAAAAGCTTTTAAACTCACAGCTTCGCCCTATCGTGCTAGCAAAAAAATCACAATTTTTGAAGCCCAAACTTAGTCAGGCAATCGCTCCAAACATTGATAAAATCGGTGTTTTTCTAGCTCCAACTTCTTTTAATCTCTTGCTTTTTTATTACTTTAAAAAGCCCATCATCGCAACTAGCGCAAATCTAAGTGGCGAGCCGATTATTACAAGCTTTAATGAGCTTTGTGCTAAACTTAACTCGGTGGCTGATTTTGTGCTTGATCATAATAGGCAGATTTTAAATCCTAGCGATGATAGCGTGGTGTTTTACTCTGAGAGTTTGGAGCTGGCGCAGTATATACGCACTTCAAGGGGGCTAAGACCTAGCATTGTGCCTTTTGAAATTCCAAATAATATTTCACCAAATTCTAGAATTCCTAGCGAAAATTCTAGAATTCCTAGTGAGAATTTATTAAATTCTAGAATTTCTAGCGAGAATTCTATAATTTCTAGTGAGAATTTATTAAATTCTAAAATTCCTAGCGAAAATTCTAGAATTCCAAAATACACCCCCCACACCCCCCACAAAACCATACTCGCCCTTGGTAGCGAGCTTAAAAACACCTTTGGCATTTACCACGAAGGCAATATTTTTCTAAGTCCTTATATCGGCGATCTAAAAAATATCGCTACAAAAGAGAGATTTGATGCCCTGCTAGCTACTTTTAAGCGCACTTATGAGCTGGAATTCACTGAGATTATCGCTGATTTACATCCGCATTTTAGCCATACTAAGGACTTTGAGGGCAGCAGCCTAAAAAGACTAGCCCACCACAAAGCGCACATTTATAGCGTAATGTGCGAGAATAATCTACCCTTAAATGCTGATATACTCGGCTTTGCCTTTGATGGCACAGGTTATGGAGAGGACTCTAAAATCTGGGGCGGAGAGGTTTTTGGGGCTTGTGAGAGCAAGGGGCTTAAAAGGCTTTATCATTTTGATAATTTTGCGATGATAGGCAGCCAAAATGCTATAAAAAACATTTATTTTCTAGCCTTTGCGCTGCTTAGAAAATACGAGCTAAGCGCACCTAGCTTTTTTGGGCGTTTTAATCAAAATCAGCTTAAAAGGCTTGAAATCGGCTTAAAAGCCGCTAGTGTTCAAACTAGCTCATTAGGGCGGATATTTGACGCAGTTGCTAGCATTGTGCTTGGACTTGATAGCGTTAGCTACGATGCGCAAGCACCTATGGAGCTAGAAGCTCTTTATGATTCTAGCCTTGATGTTTGCTATGAGTTTAGCGTAAGTGGCGAAATAATAAGTATGGGAGCTGTTTTAAAGAGCATTTTGGCTGAGAGTTTGCCGAGCGTGGCAGCAACTGGCTTTATAAATGGCATCGCAGCACTTATTGCAAAAATTGCTAAAAAGCACGAAAAAAGCGTGGTTTTAGGCGGTGGCTGTTTTGCTAATAAAGCTCTTTTAGAGCGAACTATAACCCTACTAAAAGCGCAAAATACGCCCTATTACCTGCCAAAAAATCTGCCTGCTGGCGATGAGAGCATAGCCTTAGGTCAGCTTTACTACGCATTAAAGGATGAAAATGAATGACAAGATTTTAAGGTATAGCATTTCGCTACCTGCGCCACTGCTAAAAGAGCTTGACGCTCTTGTAAAAGCCCAAAACTACGCTAGTAGAAGTGAGTTTACGCGCGATATCATCCGTGAGTATCTAGGGCGCAAGAGTTGGAGTGATAGTAGTAGCGAAGCCACTGCCGTGCTAGTAATCAGCTATGACCACCACGAAGGCGAGCTACTAATGCGCAAAATGCGCTTAGAACACGATAGCAAGGTAGAAATCATCTGCACAAATCACATCCACATAGACCATCACAACTGCTTGGAGACGCTGATACTGCGTGGTGTGGTGCGTGATATAGAGGAGTTTAGCGCAAATATCAAGGGGCTAAAAGGCGTGAAGTTTGGCCAGCTTGTGCGTGCTAGCGTGCCGAAGTTTTAGGGAATTTTAGATTTTGGGAATTCTAGAATTCCTAGCTGTATTTTCATAAGGAATTCTAGATTTTAGACTTGGGAATTCTAGATTTTGGGAATTCTAGAATTCCTAGGCTTTTTGGGGGTTAGGGGGTATTTTTTATCTTAAGGAATTCTCTTTAAGAATTCAAGTTTAAGGAATTTTAGTTTAGGGAATTTTAGAATTCCTAGGGAATTCTAAAATTCGCGGTAGCGGAGTAAAACTAGGCTCTAAGATTTTTTTTGCTTCGCATCCGCTGGTTGCTACGCACCCGTTGGGTAGCGATTTTTGCTCTTAGAGTCGCTGCGCAAGAGCGCCGTAGCGGTAGCGTTCGCAAAAGTTTTGCGACAGCTTTTCAAGCGTAGCGCAGGAAAGCGAGCAAAAGCTTTTGCGTAAGGCGC
>OBLI01003830.1_pt1 | contig 11223 bp, 7 predicted proteins | sample 1519701 | NCBI WGS metagenome assembly OBLI01 (sample SAMEA3663005, study PRJEB22513) | pig gut metagenome | biome: pig gut; feature: pig-associated habitat; material: faeces | place: France | collected 2012 | reverse complement strand
GCGGCGGCAGTGGTATGTGTCTTGATGTACTGCGCCTCATCTATCACCTGATACTCAAACTGCTTGTTCTCGTACTCTGCCACATCTCGTTTTAGCAAATCATAGGATGTGATTATGGCATCGTAATTCTTGTAATTGTCTATTATTGCTTTTCTCTCTGAAGCCTTTCCTGCCACAACCTGCGTCTTTAAGTCAGGTGCAAACCGTTCAAATTCCTCCTGCCAGTTGTACACCAGCGACGCCGGGCATACTACAAGTGATGTGCCCGCCTGTCCGTTTTGTTTTGTTGCAGACAGCACACTTATCATCTGAAGCGTCTTTCCAAGTCCCATGTCATCGGCAAGTATTCCGCCGAAGTTATTGTCCGCAAGTACTCTTATCCATTTGTGTCCATACTTCTGATAATTTCTAAGTGTCTTTTTAAGCTCCTGCGGTGGCTCATAATCGGCATCTGCGATTGTCTTAAATCCCTTTACAAGATTTCTAAAATAGCTATCTCTGCTTGAATATATCTCCGTGCAGTTTTCAAGCATCTTATCGAGATACAGTGCACGATAAAGTGGAATATCCATCTTACCCGATACGAATTCTTTTGCCGATATATGCATGGCTTCCATCATGCCACTCAGCTCTGCGACGCTGTCATCTGTTATATCTACGAAGTCTCCATTTTTCAGTCGGTGATATTTCTTTTTAAGCTTATAGCTTGCAAGTATATCAAGCAGTTCCTGTGGCGAAATGTCCTCGGATGATATCTCCAGATTCAACAAATCACTTTGAACGGATACGCCTACTGAGATTTTGAGATTTCTCTTTCTGTTTTTGCTCTTGAAGCGGTCCGTACAGTGCACCTCACCGATTGTCATAAGCTGCGAGATTCCCTGATTGAGCAGACGGTATACCTCTTCCTCATCGTTCGAACAGCCGAGGGCACTATGCGGATTGCTTACCGGTACAGTAGTATCATCCGCCTCCACCTGAATAAACTCTGGGAAATACTGTGTTGCAAGCTTAAGTGCCTCTGTCTCCTTGAGCTTATCACGGTAATTCTCCTGTATGGTATTCGTTTCTGCCATATCTATTATTGAAAAAGTGGCATCTTCATACTTGGCCACTGGTCTGCATATCAGATACTCTTTTTCTGCATCGAGATAGAATACCACATCCATATCCTGTGGAAGAAATTCTTCTACCATGTCCCCCACGTTGTTTGTAATATTGGCGCACTTCTCAAGCTCCGGAAGTATTCTGTAATAGAACTCCGCGATATTGTTGCGCCCTATGTGTATATTCACCTCGCCATCTTCAGACAAATTCCAAAGTGGTTCCAGCTGTTTTGTATTCTCTTCGCCAAGCCTGCAAACTGCATTCTCTTCTACATAGTACTGATGCTTTGAACCGCTTATCAGCGTCGGCATCTTTCCTTCTACACAAATCGACTCGAGTTCTCTTCCTTTTGTCTCTGGAAACAAGGCAAGCTCTACTTTCAATTCTCCGTCTTTTAACAGGATGCTTTTCTCTTTCTCCCGCGTATCCTTATTGATAAATGCTATGCGCTTTCCAAATTCGAGGTCAAAAAAGTCATCAAGTCTCGTTCCATACAGGTCGATATACGAACTCATGCTCTCCGCTTTTACTTCGGGTGCATACCAGCGTGTATTCTTCTGCTCTAACCTGTGCTTATGCTGTATCTCCTGCTTTACCTCTCGGTTTATGTACTCGATGCATTGCTTTGCATTCTCTGTAAATGTGGCTGTTGCAAGGTCTATTCTCTCGTTCTTTCCCAGATTGAGTGTCTCTTTATTTACATTTTTCTGATAAAAGTCCTTTATGCTTTTCATGACATACATCTTCGTTCTTCCGATTTTAAACGACAAATGCAACTCATCTGCTTCTAATATAAGTCGAGGCTGTATGTCTACTTTTCCTACTATATCCTCATTCTGCGGCTCCTGCGCCACCTTCTGCGCATGGAGATTTCTGAACGATTCGAGCATCTTTATTCCGTGCAAATCTGTGGCATCGCCAACTGTATGTGTCTTCTGATATTCATCGACAAGCAGCATAAGTGCTGCCACATGGCTACATGCTTTTTTCTGGGTCTCACGCCAGAAATATGCACCTTTTTGATACTGGCAATTGCATCGTGGTGCCATGCATGACATGCTTATTATGTCATCCTTGTCCATCTCAAATTTCACATCAAATATATGTCCGTTTTTGTCATGATAAGTTCCCGTCGGATATGCGCGCTGCGTATTTTCTGTGTAATAACCTTCGAAATATCCGACCTTTATATTCTCCAATGTTACACGACCGGACTTCACATTGACTTTTGCCTCTTCTACCACCTCTTCTGTAAACTCCACATCCTGTACTATAGTCGGCACATCGAAAAACTGATACTGCTTATCCTCTTGTTCTTCAAAAAGCGGCACTGTATTCTTCGATTTATCCGCATCCTCGCTCATATCATGAAGCTTTTGCGATTCTATCTCATACATGACTGCTGCCATATGCTTGCAGTTCTCACCTTCCATAGCATACGGACAGTCACACCACATCGTCGGGTCATCCGGCGTGCCATAATACTCTATCTCAACATTGTATCTGCGTCCGGAACTGTCGCTCTTTACTGTCGCAGTTATGAAATCTTCTTCTACTTCATCTATATGAACGTTGCCACACAGATAATATCTTTTGCCCCTTTGAAGTATTATATTTGTAAATCTGTTTTTCCACATTTTATTATCCCTTTGTTATATCTATTCCTCATATCTATGAATCAAGACAAATTCTTTGAATCGTGGTAGTGTAAGTTTTACTTTTCCATATTCAGAACCATTGATTAACCCTTTATCCATTAATCGATTACGATACACCGAAAACATAGACGAATTCATTGATAATGTATTTCTTATCGTTTTGACTTCTGTCACATCACTCTCCGAAATTGCTATTAATACCTGCTTTTCTTTCCGAGCCAATTCAGACCATATCTTCTCATATACAAATTCTGCAAGATACTGATCAAATAAGCTTATCACTTCATCAAAATCCACGTCGCTTCTTTCATTTCTACTTAATGCATCCCAATACAAATACCCTAACACTTGAAAAGCAAACGAATATCCCTTTGTAAGCCATGCCATATTTTCTGCATTTTCGCGGTCCATATTAAAAACCTTTTGATAATCAGCTATAATCGCAGTTATATTCAAAGGTTCTAGTATATGTTCCTTTGCTCTATACAAAAAAGTAAGTGATTTATCATTTTTTATTGCTTTTATATTTTCTTTTAATCCAGTCATTAAAACATATATTTCATATCCCGACCTGGCATATGATGATAATGAGTGCGAAAAACTTGCAATTTCTTTGCAGTATGTCACTTCATCTATCGTCACAAGAACTCTCTTATTTGTTTTCTTTAGAATATTAAGCATAAAATCAATTGCATCGTTTTCATTTGAAGCTATTAATTCTGCTTTTTCAATTGACACACCAAGTCCTAATACAGATACATCCAATTTAGCCTTGATAAACAAATCTTTCAACATAGGAATTCGATACAAACCTCTAGCCAAAGAGTCCAAAATATTACTGTTCGGATTCTCAATGTCAACAGTAATCCATTCCTCTTTTTCATTCATAATATTTGATATATCCGCCATCATTACAGTCTTTCCGCATCCACGAACACCAGTCAGGAAATGACCTCTAAAGGTCGGAACCTTCTTGGTCAGATCATTTACTATTTCGTTTGTTAAACCTTGTCGTGTAATATACTGTGGTGGTATAAAACTAAACTGTAGAGTAAATGGATTTTCACTTGGTGCAAATAAATTATCTGCCATATTATCAAACTCCTTTTAATTCTCTCCTCAGTTATTTGTTATAACTTGTTATAGGTTTACTTTGTTGTTATAAGTTGTTATATTTTGTTATAACTTGAATATAATTTTATAACTTGTTATAACTTTTGTCCAGCATATATTTTCATATTTATTATATTAACTAAATTAGTAAAATAATCCGTTTTCATTCCTTAACTTGTTTCAAATAGATTCTGCAAAGGAACAAACACACAATAAAGGTCAAAACAAAGGATAATGGCTGAGCTTCCTGCACTCCGGACATTCCCCGTGCTCTTTTCAGAATAAGCAGTGTTGGAATGAACAAAAGCCCGCTTCGCAGACATGAACCAAAGCTTGCCAGCATTTTTTCTCCGATACTCTGAAATCCCATTTCCACCATCATCGTCAGCGGTACAAACAATTGCCCTACGCACATGAGACGCAAGGCACGGATTCCAAGCTCAATTACCTGAGGATCATCCCTCAGCTGCTGCACCAGTGTTCCTGCAAAAATATAAATCGGAACCGAAATCAGAGTCAGTACACATTCCTCTCCTGCAAGTGCTGTCCAGAATGCCTTCCTCACACGGTTCTTCTTATTGGCCCCGAAATTGAAACTGCTAATTGGCTGAAAACCTTGTCCAATTCCTATCGCCACTGCCATCGGGAAGAAACTAATTCTAGATACAATACTCATTGCCGCTACTGTTTCGTCGCCATACACACCGGCTGTTTTGTTTAAAAGCACTGCCGCTATGCTGTTCAGTGCCTGTCTGAGCAGACTTGGAAATCCAGTTGCTATAATATTCCACACTGTTTTCCAATCTCTTGCCACATATTTTATAGAAATCCGCGTCTGTGTTTTTCTGCGCAAAAACATACTGAGCAATATACTGAAACTGATAATCTGGGAAACTGCAGTGGAAATACCTGCACCTGCGATTCCAAGTTTTAGTCCAAACATGAGAATTATATCTCCGAAGATATTAATCACTGCGCCTATCATCAGTCCAAGCGTTCCAAATTTCGCCTTTCCTTCATATCGAAACAGATTGTTCATTGTCAAACTGGAAGTGAAAAATGGAGCTGAAAGCAGAATATAAAATATATAAGTTCCTGCATAAGGGGCAATTGTCTCAGTACTTCCCAGCAGATAAAGCAAAGGTTTCATAAATACCAGACTGAGAACCGCCATCACTAGTCCCAGCACAAAAGATAGAAAGAAACCGGTGGAACTGTATTTCGTTGCTTCCTCGATATCCCTAGCGCCTAACTTTCTAGACATGATACTTCCCGCACCCTGTCCGCACATGAATGCAACCGCCTGCAGGATTGCCATATAACCAAACACAATGCCAGTTGCCCCGCTTTCACTCGTGCCCAGAGTTCCCACAAATGCTGTGTCCACCAAATTATAAATATTCGTCACCATCATACTGATGATTGTAGGCACGGATAAAGTAAACAGCAGTTTTCCCACTGGTTCCGTTGTCATTTTTCCAAATTGTTTTTTTTGTAGTTCATTTTCTGGTTCCATGATTTCTCCTTTAAAATCAAGAAAATCTTATAATTCTACAAGCACCTTCCATCTTCTATTGCGCTTTCCGTTTTCACGGTAAATTAGTCCTTTTTCCTGCATTTCAATAGTTTGTCGCTTTATTGCTCTCTCTGATTTACCAGTTAATTCAGCAATATGCACTCCTGCTAATCCGCATAAAATCAATGTTTCTTGCTTAGCAAGCAAACAGTCTCAACGGTACTTTCGTTGTCCCAATCAAGTTCGTATAACTCCTGATCATTAAAAAACACTGGAAAACGGAACTTGAGACTACGAAGTATCCTTCCGTCTGCCTGTTCTTCCTCGTAGATATTCACATCCGCAAGGAAGCTCTTCATAAAAGTTTTCTTCTCAATATCCGTAAATCTGTCATAGAGCTTATCAAAGAATAATAAGAACTGATACACATTTTCACCGGATATCTTTTCCTGCTTAATATTATACAGTCTTGTCTCTACAGCTTCAATGGAAGTTTCAATTTCCTCTATCTCATCATAAAGCTTGTCTAGTCTGACTTGCATATCTTCATACTTCTTATCGTAATGCTTATCAGATACAGACAGATTATCCATCTGACTTGCCAGCTTATTCTTGGCTCCCGTTACCTGCTTTAATCTCTCTTGTAATCCCCCATGCTCTCTATCCAGTTCTTCCGTATCTATACTGTTACCAATGTGCTTCTGAATCTCTGACTTAAATTTCTCATTATTGACAAGTTTGCGGATAACTTCTTCTACCGCCGCATTGATTTTATCCTCACTCCACTGCTTTCGATAATCACACTTGTGACCATTTACAAAAGTTCTGTGTTTGCAGGCATAATAAAAATAATCCCTGTAATAACCACCATTTGGATGCTTCTTTCGATTCACATTTCCATACATACCACTTCCACATATAGGGCATTTGATAATACCGGATAAAATATGCTCGTGATTCAGACTATGGGTTTTGATATTTGCAACACCGGTTTCCTGTCTCTTTTTGTGTACCTGATTCCACAATTCTTCTGAAACAATTGCCTCGTGAATACCATCGTTTAACATATAGTTATCCTGCTTTACCACATGATACTCATTTCTTGTTCCCGGAATCTTCTCATTCTTTCTTCTGCCAAATGCAAGCTTTCCGCAGTACACCGGATTATCCAGCACACCTTTTACAAAGGATGTGGAAAATCCTTCAATGGTATTGTTCTGGCGAAGTTTTTTCTTGTATCCGCTGTTGTTAAGAAATGTGGCAATCGCTGCAATTCCCATGGTTGTGTTGGCATACTTATCATAAATAATACGTATCACCTCAGCTTCATCCTCTGCTATATGTAACTCGCCATTGATAAGCTGATAACCATAAGGTGCAAATCCACCATTCCACTTACCTTCTCTGGCTTTCTGCCTGCGTCCTTCCATGGTCTGTATTAATATATTCTCTCGCTCAATTTCAGCCACCGCAGATAAAACAGAAATCATAAGTTTTCCCGCATCCTTGGAACTGTCAATACCATCTTCCACACAGATAAGATTAACACCAAAATCCTGCATTCTCTGAAGGGATGATAAAACATCTGCTGCGTTTCGTCCGAATCGGGATAATTTGAATACGAGTACAAAATCAATGTTGTCTTTACCCGATTCGATATCCTGAAGCATTTGTTGGAACTGCGGGCGCCCTTCTACACTTTTACCAGACTTACCTTCATCGGAGTATTCTCCGGCGATAATCATATCCTGATAATTGGCGTATTTATGCAATTTATCTTTTTGCGCATCTAAGCTGTAACCATCTACCTGCATGGTGGTTGACACACGGGTGTAGATGTAGCATTTGAGTTGTTTTGTTTTCAAAATCATTTCCTCCATTCCAATGTACAATACCACTAGTTAATGTTAAACCTAGAAAATTTGTTAATCTTTTTAAATCGTTTTATCATCTTCTTCTCATACCGCTTTAAATACACTTCTAACTCAAATGCATTCTCTAATTCAAAATCTAAAGCATTTGATGCATCCAAAATTACTTTATTTGCTTGTTCTTCTGTATAATATTTTTTCTCATCTCCATATATGATTGATTTTATAAATCGTCTTTCAAACCATTTTTCCATACTACTTTTACAAAATAATTGCATTTTTTTATACTCAAAATTCTCTCGTCCTGGAAAATAAAAATGAATTAATTTAGTAAGCATCGTTTCATGATCAATCAAATATATATTTGAATAACTAAGTGAAGATTTCTTAAATTCTTCATTTAATTTACTAAGGCTATCAAATTCCTCCTTCATTTCTATCAGGTTTTGTAGTTGAAAATATGTATCATCCTGCCGAAAATTATTCCAATACTTTTTATCTTCATATTCTATTTTTCCATCATAAATATAGCAGTCTTTTCCTGTAAGTTCCTTTGCCCCATCTTGCAAAATATATGGTTTTCTATCAACTATGACATCTATATTTGTTTCTAGCGCATAGTTAATATTTCTTAAAATATTTAGAACTTTCTCTTCCATTTGAAATAATTCCTTAAATCGCTCCATTCTTATCTCCGAATAACCAGTTACCTTATGCCTTACATCAAGAAATATGTATCCTAACAAAAAGATAATGGAATTTAATTCAAAAAAATCTATTGCGTCTGAAACAGAAAATGCATTTGTTTTTAAAAATTCAAAGAAGCTCACAAAATAGCCTTGAATTATTTGAAAGTAATATATATAAACTACATAAACCGCAAATACCAGATGAACAATCGAATAATCAAAAAAGAATCTCAAACAATTTTTCATGAAACAAATTATACTTTCCATTGTAAAAACTTTAGCCTTCTTTACCATCGAAAAATCTGTTTCTCCAGAAGTTCTAACACCACAAATATTAAACTTAATCCAAAATATTAATATATTAACATCTGCACTTACTTTTAAGAACCACACTTGAAAAGTATTATATCGCAAGCTTCGTTCATGACTTTTACCCAAAATTAAACTTTTTAACAAATCCCAAATTTTTTCCACAACTGTAACCAAAATTGCCATAATCACCGCAATCACGATCCATATTACAAAGAAAAGAATACACAATTCTAAATAACTAATTACTGCATTCATCCATGTATAATCTGTTATATTACTAAAGTCCATCAGCTGATTTGCAAATTGTTGAGATGCAAAATAATATATCATGGCCTTAGCCTTTCCCATCAGAAAAACTATTATTCTCTTAAACAAATATACGATGAGTTTCATTATCAATACACCAAATACTCCTACCAGTGCCACCAATACAACACAATGTTTCTTTAAAAATCCCACTAATTTGTTCATTTTACCAACTCCTTATATTCAAGAAACTTTCTTTTAGTTTTTATAATAATAAACTTTCTCCCAGCTATTGTCCCAACATAATTATAGTTCTGTTCCAACTGTAACTCAACAAAAAAATAGACAGCCATCATTCTGACTGTCTACCCGCTAATGAGATATTTGGATTAAGGCATTACCCGTGCCTCTCTACGGCCATTAATAGTATATGCTCTACACTATTTTAAAATTCAACTATTTTGTCATAAATATCTTCCCAATTTCTCGGAAGAATTCCCAGTAAAAGTATATCTACCGAAGTTCTATTGATTAACTTTTTGATATCCTTCTTCATATTGTTTGTATCGTCAATCGGAATCAATTTCTTTAATGCATATATTCTTGAAAACAAATCATTATCTGCCGGTAGCAAGGTTGCATCATCATTAGAATCCATTAATACAACTGACGATGTCATACCTACTAACATTGAATTATGTGCACAGTAATTTCTCAGATTTCTTACTGCATCCAACCACGTATCCATGACCTCTGTGTCTCTTTTAGCATAGTTTGTTTTTCCAAATGCATATACCAGAATTGCCTTGCGTAAATCACCACGCAAATAATTATACATCATCGTTACAGTCCCTAACTCAAAGTAACTAAATGCAACCCATACCGGCAATTTATTCTTTTGCCTATTTCCACCTTTTCTATATTCCTTCAGTTCAGGATATTTTCTTACATCTTTACGTAACTTTTCCTCTTTATCAAGTATATCTTTATACAGATGATTGTTAAAGAAAGCTATATTTTGTTTTCTTTTCTTAGCATCCTTCTCACCTTGTGAAGGTGTATATGACTGCTTATCCAAATAAAACGTACCATTATTCAATTTTATTGAACAGGCATTAGATAAAGCACTTTTAAAACGAACCTCTGCCCTATTACAATAAAAGCTCAATATCCGCCTAAGCTCAACATCAAACTTATACAAAGCAAACAGTATATCCTGTTTCGATTTAGCACCAGTCACTTCGACCCTTGACAGCAAATACTTTCCATATCTACTCGCACGAAAATATCCAGCATAATTTAGAAAATCTCTCATCTTCTTACGCTGTCTGAAAGAAACATATTTTTTCATTTGTATTACTTGTTCTTCAAGTGTTATTGGCGGTTCTGTATTTGCCATCAAATCACCTCTTTTCGGTAAAAAAAAAGAATGGATATACCATTCTTAATCCCGCTAATAGGATATTTGGATTAGGGCACTACCCTTGCCTCCCTACGGCCTACATAAACTCTATCATTTCCCTTAAAAAAAGTCAATTCTTTTTCCGGATTTTATTCAAGTTTTTATTTGTAGTTTATTCTATTGTCTCAATAACTTTTACTATTTGAACGCTCTTTCGTATGTATCACATCCCACTCTCGCAGGATGTCGGTAATCCTTATGCAACTTCCCTAAATCGTTTCCGGAATCTATTCACATAAGTCTCATACCGAAGTATTTTCACTTCTGCATCATAACGCCAAGTTTCTGGTTCTAACTGAAGTTCTACAATTATATCACGCAAAACCTCCCGACCGTACTTTTCCATCATCTCAGCTAGAAATGTGCAGCAGCGTTCAAATTCCTTATTCAAAGCTTTCCTCCTTCCGTAGTAACAATGCTCGCTTCTGCATCCTTTCTTATAAACAAGTCACCTAAGACTTCTTTCATATATAATACAACTACAGTACAAAGAAAGCAATGATTCTGACAACCAGAAAATTATTGCTTTCTAGCAATCTTTCTATTGATAACCTTGATGTGCAGTGTAAAAAATACACGAAAACAATTTTTGTCAACCATATTCTACTCCTTTGCTCAAAGTACATATTCATTAACAAAATGAACATTTTGAACTTAAGATAACCATGGCAAGATACGCATTAGAGACGGCTCTGCCTCCTCCAATGCATCTTGTCAGGGAGCTTCCCCTGAACCCCCTGTTATTTATACCTTAACTGTAAAATATAGAGTAAAAAAACCTATCTGCACGAAAATACGTAGTATTCCAGCAAATTTACAGTAAAAAACGAGTGATATGATTGCGGCCACAAATGAATGGCTTTTTAAAGTGCAGTAAAATTTGAAGTAAAAATTATACTTCACATTATAATATAATGTATTTCAGTGCTTTTACCGTAAAAAATGATGTGCTCTTTTTCTCTTTTTTTCAACTATTTCAACATATGAAAAACTGATGTAAAAATAAACTTTTACGGTAAAATACGCACCATTATAGTATTAATTTGCACATTACAGTTTTCACAAAAGTATTATATTTATTGTTTTAATTTAAATCCAACTTTTCTTCAACCAGGCTAAGCGTTTCTTCTACACTCCGATTTTCATCTCTTGTTATTACATTAAAACCAGAATTTTGGAACATCATGTATCTTTCCTGTGAATTAATTCTTTTCAGACATTCTCTGAAATTTATCATAGCATCCTCAGG
>OBLI01003828.1_pt1 | contig 11226 bp, 9 predicted proteins | sample 1519701 | NCBI WGS metagenome assembly OBLI01 (sample SAMEA3663005, study PRJEB22513) | pig gut metagenome | biome: pig gut; feature: pig-associated habitat; material: faeces | place: France | collected 2012 | reverse complement strand
CTTTTGGCGATGCCACCGCCCTCGCTGGGGAGGGCGGCGTTGGTGATGTGGTGTGCCTGATTCAAGCCTCGGCCTCAAATCACAAACCAAAGAAATCACAAACCAAAGGGACGGTTCTTTTGGTTTGTATATGCCAAAGGCATACCAAAAGAACCGTCCCTTTGGTTTGTGGTTTATGTGGTTTGCTTGAAATCAGACATGCCACATCACCAACGACAGGTGCGAAGCACTGGCATCGCTAAAAGGCTGTTTTTTTTATGTTTTTGTTTCAGTCCTCCAATATTTTTCCACTGAACCATTTTCTTACTGATGCACCAGCTGCACAGATTTAGAAATTGGGGATAAAGAGAAAGGAAGCCGGCCTCCTGTTGGGTGTGGGGAGGTCGGCTTGCTTTATTGGGTGGGGAAATCGCTGTGGATTAGATGAGCGATTCCACGATTTTCTTCACGTCGTTGCCGAGTTTTTCGGCTTCTTCCATAGTGTGAGCTTCGCTGTAGATACGGATGATTGGCTCAGTGTTGCTCTTGCGCAAGTGTGCCCAACCGTCTTTGAAGTCGATTTTCACACCGTCAATAGTGGTGAGTTTTTCGTTAGCGTAGTGCTTTTCCACAGCAGCGAGAATAGCGTCAACATCCATATCTGGAGTGAGTTGGAGCTTGGTCTTAGCGATTTCGTATTGTGGATAAGTCTTTTTGAGTTCGCTCACCTTCATACCGCTCTTTGCGAGCAATGTGAGGAACAATGCCACGCCCACGAGAGCGTCGCGGCCATAGTGGAGTTCTGGATAGATCACTCCGCCATTGCCTTCGCCGCCAATCACTGCACCGATTTCACGCATCAGGGTGGTGGCGTTCACTTCGCCCACTGCCGATGCCTCGTAGCGGCAACCGTGCTTAGCAGCCACATCACGCAATGCGCGAGAAGATGAGAGGTTGCTCACTGCTGGGCCAGGGGTTTGTGAGAGAATGTAGTCGGCTACGGAAACGAGGGTGTATTCTTCAACGAAGAATTCGCCATTTTCCATAATGATAGCCAAGCGGTCAACGTCGGGGTCAACCACGAAGCCCACATCAGCCTTGCCTTCCTTCATAAACGAACTAATAGCGGTGAGGTTGGCTGGGATTGGTTCTGGAGTGTGACCGAAGTTGCCGGTTGGCTCGCAGAACAATTTTTCCACCTTCTTCACGCCGAGTGCTTCGAGCAATTTTGGAATTGCCACGCCACCGATTGAGTTCACTGCGTCAACAGCCACGGTGAAGTTGGCTTTCTTGATTGCTTCCACATCCACGAGTTTGAGGTCGAGCACGGCTTGAATGTGACGGTCGAGATAATCGGCCTTCGATTCTTTGCCAAGTGCGTCAACTTCAGCATAGTCGAAGTCTTCTGCTTCAGCGATGCGAAGCACTTCCTTGCCTTCTGCGTCGGTAAGGAATTCGCCCTTTTCGTTAAGAAGTTTCAAAGCGTTCCATTGCTTTGGATTGTGAGAGGCTGTGATGATGATACCACCGCAAGCATTTTCCCACACCACTGCCAATTCGGTGGTAGGGGTGGTAGCCAGACCGATGTTCACAACATCGAAGCCCATGCCTTCAAGTGTGCCAACCACTACGTTGAGCACCATTTCGCCAGAAAGGCGAGCGTCGCGTCCAACCACGATTTTATTTGACGAGAGTGCAGTGGTGCGACGAATAAAAGTTGCATAAGCACTGGTAAACTTCACAATATCAAGTGGAGAGAGGCCATCGCCTGCACGTCCGCCGATAGTGCCACGAATACCAGAAATTGATTTAATGAGTGACATAAAGATGTATTAAAAGTTAAGTTAAGTAGTGTATATATAAATAATAGTTGTATAGAGCGGATTTCATTTACGAGGGCATTTTCCCGATATGCCCCCGCATCACCTGTTTCATCAGCGCTTACTTACACCTTGCTGGGGAAGTAGCGCAAGTGGTAGAGGAATGGCGTAACGTAACTAATCTCATCAGATTTGCCGTACTGCGACTTCACAATCAAGTTCACCTCGCAGTCCACGCCAAGATACTTGAGCGGCATCTGAATGCCTGTGCCCCACTCTATCGACGACTGACGGGTGTAGTCATCGAACTGGAACGAAGTGGTAGCCATGCTCATATCGTCGGCATTGCCGCCCGATGGAGTCCAGGTTTTGTTCTCAGTGTACCATGTGTTGAGATTGTAGCGAGTGTAGCGGAAATAGATGGTTTGCGATTTGCGCGCCTTGTTGTTCTTACGGTCGCCAGCCTTGAGCACCTGCATATACACATTGCCTTCGGCATCGAGTTTGTAGAATGGAGCGTCGGAACCCACCTCAAACACCGAGTCGGCTGGCACTTCTGCCAAGCGGAAATTGCAGAGGAAGGCATTACAAGCCTGGCGCTCATCTTTGAGCAATTCGGCATAGCTACGATTTTTCTCGCATGACACAAAGTTCATGGTCACAGCCATGATACCGAGTATAAAAAGTATCTTTTTTGTATTCATATCTCTTGTAAAAAATGTTTTGTCAAATATTTTGCTGTCGGCAGTCGTCAAGCACCTTGTGGAATGCTTCCACCGCTTCGTCCATCGTGCCATGGAAGTCGCCACCAGCGGCATTCTTGTGTCCGCCACCGCCGAAATAGCGGGCGCAAATGTCGCTCACCGAGAAATCGCCCTCGGAGCGGCACGACACCTTAATCTGGTCGGCATCTTCACGCAAAAACATCACCCATCGCACTTCGGGCGCGCACAGCGGTTTGTTCACCAGCCCCTCGGTGTCGCCTTTGCGATAGTTGAATCGCTCCAGTTCTTCCTTGGTGAGCGTGATGAGCGCAGCGCCATCTTTGGGGAACACCTGCATTTTCTCGCTCAAGGCATAGCCCTGAAGGCGCAGGCTGTCGGTGCTGAAGGTGTTCATCGCCATTCTGTAGAGCCACTGCTTGTGGATGTTGTACGACACCAGATGAGCCACAATCTCGTAGATTTCGGGATAGTCGCTGCTGTAAGTGAAATTGCCCGTGTCGGTCATCATGCCCACAAACAGGCATTGCGCCACCTCGGTATCGACGTATCGCAAAAGCGCCATTTGCTGGAGGGTGCGATACACCACCTCGCAAGTAGACGACAATCGGGGGAACGAAATCTTCACATCAAACACGTCATCGGGGTCGAGGTGATGGTCAATCAATACGCGTGGCGCATTGCTCATCTCTATCACTTCGCCCAATTTATCGATGCGCCTGAGCGTGTTGAAGTCGAGGCAGAATATGAGGTCGGCATTGCGAACCAAAAAGCGGCCTCGCAACTGAGCCATGGTGTAGACCACCACATCACGAACGGCAGGGATAAACTGCAATGCGCGAGGCACTTGGTCGGGCACCACCACATAAGCATCTTTACCCATATTGCGGAGCACTCGGCACAGCCCCAAAGTGCTGCCAAGGGCATCGCCGTCGGGTGAAAGATGGCAGGTGATAACGATATGACGCGCCGATTTGAGCAACTTGCTCAGTTGCTCTATCACACGGCTATCTATAATAGGCTCAATCATCAGGGGTAATTATCACTTTAATCAACAAAATTAATACCTATAGACGGCATTACCAAAAATTTAAATATTTTTTGCGAAAACCCAAACAAACCGAAAACGCTCGGCGACTGGTTTATCCCAAATCTGATTATTTTTCGCCAAGGATTCGGAGAAATTCTTCCTCAAAATTTGGGGTGAGCACGCCAGTGCCTATGGCTTGACGCACTTCCTCCACCGTCCAGAAGCGACCTTCATCCACTTCCACGGGGTCGAAGTCGAACGACTTGCGGTCGGTGATGGTGAAGAAGGTGTGTACCATTTCACGCTCCACATCGCTATCGTACACATAACTGAAAAGGTGCTTGGGCTCGTAGTCGGTGAAGCCGAGTTCTTCGCGTGTTTCGCGCGCCAGCGCCTGCTCCACGGTTTCGCCATAGTCCATGTGGCCGCCCACAGCGGTGTCCCACTTGCCGGGTTGGATAAACTTGTGAATGGAGCGCTTTTGCAAATAGATGTCGCCATTGGCGTTGAGCACGTGCAAATGCACCACCGGGTGAAGCAATCTGCTCCCCGAATGGCACTCCTTTCGGGTGGCTTTGCCTATCACATTTCCCTTTTCGTCAACAATCGGGAATATCTCTTTCTCCGAAAGGTCGACTGCTAATGTTTCGTTCATTTATCTTGTGTCTTAAAATTCTTTTTTATCGCGTCGCGCAATTTGGCTGGCGTGAGGTCGGCGGAATATTCGGTAAATGGCAGCGCGGTGTGGCAACCGTTTGCCCATTCGCTACAGCCAAACGCACTCTTGCCTTTCACCATGTGGCCCTTGCCGCACACGGGGCAAAGCACCTGCTCGAATTTCGTGACCCTCGCCACGCGCTTTTTCTTTGGCGCGCTCTCTGCCGCGCCGCCATTGGTGGGCGATTTGGGCGTGTCTTGCTCCACTATGATATTGGTGCCGCTATTGTCGCGAAGCACGGTGAGCACGATTTCGTTGACCATCACTTTCAGTTCGTCGATAAACTGCTTGGCGCTGAACTCGCCTCGCTCTATCTTGCGAAGTTTGTTTTCCCAAAGTCCAGTGAGTTTGGCGCTTTTGAGCAGTTCATCTTTTATGGTGTCGATGAGTTGGCACCCAGCAGTGGTGGCAACAAGGTTTTTACGCTCTTTGGTGATGTAGTGGCGGCGGAGCAGCGTTTCGATGATGGCGGCGCGTGTGGAAGGGCGACCGATGCCGTTTTCCTTCATGGCGTCGCGCAATTCTTCATCGTCAACGAATTTGCCTGCCGTTTCCATAGCGCGCAGGAGCGTTCCTTCGTTATACATCTTTGGGGGCTGCGTGGCCTTTTTCAGGAGCGATGGCTCGTGAGGGCCGCTCTCTCCCACCACAAATTCGGGCATGTTGCCGTTGTCGTCGGTGTCGGAGCCTTCGGTGTTGTTTGCCGTCTTGTCTTTGCTGTAGATGGCGCGCCAGCCTTCTTTGAGTATCTGCTTGCCAGTGGCTTTAAACTCAAATTCACTGATTTTCGCCATCACGGTGGTGGTGGAGAACTCACAATCTGGATAGAATGCGGCGATAAAGCGCTTAGCCACAAGGTCGTAAACCAATTTCTCGTCGCGTGTGAGCATCACCTTGCGTGGGTCCACATTGGTGGGTATGATGGCGTGGTGGTCGGTGACTTTGGAGTTGTCGAACACCTTTTTGCTCTTTTTGATTGCACCGCCCTGAAGCACAGGCGCAGTGAGATGGGCATAGGGTGCCATGGCTTGCATAATGCCCGGTATCTTAGGGTAGATGTCGTCGCTCAGGAATGTGGTGTCAACGCGTGGATAGGTGGTCACCTTCTTCTCGTAGAGCGACTGAATGGTGCGCAAGGTCATGTCGGCACTGTATGAGAATTTCTTGTTACACTCCACCTGCAAACTGGTGAGGTCGAACAAGCGAGGCGGAGCCTCTTTGCCTTTCTTGCGCTCGATGCCGGTAATCGACAATGGTGCTTCCTTGATGCCGGCAATCACCGTGTTGGCATCTTCTTCGCTCTTGTAGCGGCCTTTTGTGGAATTGAATGTCACACCACGATACAGGGTCTTGATTTCCCAGTAGTCTTCTGGCACGAAGTTCTCAATTTCACGTTGGCGCGACACTATGAGGGCGAGCGTGGGCGTTTGCACACGTCCTATCGAGAGCACATTGCGTGAGCGTGCGTATTTCAGCGTGTAGAGGCGTGTGGCGTTCATGCCCAAAATCCAGTCGCCGATGGCGCGCGACAAACCTGCGTAGTAGAGGTTGTCGAAGTTTTCCGAGGGTTGCAAATGCTTGAATCCCTCACGAATACTGTCGTCGGTAAGTGATGATATCCACAGTCGCTTCACAGGAATGGCGCAGTTTGCCTTCTGATACACCCATCGCTGTATCAGTTCTCCCTCTTGCCCGGCATCACCGCAGTTGATAAGCTCGGTGGAGTCTTTGATGAGGGTTTCTATCACATGAAACTGCTTTTTGATGCCTTCGTCGTCTTTGAGTTTGATGCCGAAGCGGGGCGGAATCATGGGCAGTGAGCCGAGGCTCCAACGCTTCCACAGGTCAGTGTAGTCGTTGGGCTCCTTCAACTCGCACAAATGGCCGAACGTCCAACTCACACGATAGCCATTACCTTCGTAAAAGCCGTCGCGACGCGCGGTGGCACCCAGGATTTTTGCAATGTCGGCTGCCACGCTTGGTTTCTCCGTTACACAAAGTATCATTCGCCCAAGTGTTGTTTTTTAGCTTCGTCCCACAGTTGGTCCATTTCGGCAAGTGTCATTTCGTTGAGTCGCTTGCCTTGCTGTTTGGCTTTCTGCTCTATGTAGTTGAAGCGTCCTATGAATTTTCGATTTGTCTTTTCAAGTGCGTTGTCTGGGCGCACACCATAGAGGCGAGCGGCATTCACAAGCGAGAAAAACAGGTCGCCAAACTCTTTCTCGCGGTCAATCTCATGTCCGCTTTTGAGTTCGGCTTCCACTTCGCCGATTTCTTCGCGCACCTTTTGCCACACGTCTTCTGGCTTATCCCAGTCGAAGCCCACATTTGCGGCTTTTTCCTGCACGCGTTCGGCTTTGATAAGCGATGGCAATGTGGTGGGCACGCCACCGAGAATGGTTTTGTTGCCTCCTTTTTCTTTCATCTTTATCACCTCCCATTGCTCACGCACCTGCGATGCGTCGGTGGCACTGTGGTCGCCGTAGATGTGGGGGTGGCGGAAGATGAGTTTTTCGCGAAGGGAATCGCACACGTCGGCTATGTCGAACTGGCTTTTCTCCTCGCCGAATCGGGCGTAAAACAAGATGTGGAGCAGCACATCGCCCAATTCTTTGCGTATGTTGTCGGGCTCTCCAGCTATCAGTGCCTCGGCAAGTTCCATAGTTTCCTCTATGGTGTTGGGGCGAATACTCTCATTGGTCTGTGCCGAATCCCACGGACACTGTTCCCTGAGCGTGTCCACCACGTCGAGCAACTGGCTGAACGCCTTTAATTTTTCTTCTTTTGAGTGTTTTGTCATTGTTTAAATCCAAATATGTATATATTCCACTATTTAGTTTTCGCACCTCGCTTTAGGAATGCGATGAAGGCGTCCACGTCCTCGTTGTAGGCAAACGGACCTGAAAGGAGCGCGCCTTGCTGGTCGAGCACCACATAATAGGGCTGCGAATTGCTGTTGAATTTGTGGCGTTGCAGATAACTCCACTTGTCGCCCACTGTGGTGAGAGTGGTTTGTTTGCCGTTTTCCTGCACCACCATAGGTTGCTGAAGTGGGGTTTTGTCGTCAACCATCAGTTTGATGGTCACGAAGTCTTCACTAATCATTTTCTTCACTTTCGCTTCATCGAGCACCGCGCCTTCCATCTTTCGGCAGTTCACGCAGCCGTGACCGGAGAAGTCAATAAACACGGGCTTGCCCTGTGCTGCTGCGGCTTTCATGCCTTCGTCGAAGTCGTCATATTCCACTTGCTCTCCGCCATAGAGGTTGAAGTCTTGGGTGTAGAGTGGTGGCACGAATGCGCTGGTGGCTTTCAGAGGCGCGCCCCACAAGCCAGGCACGAGATAGGCGGTGAATGAGAGCGACACGAGCGCCAAGAAGAAGCGTGTCACGCCTATGCCCGATGATTTTGGCTCACCGTCGCTCTTGAAGCGGAACATTCCCAACAAGTACAATCCCATCACGCCGAAAATGGCTATCCAAAGGGCAATGAAGGTTTCGCGATCGAGTATGCGCCAACCGTAAGCGAGGTCGGCTACGGAGAGGAATTTGAGCGACAACGCCAGTTCTATGAAGCCGAGCACCACTTTCACGGTGTTGAGCCAGCCTCCCGACTTTGGCATCTTTTTGAGCATGGTGGGGAAAAGGGCAAACACGGTGAACGGTATGGCGAGGGCTATTGCAAAGCCTGTCATACCCACCACAGGACCCATCACACTGCCTCGGCTGGCGGCTTCCACCAAAAGGGTGCCGATAATTGGACCGGTGCAGGAGAACGACACAATCACCAGTGTGGCTGCCATGAAGAAGATGCTGAGCATACCGGTGGTCTTGCTGGCGGTGCTGTCCATTTTGTTGCTCAACGATTGGGGAAGTGTGATTTCGAATGCGCCGAAGAATGAGATGGCGAAAATCACGAGCAATGCGAAGAACAGCAAATTGCACCATGCGCTGGTGGCGAGTGCGTTCATGGCGCTGGCACCGAATAGCACGGTGAAGCAGATGCCAAGAAGCAAGAATATGATGATGATAGATAATCCGTAGGTGGTGGCGTTGGTGATGGCTTTGGCTCTCGAACCGCTTTTCTTCAAGAAGAAACTCACGGTCATCGGTATCATTGGCCATACGCAAGGGGTGAGCAAGGCGAGAAGTCCGCCCAAGAAGCACGCCCAGAATATGTACCACAACGAGCGGTCGGCAATGTCTTCCACATCGGCGTTGTCGCCTTCAATAGCTGTAACAGGTGCCCACAGTTGGTCGTGGGTGGGCGATGCCACCGCAGAATCGACTGTGCCGACTGTTGCCACTGGTTGAGCAAGGGTGGCTGCTGTATCGGCAGAGGTTGCATTGGCAGTAGGTGCCTGAACGGCTTCTGCCACAGGTGCCTGTGCGGCTGTGCCTTTGAACGAGAACGATTCCGACTTTGGTGGTGTGCAGTTTTCGTCGTCACACGCCATATAGCGGATGCTTCCTTCTATCTTGTATTCTTTGGCTGTTACGGTAAACTTCTGCGAAAGGGTCACGCTACCGGTCCACCAACTCAAATCCATGTCGAAGGTTTCGTCGTGCTGCTTGTGCGCCGCCTTGCTGGGGGTTAAACCGCCCACAAGTTTCACGCCCTGATTATTCCAGTGCACGGAGGTTGGCTCTGGTCCGCCAGCCGGCAGTTGAGTGCCATACACATGCCAACCGGCATCAACGGTGGCGGTGAAAGTTACCACGCCATTGGTGGCATCGGTCATCTTGATGGCTGACTTCCATTTCACAGGGTCAAAAATTTGAGCAAAGGCACTGCTTGCACCAATCACCATGAGGGTGAATATGAGTAAGAATCGTCTTGTCATAAAATTTCAATCAATCTTAGTTGGAATATACATACAAAATTACGAAAAATCGGCAATAACTCGCACCTCACAAGCAATAATAAGCCAAAAACACCCCAAAATCCGAAAAATAACCGCGGAAAGTTGCAGATATGAAAGAAAAATACTAATTTTGCATCACAAAACAAAAACGGTCACTTGGATGAGCGGTTTAGTCCCTGGTCTGCAAAACCAGTTAGAGCGGTTCGACTCCGCTAGTGACCTCCAACAAATGCAGCTGATTTCCCAAAAAATCAGCTGTTTTTTTTATTCCTCCCCCACCCCGAAAACAAAAACAAATTACCAAAGACAAAGGTATCGTCTTAACTTCTTAACTTCTTGAAAACAACAGCCGAGGCAGGCATCGAAGATGCCAAATGATGCGAAACACCATGCAAGCGAAAATCGCGGTTCAGTGGATAAATGCTGGGGGCACTGAAACAAAAAACATAAAAAACAGCCTTTTAGCGATGCGCACACAATATGAGCCTCGGAGAGGGTCGGTCGTGGTATCAAATTTCACCCAAAACAATGCATCGTCTTAACTTCTTTAACTTCTTAACTCCTTAACTTCTTGAAAATCTCCTTAACTTCTTGAAAATCTCCTTAACTTCTAAAAAGCAACACGAGGCCTAACCATTGCTGATTAAGCCTCGTGCGTTATATGCTATGTCGCGCGTTATTATTTGCGAACAATCACCTTTTGAGTGTTCATGCTGCCGTCGGTGTAACGGATCACCTTCACATTCACGCCATCGAATGGAGTTGATGAAGTCATACCAGCAAGGTTAACATAACTCACGTTAGCCACTTGCTTAGTAGCTTGAGTGTCGGTAATGCCAGATGGTACATCGAGTTCATTGTCAAGAGCAATGTTCACTTGGTAGTAGAGGCCACGATAGCCATAGCGTGCAGTGTTGATCAAACCAACGTAGCCAAACTTAATTTGCTTGCCACTCTCAATCACACCTGCTGCGTCGGGATTTTCAGCCTTCACTACTTCTTCGCCACCGATAGTGCTTTCTGCGAGAGCAAATGCTTTGTACACATTCTTTTCGTTCTTCTTGTAAACCAAGTCGTTGCTTGAAATGGTGCAGGATTTGTTATTGTTGAGGTTAATAACCAAGCAACCGCCCATTTCATCGAAGTTATACACAATGACGCTCTTGCCAGTCTGTTCAGCGTAAGCCCTCAATTCTTGTACAGCGCCCTTCTTGTAAACGTAATTGTTAGCGTCGTCTTCTTCAATCACACCGAGAGTAACGGTACAGTTAGGCTTGAAAATACAAGTTGAGATGTCTTTGTCGTAAACCACACCTTTATTATCAGTGAAGTTAGAAGTGAGAATCATGTTCCAAGGACCATAAGTAATCATATTGTCAAACAGATTACCACTGATAGTTGCGCTACCGAAAGCGGTAGGAGCTTGAGTCTTTACCGAAGCAGGCACAATCATACGATACTGGTAGGTTTCATCGTCCATGCCAGCCATTTGTGGATATATTGTAAGAGCAGTTGAAGCTTCATCATATTTAGCCTTCAGATTAATTAAACCTGTTGGTTCACCAATGTTAATGGTGGCAGTGCTGCCCTCTGTAGCATAAGTTACGATTGACTTACCCACAGTTGGATAGTGAATAGAGTCGCCAACAAAATCCACGCGTACACTATACTTTGACAGTTCGTCTGCTGAAGGAGCTTGAGCCACTGCTGTTGTTGCCATCAGAGCAACGGCCATAGAAAGTAAAAATTTTGCCATAAATACTTAATTTTGAGTGATATTTAAATAAATGAATTGGTTAATCATAACAGTATATGCAAATTTAAACATTTTAAGCCACCAAAACAATACCCCCAATAGATTTTTTCGCGATTGCGAAAAAAAGTCCACAAGCCAACAAGTCCACGAGCCAACAAGTAGCCAATCCAAAATCCCGAAAACCTCGATAATTCGAAATCTCGAGTATTCGAAAAATCGAAATTATCTCAGTGCTCCGAGTGCTCCGATTAATCAAAGCGCCAATTTCTCACGTTTGGGTATAAAAAAAGAGAGCGGCAGATTGCTCTGTCGCTCTCCGTAGGGGGCGGTTACCTACT
>OBLI01003827.1_pt1 | contig 11228 bp, 7 predicted proteins | sample 1519701 | NCBI WGS metagenome assembly OBLI01 (sample SAMEA3663005, study PRJEB22513) | pig gut metagenome | biome: pig gut; feature: pig-associated habitat; material: faeces | place: France | collected 2012 | reverse complement strand
CATAAAGCGACTTTTACTGTGACTGTCAATCCAATCGTATACACAGTCACATTTGATGTAAATGGTGGTACACCGGAAATCATCAAAGCTCAGAAAGTGACAGAGAACACTAAAGCTACGAAACCGGCAGATCCGACCAAAGCGAATGGATTTGAATTTGATGCATGGAAATTAAATGAAACTGCTTATGATTTTAATACTCCTGTGACAGGTGATATTAAACTTGTTGCTTCATGGAAGGATGTACAAGCACCGGTGATTGCAGATTATACGGGTTCTCTTGCAGTACTTCATAGTGCAATTAAGGATTGGGTAGCACCTACGCTTACTGCAACGGACAATCTTGACAGTTCAGTTTCTGTAGTTCCGCATTACTTTGCATATGATACAGATTTGGAACTTAAGATCGAGGCAGCTAGAGCCGCGATGGCAGAAGACAATGGAATTTATGTAGTATATACAGCAACTGATGCTGCTGGTAATACATCGGAAGTGGGATATAGCTTTTTCACACACTTTGATGCAAGCTCCTTGACAAGTTCAGATGTTCTGGTGAACGGAGAAACAGTTGGAAATGGATTATTCTATGGGGTATCCGATGATGAACAAGCATCAGCCGAGTTCTATTATAACACAGTTCATATAGAGCTTTGCACGGAATACGAACGTGCAAACAGTGTTTTAATGGATGCCACCAAAAATCCACCCAAATATGTAGTAGTTACTTTGAAAGGTGCTCTTCCAGTTGGAAAGACGAAAGTCTCCATGACAAATCGTGCACTTCAGTATTATGCAACGCAAACTGGTGTGGAACACAAACCAGAAGAGGATTCCTGGTACTATGGCGGTTATTCGCTGACTCAGAGTTTGGATGTAACTGAGAATTCTCGTGATTTGGAAGTGATTGTTTTAGAAAATCCGAATCAGAAAAATGAAGGAATTGATATTAGAGTGACCGGTCAGGATGGTGCTTGTTATCGTTATACAATTGCAAATTATGCAAAAATCCTTGACCAGCTGTCTCCGGTTCAACGTTTAAATAAAAAGCTTTCTCGTGCAGCTTCGGGAGAAACAGTAACATTGACAGAGGACATCAAAGTTCCAAATGGAGAGAGTATCTTTATTCCGGAAGGAGTTACTTTAAATGTACCGGAAGGCAAGAAGCTGGCAATTAACGAATATGGAGCTGGTATTGATGCGTTCGGCACGTTACAGACAACTGCAGATAATTTTAGTGTGTGGGCACCGGAAGGCATGGGTCAGGCAAGATGGCCGTTGAATTTATGTGCAGGTGGAAAGTGGATCCGTGGAACTGTAAGCTACTATAACAACATTGATAAGGCAAATGATAAAGATGTTACCTGTTCATTTGCAAGAATTACACCAAAAGGTGCGGAATCTGCACGTGATGAATGGGTAATTCGCGGTAATTTGGAAATTACAGATTCAACTGGTAATTATGACTTAAAATCCTCAAAATATTATTTTGATAATCGTCAGGGAACACCAACATTGAAATTTGCGGGGAAGACTTATTCTTCTGCAGAAGAAATGATGGATCCGGTTGAAAAATGGCAGTATCGCTTAGATTGTGCTCAAAGTGGATCGGTTGTTACGTTGGATGAAGATTTAACGATTGAAAGCAAGCATTATTTATTCATTCGTCCTCAAATAACGTTACAGATTGCTCAAAACGTTAAAATTACTATCCAAACAGATGCGGGTATTACAGTGAACGGTACCTTAAATGCAACAAAAGATCAACTTGTATTTAATGCGGATTTTGCCTCAAGGATTTTGTTGAATAGTGAGTCAAATTGGGAACGTGGAGATATTACTGTTTCACAGGGAAAACTCAGCAATCAATGTTCTACTTTTTGTATAGCGAATGCAAAAGATCTTTGGTATGTAAATGGAGAGTTAAGCATCACTACTTCAAATCAATATGAATGTTTAAGTAGTTTTGACTTTTCATACGATACGTCCGACGATTGCTTGAAAGTAAATGGCAACGTAATCGTCCCACTGGACAGGTGACTAGGCGGTGTCAGACACTGTGAAAAACATGTGAACACATCTTGTAGTGTGACACGAAAATAAGCAATATGACACAGGCGCAGGCAATAATGTCTGCGCTTGTTTTTTACCAAAATTTTATAAAAATTTAATATTTAGAAAGATTGAATTTGCTTTGAATCGATGGTAAAATTGATACAAAGCAGATTTTCATATTAGGCATGGCCATTTGGGGGCTTCATGTTTTCTGTTTATCTTGATTTTATTTGAGTATCACGAAATTTCTTGCTTTTACTTCACAGTTACAAGAGCAGGAATGTGATCGTTTTCCTGTTCAACACATCAGAATAGCCCATGTACCGGGCTCAGGGAACAGGAGGAAAAAATATGAGTGGAAACAGAGAGTACAAAAGTGACGTGTTTAGCATGCTTCTGGAGGACAAAAAGAATGCATTGCAATTGTACAATGCATTGAACGGATCCCAGTATACAGATCCGGAGGCAGTACAGATGAAGACGTTGGATTCGGGCGTGTCATTGACAGTGAGAAATGATGCGGCATTTGTGTTGGATTCCAATCTGAGCATTTATGAACATCAATCGTCCGTGTGTCCGAATATGCCGGTGAGATGTCTGATCTATTTTACAAACATCATTGAGAAAATGATCAATAAGCGTAATTTATACGGGAAGTCGCTGGTCAAGATTCCGACGCCAAGATTTGCGGTCTTTTATAATGGTCCCATGGATCAGCCGGAGCAATACGAACTTAGCTTATCGGACGCATTTGAGCATTTTATTGAGAAACCGGAGATCGAACTGACCTGCAGAGTGTATAATATTAATCAGGGAAGAAATAAGCAGTTGCTGGATGCATGTCCGGTGTTAAAGGAGTATATGATTTTTGTGGATTATGTGAGAGAATTTCATGCACAAAATGATTATGAGAAGTTGGAATTAGCAATCAATCGTGCGATTGATCGGTGTATTATGGAAGGTGTGTTGAAAGATTTTTTGATGGAACATCGTTCGGAGGTGGTCAAAGTGACACAGTTGGATTATACGTTTGACAGGCAGATCGAACTGGAACGAGAGGATGCCAGGGAAACCGGATTGGCGGAGGGTCGAGAGATTGGAAGAGCCGAGGGAAGAACACAGGGTAGAGAATATGAAGTGTTTCATTCGGTGCAGGAGGGTGACTACGACGCAAAACGCGGAGCGCAAAAACTGAATATGACACTTGAAGATTTCCTGAAAAAGATGAAACAAGCGGGATTCTCTTAATTGATTACTCATTTATGCCGATAAAATAAAAAACAAAATGGATTTTGTTACAGGCAGTGGTCATGAATCATATCATGGAAGATAAGGAGCGACCCTATGAATATTCAGAGAAGTCAAAACAGTCGTATGAGCTATCCTGATAGTAATAGCCGGATTGGAACGGGTCAGAAAAAGGAGGATCCGATTCTGTCCGGCTTTTCTCATAAGCAGGAAAGAGATGCGCATACCATCAATCGGATGTTAGAGTCAAAAAACGAGCCGATAAATATGCCAAAAAACAGTTTGATCAACCAGAGCATCGAATATGCAAACACGTTGCAGGCAATGCGTAAAAGTTCAAAAAACACAGCAAATGCTGTCAAAAAATTAAAGTATGATTTCAAGGCAATCTCAGCGCAGATCCTGCGGAGCAAAACATCGTTGAATGCAAAGCAGGTTGCAGGAAAAGCGAGGAGAGAAGTACTTCGTCTCAAACGGGAAAAACAAAGCGGCGGATATGATGAAGAAGAATTACAGGCAGCTATCAGTCATGCACAGGCAATGGAGCGCATTGCAAAAAAGAAAGCAAGACATCTGCAACAGGAGGAGCTGATACATGTGGATGACAGTGAACAGAGCACAACTGTCAATCCGTATGGGGCAACAAAGACAGATGTGACTGACGATAGGGAATATACTGAGGAATGGGATGCAAAAGCTTCGGTAGAGATGACGGCGGATTCGGAAGCAGAGGAAACCATTGAAATACAAGAATTCATACAAGCTATGGATGACCGTCTGTTTTCGGAAGAGATGTTGGATCAGTTCATGGATGAATTCGGTGAAGCGATGGAAGAACTGTTGGAAGAAGCTGGACTTGGTGATGTGCTTGAAGATCTGATCGATGTGCCGGAGCAGACAATGAGTAAAAATGATTTCAAGACGTATCAGCAGAAGCATCGTCTTGAGGAACAAAAAGCAATGGCAAAGGCAGACGCAGAATACATGAAGGCAGTTTTTGAAAAATATCAGGAGGCACGAAGTAACGCAGTGTCTTTGTCTGTCGGGAGTGTGGGTTTTGGCGGCGGATCGGATGCAGGCTCTTTATCGGGACCGGTTCTCTCATTTGATGTAAGCATATGATTGCTGCGGAACATAGCTTGTACTTGCGATTTTCTGTCAAAGTGTTATGATGTGTATGAGTGCTGATTTGACACATGATAGAATGAGTGTAAGAGAGTCAATATGTTTTTTGATTGACGAGTGACGAATGTTGATCATGATATAAAGGGAGATTATCATTTACCATGAAGATCATTATTGCGGGTGACGGAAAGGTCGGTCAGACACTGACGAAACAATTGTCTGCAGAAGGGTATGATCTGACATTGATTGATGCAAATCCGAAGGTGCTGGAAGCATCGGAAGAGATGTATGATATCATGGCAGTTCAAGGGAACTGTGCTTCTATGGAGGTGCTGGAACAGGCCGGAATTGAAGATGCAGAGTTGGTAATTGCAGCGACTTCCGCAGATGAGATCAATCTGTTATGTTGTCTGACTGCGCATGGTATGAATCGGAACGTTCATACGATCGCCCGGATCCGGAATCCGGAATATAGCGATCAGATATATAAAATGCGCGATACATTTACACTGTCGATGACGGTTAATCCGGAGCGTCAGGCTGCTGTGGAGATCGGGCGGCTTTTGAAATATCCGGGATTTTTAAAACGTGATACCTTTGCCAAGGGACGGGTGGAAATCGTTGAGCTTCGTGTAGATCGTGACAGCAAATTATGCGATCAGTCATTGAGTGCGATCAACAGTATTGTAGGTTGTCGGATTTTGGTATGTACGGTCTTGCGTGAAGGGGAGGCAGTGGCACCGGACGGTAATTTTATTATAAAGGAGAAGGATCGTTTATTTGTTACTGCTCCGGCTGAAAATATGACGACGCTGCTTAAGAATCTGGGTATCATCACGCATAAGGTCAAGCGGGTGATGATCTGCGGCGGAGGACGTGTCGGCTATTATCTGGCAAAGGATCTGTACAACAAGGGAATGCAGGTACGTCTGATTGAAAATGATTATGAAAAGTGCAGATTTTTGGCACAGGTACTTCCCGGCGTCAGTATCATACATGGCGATATCAGCGATGAACGGGTATTGCAGTCAGAGGGAATCGAGTCCTGCGATGCGATCGTCACATTGACCGGAATGGATGAATTAAATATCATTACTTCAATTTATGGAACAAACTGCGGAGTTCCGCAGGTGATCACCAAACTTGGAAGAAATGAAAATATGCTTTTTCGGCAAAATCTGCCGATCGGCAGCACGATCAGTCCGAAGCAGCTTTGCTGCAATTCCATTGTGCGTTATGTGAGAGCATTAAAAAATCAGACAGGTGCGGCATTGTCTGTACATAAGATCGCAGATGGATTTGCAGAAGCACTGGAGTTTCGGGTAGACGGTACGACCAGACATATTGGGGAACCATTAAAGAAATTGAATCTGAAGAAAAATGTGTTACTTGCATGCATTACCCGAACCGGTATTTCTGAGATTCCAAGCGGAGATTCCTATTTTCAGGAAGGTGATACGGTGATTATCGTGACGAGTGGAGATACCGTTATTTACCGGTTGAACGATATTTTTGAGGTGTAATCTATGAATTATAAAATGATCCTTCGTTTTATCAGTAAGATTCTGATGATGGAAAGCATCTTTATGATTCCGGCATATCTGCTCAGCGTAGGTTATAAGGAAGATGCGGCAAGTAAGGCGTTTCTGATCACGATACTTTTTACGATCGTGATTTCGGCGGTCCTTTATATGCTGACAAAAGGACCAAAACAAAAATTTTACGCCAAGGAAGGTCTGGTCTGTGTAGGAATCTGCTGGATTGTATTGAGTCTGGTTGGGGCATTGCCGTTTTTTTTATCCGGTTCTATCCCGAATTATATAGATGCCCTGTTTGAGATCGTATCCGGTTTTACTACAACGGGAGCATCGATTTTACCGGAAGTAGAAAGCCTTTCACATGGGATTTTGTACTGGAGAAGCTTCAGTCATTGGATCGGCGGTATGGGTGTATTGGTACTTCTACTTGCAGTATCGACAGGAAATGAGCAGAGTAAGGGATTTACGATGCATATTCTGCGTGCGGAGAGTCCGGGGCCAAAGGTGGGAAAGCTTGTGCCAAAGATGAAACAGACCGCGGAGATTTTGTATCTTTTGTATATTTTGCTTACAGTGCTGGATATTTTTTTCCTGCTTCTTGGGCGGATGCCGGTGTTTGATGCGATCTGTACCGCATTCGGTACGGCGGGAACCGGAGGTTTTGGAATAAAAAATGACAGCATTGCGGGCTATAGTCCTTACATTCAGAATGTGTGTACGGTATTTATGCTGTTGTTCGGTATCAATTTCAGTTGTTATTATCTGCTTTTGCTGAGACATTTTAAGAGCGTGTTCAAAGATCAGGAGCTGCGGTTGTATATCGCCAGTGTGCTTGTCAGCATTGGTATGATCACATGGAATCTTCGCGGATTTTACGGAAGTTTTGGAGAGACACTCAGACACGCGGCGTTTCAGGTTGCGTCTATTGTGACGACAACCGGATTTGCGACGACGGATTTTGATCTGTGGCCGGCATTTTCCAAGGGCATCCTGCTTTGCCTGATGCTGGTCGGAGCCTGCGCAGGCAGCACCGGCGGTGGATTTAAGATGGGACGACTGTTGTTGATCCTAAAAGGGCTTCGCCGCAGTGTGCGTCAGATCGTTCATCCGGGAAAAGTCGAGGTGGTGCGCGTAAACGGAAGACCTGTTGACGAAAAAGTGATGGATAATACCAATGCTTATCTGGCAGCCTATACGCTCATCATGGGACTCAGCTTTTTGCTGATCTCGTTGGATAATTTTTCGGTATTAACGAATATTTCTGCAGTGATTGCCTGCTTTAATAACATCGGACCGGGATTGGAACAGGTGGGGCCGGCCTGCAATTTTGGTGATTTCAGTATTTTTTCCAAGTGTGTGTTGATTGCCGATATGTTGGCCGGCAGATTAGAGATTTTTCCGATTCTGATCTTGTTTTCAAGAACCACGTGGAAAAACTGATCATGTTCATGAATTAAGACAAAAAAAGTGTAGAAAAAGTTCGGATTCTAATGTAAGATAAATGTAATAAATTATGGACAAATGAGAGGAGAAATAAGACGAATGAATGCAGATGCTGCGGTAATTAAGATTAAACATGACGTGCTTTACGAAGTTGCGAAGCATGCTTTTGAAGGAGATTTGGAGGAAGCGAGAGATCATATTCCGAATGATCTGATTCCGGGACCGTCTCCACAGTTCCGTTGTTGTGTATACAAGGAGCGAGAGATCATTCGCCAGAGAATTCGCCTTGCAGAGAATAAGGCTCCTGGAAATGAGGATGATGGAAACGTGATTCAGGTCATCAGTTCTGCCTGTGAGGATTGTCCGATTTCCAGCTATGTCGTAACCGATAACTGCCAGAATTGCTTGGGAAAAGCTTGTATTCAGGCTTGTAATTTTCAGGCTATCTCTGTTGGAGATAGACGGTCAAAGATCGACCCGAATAAATGCAAAGAATGCGGTAAATGTGCAAAAGCCTGCCCGTATGGTGCAATTGCCCATTTGAAACGTCCGTGTAAATACAAATGTCCGGTCAATGCCATTTCTTACAATGAGCTGGGAATTTCAGTGATCGACGAAGAAAAATGTATTCGTTGCGGTCAGTGTATTCATAGCTGCCCGTTCGGAGCGATCGGTACGAAGGCATTTATTGTTGATGTCATCAATGCATTAAAATCAGACAAAGAAGTGTATATGATCGTTGCACCTGCAACCGAGGGTCAGTTTGGTGAGGATATCACGATGCAGTCTCTGCGTGAGGCAGCAAAAAAACTCGGCTTTACGGAAATGATAGAGGCTGGTCTCGGCGGAGACATGACCACCTCATCTGAGGCAGAAGAATGGCTGGAGGCCTACAGAAATGGTGAGAAGAAGACCACAAGCTGCTGTCCGGCATTTGTCAATATGATCCGTAAGCACTACCCGGAGTTGGCTGACAATATCTCTACAACGGTATCACCGATGTGTGGAGTTTCACGTATGATCAAAGCAATGCATCCGGGAGCAGTGACTGTATTTGTAGGACCATGTCTGGCGAAGAAATCTGAGGTTGTTGACCAGAAGATTGAGGGCAATGCGGATTATGTACTGACTTATTCTGAGCTTCGCGCGATTCTTCGCGCAAAAGGTGTGACTTTTGAGCCAAAGGCGAATACATATCAGGAAGCCAGTGTATATGGTAAGAGATATGGTAACGCAGGCGGTGTGACTGCATCTGTCTTAGAATACATGAAAGAAACAGATCAGGAATGCGACGCAAAGGTATGTACGGTAAACGGAGCTGCAGATTGTAAGAAAGCTTTACTTCTGATGAAGGTCGGAAAATTACCGGAAGACTTTATCGAAGGTATGGCTTGCGAAGGCGGTTGTGTCGGTGGACCGAGCCGTTTCGAGGAAATTGCTACAGCAAAGAAGAGCCGTGATGCGTTACTTGCACAGGCCGATGATCGTACAATTGTAGATAATTTAAAGAATTATCCGATGGATAAATTCTCAATGCATCGCAATCATTAATTGAATATTTGAGATATCATCGCATCCCGAAGTTCCGATTCAATGGAGCTTCGGGATATTTTTTTACTTGATTCCCTACATCTTTTTTGATATAACAGAAAATAGAACAAAACCTATAGGACTAGTATAAATTCAAGGAGGACAATGATATGATGATTTCAACCAAAGGTCGTTATGCACTTCGTATTATGATCGATCTTGCATTAAATGCCAATGAGCATCCGATTCCGTTAAAGGAAGTCTGTGAGCGTCAGGGAATTACGATCAAATATATGGAGCAGATCATCCCAATGCTGACAAAGGCAGGATATCTGAAAAGCTTTCGTGGAAGTAACGGTGGATATCAGCTGACCAGACTTCCTTCGGAATATACATTGGGCGACATTCTTCGTACCACAGAAGGAAATATGGCACCGGTAGCATGTTTGGAAACAGAAAAAAATACTTGCGCGAGAAAAGATACATGTGTCACATTGCCTGTATGGGAGGGGCTGAGGAATGTGATCAATGAATATATTGACAGTGTGACTTTGGATGATTTTCTTCAGGAAGGAAAGTTTTCACCGACATGCGAGTTAGAGTATCATATTTAAAATATTTTCCGATCTGTTGCATGACAGATCGGAAATTTTAAAAAAATAAAAAACCTACTTGACAGATAGGAAATGTTGGTATATGATGTGTTCAAGTTAAAACATACCAAACATGTAGGAATTAAATGAATAAAAAGAAGGAGAACAAAGATATGAGCGAAAAGATTACAAGAGAGCAGAGAAATTTAAAATTTGAAACTTTACAGTTACACGTTGGCCAGGAATCACCGGATCCGGTGACTGATGCGAGAGCAGTTCCGATTTACCAGACATCCTCTTACGTATTTCGAAACAGTGATCATGCGGCAGCAAGATTCGGACTTGCAGATCCGGGAAATATCTATGGAAGATTGACAAACCCGACAGAAGATGTGTTTGAGCAGAGAATCGCTAAGCTGGAGGGTGGAGTTGCAGCACTTGCAGTTGCATCGGGAGCTGCAGCAATTACATATACAATTGAAAACCTGGCGCAGGCAGGCGACCATATTGTAGCGGCCAAGAATATCTACGGCGGTTCCTTCAACTTACTGCAGCATACACTTCCACAGTACGGAATTACAACCACATTTGTAGACATTTTTAATGAGGAAGAGGTAAAGGCAGCATTTCAGGATAACACGAAAGCACTTTACATCGAGACACTCGGAAATCCAAATTCAGATGTAGTAGATATCGAGGGATTAGCGAAGATCGCCCATGACAACAAGGTTCCGCTTGTTGTAGATAATACATTTGCAACTCCATATCTTGTCAGACCGATTGAGTATGGTGCTGATATTGTTGTCCATTCCGCAACGAAATTCATTGGCGGACACGGAACAACCATTGGTGGAGTCATCGTTGACAGTGGTAAGTTTGACTGGGAAGCATCCGGAAAGTTTGCATCACTGGTTGATCCAAACCCGAGCTATCACGGAATCAGTTTTACAAAAGCGGTTGGTCCGGCAGCGTTTGTCACCAAGATCCGCGCAATTTTGCTTCGTGATACCGGCGCTACGATCTCACCGATCAGTTCCTTTATCTTTTTGCAGGGTCTGGAAACCTTATCGCTTCGTGTCGAGCGTCATGTAGAAAATGCTCTGAAGGTCGTGAAATTCTTAGAGAACCATCCGCAGGTGGAAAAAGTAAATCATCCGTCAGTAAGTACCGATCCGGTTCAGCAGGAATTGTACAAAAAATATTTCCCAAATGGCGGTGGATCAATTTTTACATTTGAGATCAAGGGCGATGACAGAAAAGCGAAAGATTTCATAGATAATCTGGAGTTGTTCTCCTTACTGGCAAACGTAGCAGATGTGAAATCACTTGTTATCCATCCGGCATCAACGACTCACAGCCAGTGCACAGAGGAAGAATTGTTGGATCAGGGAATTAAGCCGAATACGATTCGTCTTTCGATTGGTACAGAGCATATTGATGATATCTTGCAGGATTTAGAGGAAGCATTTAAAGCAGTTGAATAAGAGCATGCGTAAAAGGGCGGTACATTTGTACCGCCCCTTATCAAATTTTTATATATATTTTGTGAAAAAGAAGATAGACTTTTTATAAAAATGTGGTATGATATGTCATGAGGATGATACTGATGTAAAATCTTTATATCGGGATGTGGCTCAGTTTGGTTAGAGCGCACGGCTGGGGGCCGTGAGGTCGCAGGTTCGAATCCTGTTATCCCGAC
>OBLI01003826.1_pt1 | contig 11233 bp, 12 predicted proteins | sample 1519701 | NCBI WGS metagenome assembly OBLI01 (sample SAMEA3663005, study PRJEB22513) | pig gut metagenome | biome: pig gut; feature: pig-associated habitat; material: faeces | place: France | collected 2012 | reverse complement strand
CTTCGTCCTGCTTGACGGCACGGTCTGCGCGGAGTCCCTCTGGCTGGGGCGCGGGGAGCTGGTGGTGGCCGGCGGTGTGCTGTCGGCGAGAGATATTCTTGAGGTGAGCGGCGCCACCTTCCGCGGCGGCGTGACCCTGCTGGGCTATGCCGGCGACTGCGCCAATATGAAGGTAGTTCTCTCCGGCGGCACGCTTTACACGGCGGATGCTCTGCCCGCTGACGCTGCGGTAGAGGCGGGCCGGCACGCTCTGCGTCAAGGACGCGGCGCAGCTGTCCGTGAAGAAATACGACAAGGCCACGGTGCTGGACAGCGAAACCGATGGCAGCCCTCTGGCCTACACCGATTACAGCGAGGACTGGGCGGGCATCGTGTCCGGCGCCCGGTGGGACGGTCTGGCGGCGCAGCAGGCGGAAGGACTGTGGTTCGTGGGCAAGCTGACCATGGATAACGGCCGCTGCGACGAGCTGAAGCCCTGGGGCGCCCTTTGGCTGGAGTTGAGAGGGGAGAACTTCGTGCAGGCGGAGCTGGGCGGCACAAGCTGCGTGCTCACCGGCGGCGGCTCTCTGACGGCGGACACCCTGAACATCTGGGGCTGGGGCGGCATGCACACGCCGCTGTGCTCCATCGGGGAGGACACAGAGGTCTATTGCGCCAACCTGCGCATGGGTAGCAATGCCGGCAGCGCCGGCACCGTGGTCATCAGCAGCGGCAAGCTGACGGTAGACAATGAATTCTGGTTACAAAACGGCACGCTGGAGGTGCGCGGCGGCGAGGTGCGCCTGTGCGGCGACGCCGCCATCGAGCAGGGCAGCCTGAACATCACCGGCGGCACGGTCATCATCGAAAAAGGGCTGTGGATCGGCGCGGGGGACGTGAATCTGTCCGGCGGCACGCTGGTGCTCCCCAATGGTGAAGACTCGCTGACGCTGGAGAGCGGCAAGCTCCACAACCACGGCGGCACCCTTACCACGGAGGGAGAGAAATAGCGGCGAAAAGGGACGGCTTCGGCCGTCCTTTTTTTATGGAAAAAGGAAAAAATTGAAAACAAACGGCATGTAGGGGCGGACGCCTCTGCCTGCCATGCTTGCATTGCGCACCAACCTGCCCGCCGCCCGTCTGATTTGCTCTTTTCACAGATCAAAGGAAAAAACTGCGCATTTAAGCGGGAAACAGGAGCAAGAAATGTAAAGATTTTCAACAAGAAACCGCAAAAAACTGTGCAGGCTAACAAAAAGTTTGTTAGCCACACAAAAAAATTGTAAATAAACTGTGAAGATGCTATAATAGACCTGTAAGCAAGCGGCAGGGCTGCGGCCGCGGACAAGCGCAGCCGCACTATCAATTCGCAGATTCGCAAAGGAGACAACCAATGGAGAAACTGTTTCGCTTAAAAGAGAACGGCACCTCCGTGAAAACGGAGATCGTCGCCGGACTGACCACCTTCATGACCATGGCGTATATCATCGCCCTGAACCCTAACCTGCTCACGAACTTTGCCACCGGTTCCGCCCTGTGGAACGCCGTGTTCGTGGCCACATGTCTTGCCTCCGCCGTCGGCACCGCCTGCATGGCTTTCCTGGCCAACAAGCCCTTCGTCATGGCGCCCGGCATGGGTCTGAACAGCTTTTTTGCCGTGATCTGCGGCAATATGGCCGCCATGCTGAAAACCGACTACACCTCCGCCTTCCAGGCCACCATGTGCATCATTCTGGTGGAGGGCATCGTGTTCCTGCTGCTCAGCGTGTTCAATATCCGCGACAAGATCGTCACCGCCATCCCTCTGGGTGTGCGGCTGGGCATCGGCCCCGCCATCGGCCTGATGCTCATGAATATCGGCTTCGGCTCCAACGCCGGTATCTACGCCGAGGGCAACGGCTATACCTCTCCTTTCTATGTCATGCGTGACTTCTTCGGCGCCATGACCCCCAGCACCATCCGCGACCAGATGGGTCAGGAGTACAGCCAGATGGTGCTGTCCGTCATCACCATGTTCGTGGGTCTGTTCGTCATCGTGCTGCTGGCCAAGAAGGGCAAAAAATTCGCCGTGCTGGTGGGCATGCTGTCCGGCTCTGTGATCTACTGGGCGGGCGAGGCCATCTTCCTGCACACCAATCCCTTCGCCTCCCTCAAGGGCGCCAGCTTCCTGCCCCATTTCAAGGACATGGCCGAGGTGACTCTGTTCAAGTTTGACTTCCACGATTTCTTCCAGATCGGCTGGTTTACCGCCATCACCCTTATCATCACCTTCTGCATGATCGACATGTTCGACACCATCGGCACTCTCGTGGGCACCGCCTCCCGCGCCGGCATGACCGACAAGGACGGCAACATGCCCAAGATGAAGGAAGCCCTCACCGCCGACGCCGTGGGCACCATCGCCGGCGCCTGCTGCGGCACCTCCACCGTCACCACCTTCGTGGAGTCCGCCTCCGGCGTGGAGGCCGGCGGCCGCACGGGTCTGACCTCCCTTACTGCTGCTTTCATGTTCCTGGCCTGCCTGTTCGTGTCCCCCGTGGTGGCCATCATCCCCGCCGCTGCCACCTCCAGCGCCCTGATCTATGTGGGCGTGCTGATGCTGCAGGGTCTGAAGAACATCAACTTTGATGACATCGACCAGATCGTTCCCGTGTTCATCATGCTGCTGGCTATCCCCATCTCCGGCTCCATCGGCCACGGCATCGGTCTGGCCATGATCTCCCACATGGTCATCAAGGTCTTCTCCGGCCACGCCAAGGAGGTTTCCGCGCTGACCTATGTCATCTCCGCCCTGTTCCTGGTGAAGTTCTTCGCCGTGGTGTAAGGCAGATTTTCAAAAAAATAAGAAAAAGTTGGGCAGCTTCCAAGGGCTGTCCAACTTTTTTGCCTGCGAAAAAAGATCAGGCTTCCTCCGTACGCGTCAGCATCCGCACGGCGTATTTCAGGAACATTTTCACCGCCGGCGAGGCATCGGTCTTGGAGTGCAGCGCCACGCCCATGGTGATGCGGGAGGGGGGATCCACCGGCAGCTTCACTACGTTGCAGATGTGCTTTTCCGTGATGAGCCGGTTCATCACGCTGATGCCCAGCCCCTGCTCCACCATGGACATGGCGGAAAAGCTCTCCATGGTGGTGAACCGGATCTTCGGCACGATGCCGTTGCGCCGGAACAGCGCCTCCACGTCGTCGTCGCAACCCAGAGCCGGCATAATGAAGGAGTCTTCCTCGCAGTTTTTCAGCGGATAAGACGCCGCCCCCGCCAGCGGGTGATCCGGCGGCAGCAGCGCCAGCATGGGGTCCTCCGCCAGGGGGATCCACTCGTATGGCATCCCCTCCTGATAGCTGAAAAACCCGATGTCCGCCGTGCGGTCGTCCAGCCACGCCGACACCTCCTGCCAGATCCCCTCCATGAGCCGGATGGACACATGGGGATAATCCTTCTGGAACGCACGGATCACCGCCGGCAGCCAGTGGGTGGCGATGCTGGAATAGGCGGCGATGGTGACGCTGCCGATGAGCAGCCCGTTTATCTCCGTGGCCAGCTCAAAAAGCCGATCCTCCTGCCGCAGAAATTCCCGCACCGTGGGCAGCAGGATCTGGCCGTTCTCCGTCAGCGCCACGCCCTTGGTGCTGCGGCGGAAGATGGAAAACCCCAGTTCGCTCTCCAGCGCCGTCACCAGCTGGTTCACCCCCGAGGGCGTGTACCGCAGCACCTCCGCCGCTTTGGAAAAGCTGCCCGTTTCCGCCGCCGCCAGCACCGCCCTGCACCGTGCCGTTTCCATAAAATGCCCTCCTTTTTGCTATAAGTAAAACTGATAAACGATATAATATTTCTTGGCTTTACTTTTCTTGTTATTTATTCTACTATATGACCATAGAAACCGCAAGACCCCAAAAACAAAAATTCTGCAAGGAGGAATCTACCATGAAAAACATCTACACTCACATCTCTATCGCAGTCGTTACGTTCCTGATGATGGTGGCGTCCACCTGTTTGATGACGGCTCCCGAGGCGCCCATCCGTGAGGGCGGCGGATACGCTGCACTGATCTTCGGCGTTATCACTGTTTGGGCCATCACCAAGGCGATGCTCATGGAGCGGGATCACGAGATGCACAACATCCCCCACCACAGCCACGCCTGACCTTTCTCCACACCATCACAGAGCGGCTCAATGCCAGACTCTTTCTTCCTCTCTCCATAAAAAAGAAGAAGACGCACGCAAGTGCGTCTTCTTCTTTTTTCAACTTATCAAAGAATCTCGCAGCTTTTTTCGGAGGTTTCAAAGGCTTTTGGGGCAGCCTTGGCCGCCTCACGGCCTCGGCGGGATCGGCCGAAAATCCGGCTTGGCCGGCAGCCAGCCCTCTGTGCCCCGCGTGATATGCGGCGGAGGCGGGATGAGGTCGTCCAGCTCGCCGGCGTAGTAGGCGCGGTTGTTCTCAATGAGCTGGGCGAGAGCCACGGGGCGGTAAAAATTCACGTCTACGCCGGCGTTGAGCACCTTGGGCAGCTGCCGCAGCATTTCAAACTCTGCTCCCCGTCCGTGGTGCAGATGACCGTGGATCATGTACCCCCGCTTGCGGTATAGAATGGGATAGTGGCAGAGGATGACGTGGCTGTCCCCGTCGTCGATCTCGTTAAAATCAGTCACCGTTTCAAAGCACTCGTACAGCCGCACGGCGTCCTCAAACCCCGTGTCGTGGTTGCCGCGGATGAGGTGCTTGTGCCCCTTGAGCCGGCGCAGGGCGTCCAGCGGCACATAGCCGCCGTTATAGCCCACGTCCCCCACCAGATACACCGTGTCCGCCTCCGTGACGACGTTGTTCCAGTTGCGTATCAGCGCCTCGTCCATCTCCGCCACGGTGGCAAAGGGGCGGCCGGCCAGCAGCGGCGCATAGTGCAGGTGCAGGTCGGCGGTATAGTAGATCATGGAGTATCCTCCCCAAAGACGTCGTTGCCGCTATTGTACCACCGAACAAAAGGCGAAGTCAAACGAATCGCTTTTTCTGTGAAAGTTTTTTTGAAAATGGTCTTGACAACGGCGGAAAATGCGGCTATAATGCGCTTAATTTCAAACGACAAACCTGTGAGGAAGAAGAGTAGCGCGGAAACAGGGCATCCCAAGAGAGCTTCGGGCGGTGTGATCGGAGCGATGCGCAGCCGTGTGAATGGCCTTCCGAGGGCGGCTTGAACAGGAGCATTTTCCTAAGTAGGGTCCGACGGGAACCCTCCCGTTATCCGTGGGGTACGCATGATGGTGCGTAAAAGCGAGTGGGCATCGCAAGATGTCAATTTGGGTGGTATCGCAGAAGCAGAGGCTTTTGTCCCATGTGGGGCAGAGGTCTTTTTTGTTTTTAAGAAATCGGTCGCCGGCAACGACCCCTCCATCCGCCGCCCAAGCAAAACTATCTTTTTGGAGGTAAAAAACATGAAAAAGAACACTTTGAAAAAGCTGACCGCTCTGGCGCTGGCCGCCGTGATGGCTCTGTCCCTCTTCGCCTGCGGCAAAAAGACCGATGACGACAAGACCGACGGCAAGACCTACAAGATCGGCATCTGCAACTATGTGGACGACGCCTCCCTGAACCAGATCGTGGCCAATATCCGCTCCCAGCTGGAGGCCATCGGGCAGGAGAAGGGCGTCACCTTCGACATCAGCTATGACAACTGCAACGCTGACGCCGCCGTGATGAACCAGATCATTGCCAACTTCATCGCCGACAAGGTCGACCTCATGATCGGCGTGGCCACCCCCGTGGCCGTGGCCATGCAGAGCGCCACCGAGGATAACAACATCCCCGTGGTCTTCGCCGCCGTGTCCGACCCCGTGGGCGCGGGTCTGGTGGAGAGCATGGACGCCCCCGGCGCCAACATCACCGGCACCTCCGACTATCTGGACACCGACGCCATCCTCGACCTGATCTTCGCCGCCGATCCCGATGCCAAGACCATCGGCCTGCTGTATGACCAGGGGCAGGACTCCTCCACCACCCCCATCGAGAACGCCAAGGCGTATCTGGACAAGAAGAATGTGGCCTATAAGGAGTACACCGGTACCACCACCGACGAGATCATGCTGGCCGCCGGCAAGATCGCCGCTGACAAGGTAGACGCCGTGTTCACCCCCACCGACAACACCGTCATGACCGCCGAGCTTTCCATTTATGAAACGCTGGCCAAGGCCGGCATTCCCCACTATACCGGCGCTGACTCCTTCGCCCTCAACGGCGCCTTTCTGGGCTACGGCGTGGACTACGTCAATCTGGGCAAGGAGACCGCTAACATGGTGGCCGACCTCCTGCTGAATGGAGCTGCCCCCGCCACTACCGCCGTGAAGACCTTTGATAACGGCACTGCTACCATCAACACCGAGGTCTGCCAGCAGCTGGGTCTGAACTATGACGAGCTGACCAAGCTCTTCGCCCCCCTGTGCACCAAGGTGCAGCCCATCGTCACCGCCGAGAGCTTTGACGACGTGAAGTAAGCTGGCGAAAAAACATTTTGCAATAAACGCAGGGCGAGGAAAACCCCGCCCCGCCGCACGCACCGCGCTCCCAAAACTTTCCACTTTCAACTCCACCCCAAAAACACCCCCTCAAAAAAAGGAGACCACCCCCCATGAACTTCCTATCCCTCGTCCAAACCGCCCTGGAGCTGGGTCTTATCTGCTCGCTGACGGTGCTGGCGCTGTTTTTGAGCTACTCCATGCTCAACGTCTGCGACCTCTCCACCGACGGCTGCTTTACTCTGGGTGCCGCCGTGGGCGCCACGGTGGCCATCGCGGGACACCCCTATCTGGCCATTCTGGCCGCCATGGCCGCCGGCGTGCTCTCCGGCTTCATCACCGCCCTGCTGCAAACGAAAATGGGCATCGACAGCCTTCTGGCGGGCATCATCGTCAACACCGGCCTCTACTCCATCAACATCGCTGTCATGAACGGCTCCTCTCTGCTGAACATGAACAAAACGGAAACCGTGTTCACCAAGGCCAAGGCGCTGCTGAAGGACACGTTCCTGGCCGAGCAGTATAAGCTGGTGGTGGCTCTCGTGGCCGTGACGCTGGTGGTGGCGTTTTTGGCGCTGTTCCTGCGCACGCGGCTGGGTCTTGCCATCCGCGCCACCGGCGACAACCCCGACATGGTGCGCTCCTCCTCCATCAATCCCGCCTTAACCACCATCGTGGGTCTGTGCGTGGCCAACGCCTTCACGGGTCTGTCCGGCTGCCTGCTGGCGCAGAGCCAGAAGTCCGTCAGCATCGACATCGGCACCGGCATGGTGACCATCGCCCTGGCCTCCCTGCTCATGGGGCAGGTACTGCTGGGCAAGGGCAGCATCCTCAAGCGCGCCATCGGCATGGTGGTGGGCGCCTTCGCCTTCCGGCTGGTGTATACCATCGCCCTGCGGCTGGATATGCCCGCCTTCATGCTGAAGCTGGTGTCCTCCGTGATCGTGGTGCTGGCCATCGCAACGCCCTATTTCAAAAAACAGCTCCCCATGCTGCGCCGCCGCATGGCGCAGAGAAAGGAGGCGCGCTGATATGCTGCGGATCGAACATATTTCCAAAACATTTAACCCCGGCACCATCAACGAAAAGACGGCGCTGCGGGATCTGAGCCTGCACTTGGCCGCCGGCGATTTTGTCACCATCATCGGCTCCAACGGCGCCGGCAAATCTACTCTTTTCAACGCCATCTGCGGCAGCTTTTTCACCGACAGCGGCAGCATTTATCTGGACGGAAAAAACGTTACCTTCCAGCCCGAATATCAGCGCTCCCGCCAAATGGGGCGTCTGTTTCAGGATCCCATGCGGGGCAGCGCGCCCCATATGACCATCGAGGAAAACCTCGCCTTGGCCGCCCCCTCCGGCGGCTGGCTGGGGCACATGACCCGCGCGGACAGAGCTGCCTTTCGGGATAGGCTGGCGCAGCTGGGTATGGGGCTGGAGGATCGCATGAAGCAGCCCGTGGGGCTTCTCTCCGGCGGCCAGCGGCAGGCGCTGACTCTGCTCATGGCCACCTTCAAGCCGCCCAAGCTGCTGCTGCTGGACGAGCACACCGCCGCTCTGGATCCCGCCACGGCGGAAAAGGTGCTGGAGATCACTCGCCAGACCGTGGCGGAGCACCACATCACCACCCTCATGGTCACCCACAACATGCACCAGGCGCTGGAGCTGGGCAACCGCACCCTGATGATGGACAGCGGGCGCATCGTGCTGGACGTGGCCGGCGAGGAGCGCAGCAAAATGACCGTGGACGACCTGCTGGCGCAGTTCAAGGTCGGCGCCGGCAAGGCGCTGGACACCGACCGCATCCTCCTGTCGGAGTGATAAAATACAAAGGGAAAGACGCCTCGTGCGCCTTTCCCTTTTGCTTTGTAAAAAACTGTCATTGCGAGGAGCGCAGCGATGTGGCAATCCGTCTCCCCCACGCCCTGCCCCCACAAAAAGAAATATAAGTAACCGTAGGGCGGCACCCATGTGTGCCGCCACCGACCACCGCCGCACCGCAAAAAACCATTGCCGCATCGGCGCGTATACCGATGCGGCAATTTTCCCTCTTATTTTATCCCATCGAAAAATTCCGACAGGGACTTCTGCACCTCCTGCTTGTCCCGAAGCGGGCGCATGTTCCCGCGCTCGTCGCAGGTGAATATGTGCTTAAAAACCTCCGGCATGGCGTCATACTGCCGCTCCAGCTGCGCATAAAACGCCGCAAAGCAGGGGTAGCCATACGTTTCCATCAGGTAGGGCAGCAGGAGAACCTCGACCGCATCACCTCGTACTCCTGATAGTTGTACGGCGTCTTTTCCGGCCGCTTTTTCAGAATCGCCAGTAGATTTTCCATCAGCGCCGCTACCTCGTCTTCGCGTGCATAAAAAGCATAAACCCCGAACAGCGGTGAGCTTCATGTCCGGATACCGTTCCCTCTTGAAAGCTCGATAGAAAAAGTCTTTGCCGTCAGGCGGGCAGGCGAGCGCCAGCTCTTTCAGCAGAGTGTTCCGCTTGGCGGCGTCCTTCGTGTCAAAATACGCCTGCATTTTTTCTGCCATAAGCGGCCACCTTCCTGCGCCCCCCCTTCGTTTTTTGAAAATGAAAAATCTTACTCGCCCTTTTTCTTCTTTTTGAAGATCGACAGGCCGCCCTCCATGGCCACCAGCGACAGCATCATCAGCGCTGCGCCGACGTACCCCCGCGCCGACAGGCGCTCGCCGGCAAAGAAGAAGGCCACCACGGCGGAAAACAGCGGCTCCAGCGTGAAGATCAGCCCGATGTGGATGGCGGAGGTATATTTCTGCTGCACGGCGGTAACGGTAAAGGCGATGCCCGTGCAGAAAACGGACAGGAACAGGGCGCTGCTCCAGCCTGTGGCCGTCTGGGGCAGGCAAGGAGTCTCAAACAAAACGGACAGCAGCAGCATCACCGTGCCCGTGACGAACTGCTGAAATACGCCCAGCTGCAAGGCGTCCACCTCCGGCTGCCGCACGGCGTGCTCCACCACCAGGAGGTTGATGCCGTAGCCCAGGGCGCACAGCAGGCAGATGAGGTCGCCCGGGGCGGGGCGGAAGTCGTCCCCCAGCGTCAGCAGAGCCAGCCCCACGGCGCACAGCCCCAGACACGCCAGCATCCGCCCCTCGGGCCGTTTCCGGTACACGATAAAGCTCAATATCGGCGTGGTGACCACCGGCAGTGCGCAGATGAAGCCGGCGTTGGAGATGGAGGTATACAGCAGTCCCACCGTGGCGCCGATGTAGGTCAGCGTCATGGAAAGCCCCGCGGGAACCGCCCAGAGCAGGGTCTTGCGGCTCGTATGCCGCAGCTTGGGAAACAGCACGATGCCCAGCAGCGCGAAGGCCAGCAAAAACCGGAAGGCGCACAGGGCGAAGGGGGGCATCTCCTCCAGCGCCAGGTCGGACAGGTAGTAGGAGCAGCCCCAAAAGCCGGTGATCAGCACCAGCAGCATATCGGCTTTTTTCTGTCGTGTCATGGGAAACCCTCCTGCTATAAACTAACCGGAAGACGGAAAATTTCCGCTTTCCGGTCTATCATATACCATTTTTGATGGGGACGCAAGTGCCGCCTGCCGCTTTTCGTCAGTTCAGGGCGAGGATGGTGAGGTTATAGTTCACCCGCACCAACTGCGTATTGGGATATATCTTTGTCATGTGGTACTTCACCGGCGTGTCCTCCGTGGCGGTAAAAATGCGGTTAAAGGCAAAGGGCTGCCAGCGGTAGGAGAAGTCGGTGTCGTACACATAGGTCTGGACGCGGGTGCTGTCGGCGCAGAGATTATCGCCGAAATTGTCGTTGACCTGGGTGCAGATCACCATGCGGGAGCTGGATTTCAGGCAGACGGAGCCGGCCAGACTGATGCTGTATGTATGCCCTTTTTTCAGCGTCACGGCGGTGTTGCTCCGATCCCACCGGATCAGGTCGCCGTCGCTCTGGCGCACCGAGAAGGAGAAGGTCTGGTCAAAGTTATCGCATTGGCTGGTGCCGTAGAAGTATCCGGCGCACGCGCCGTCCCGACCATCGGCGCCGTCCTTGCCGTCTTTACCGTCAGCGCCGTCTTTGCTATCGACGCCGTTTTATCCGTCCGCGCCCACAAGAGCGGCGGTGGTGGTCAGCTCCCGCCAGCTTTCGTCGCCTTCGCCGCTGTATTTCCATTCGATGGCCGAGCCGGTGTTCCGCAGCTCCACCGTGCCGGCATTGGCTTTGGCGGCGGCAAAATAAACCGCCAGGGCAAGGGCAAGCGCCAGCAGCAGCGCGCACAGGGTCGTGACAGTCCGTTTCTTCATAGCAGCATCTCCTTTTTATCTATCTTTCCATATGTATGTATCTTATGATATGCCGGTCAGCTGACGGCGGTTATTAACTGAATGATTATTTAATAAATAAAGCATACCAGATGAGCGGAAAAACAATACTCCCGCCGCCGGAACTTTTGCGCCCTAAATTTCGCAAAAAAATCTGCGCCCATCTTCGGAGGGGAAGATGCGGCGCGGCGGCATACTATAAAAATAAAATTTCTTCGCTTTTCACGATCCCTAATGTGGCCTGCGTCCGAAGTCGGCGGGGGGGGGAGAACAGAAAAAATCGGCAAGGCTCCGAGGAGCTTTGCCGATTTTGGTGCGAATATTCAAAACCAATCTAATTTAAACACTATAAATCCGGTGCGAACACACATATTTTAAGTCCGCACATATGCCATCCATGTAATGGATAAAGCCGGCAATGTAACCGAGTACATCGTAACAA
>OBLI01003825.1_pt1 | contig 11235 bp, 10 predicted proteins | sample 1519701 | NCBI WGS metagenome assembly OBLI01 (sample SAMEA3663005, study PRJEB22513) | pig gut metagenome | biome: pig gut; feature: pig-associated habitat; material: faeces | place: France | collected 2012 | reverse complement strand
TCTTGACGATGGACATCATCGGGGTGTGCTGATACATGCCTCCGAAGGCTTCGCCGGCTTCATGACACAACGGGCAGAGATTAAGCAGAGTATGCACGGTGAGTAGCACCACGGGCAGACAGGTATTGTAGACACCCTTGCCGTTCTTGCCGTCAGGACACATGAAGAGGTCAGCCACAAAGAGGATGACGATCACGGCCAGGAGCGAAAGTTCGGCCTGCATATTCAAAAATTGACTGTAATCCATTTGGGTATATCGTGTTTAGAAGGGTACATAAAGGAATTCCTTGGCAGAATCTATCACGCTGATGATGGGCGATACACCGGTGCCGATCATGTCGCTGACCCACCAGGGAGCAAGTCCGAGACCGGCAACGCTGAGGATGAGGCAGACCACGCTGAAGCGCTCGTCCCAGGTAGCGTCGGTGAGGGCCAGGTGATGCTCGTTCGTACATACGCCGTAGAGAATCTTGCCGACGAGGCGGAGGATGTAGACTGCGGTGATGACGATGGAGGTGCAGGCGATGACGGTGAGGGTGGTGTAGAATGCGCCTTCATTGCTGAAGGAACCTACGAAGATGGTCATTTCAGCCACGAAGCCGGAGAGACCGGGAAGACCGAGGTTGGCAAGACCGGCTATGACGTAGCATACTGCGAGGAAAGGCATGATGCGCATCAGACCGGCGAGCTCGCGGACGTCGCGGGTGTGGGTACGGCCGTAAATCATACCGATGAGGGCAAAGAAGAGGGCCGTCATCAGACCGTGGGAAAGCATCTGAAGGATGGCACCCGTGCAGGCCACCTGGTTCATCATCAGGATGGCGAAGAGCACCAGACCGCAGTGGCTTACGGAAGAGTAGGCATTGATATACTTGAGGTCGGTCTGGACGCAGGCGCTGAAGGCACCGTATACTACGGAGATGCCGGTGAGGATAAGGAATATCCATCCCAGTTCGTTGGCGGCTTCGGGCATCAGATACATGGCGATGCGGAAGCAGCCGTAGCCTCCGAGCTTCATGAGCACGCCGGCGTGGAGCATCGACACTGCCGTGGGGGCGGAAGCGTGACCGTCGGGCGACCAGGTGTGGAAGGGGAACATGGCACCGAGGACACCGAAACCGGCGAAGGTGAATACGAACCAAAGGTTCTGCAGGCTGCCCGGCTCGAAGGCATGGGCACCACCGGTGTGGTTGGCGATGTCGATGATGTTCATCGTGGCAGCGCCGGTGCCGTAGTAGATACCGAAAATACCGCACATCAAGAAGGCGGAACCTCCCATCAGCATCAGCGTCAGTTTCATGGCAGAGTATTCCTTCTTGCCCGAACCCCATACACCGATGAGAAGGTACATCGGGATAAGGGCGATTTCATAGAACATGAACATGGCGAACATGTCTACGCTGATGAAGAAGCCGAATACACCCATCGAGAGGAGCGTGAACCAGAGGAAGTATTCCTTGGTCAGCGGTTTCAGCTGCCAGCTGGCAAAGGTGCCGGTGAAGACGATGATGGCACTCAGAAGCAGCATGGCCACGGAAATGCCGTCGACACCCACGCTGTACTTGATGTTCAGGGCAGGGAACCAGTCGAAACTGGCGGTATAGAGCATAGGATCGTCGCACGTCTGACGGTCGGCGATAAAGATAAACGTGAGATATACGGCAAGAGCCAAGAGTGCGGTGCTGCCTGCCACCATCACGCCACGCACCTGGTTGAGGTTGCGTGCCACCCACAGGCCGAAGAGCATCAGCAAGGGGATGAGAACAAATATTGAGAGAAAATTCATATTGTCGTTATGATTCTATGGTTAGAACAGCATGATGAGGAGAAGGAGCAACGTACCGAGGAAGAACCAGAAGGCATAGGTCTGTACGGAACCGCTCTGGAAGCCCTTGATGAGTGCGCTCGTCTTGTGCGTACCCCAGGCCAGGAAGTCGAAGAATCCGTCGATGACATGACGGTCGAACCAGGCAATGGGACGGCTGATGCGTGCAAAGATGATGCGGTGGGTAACGAACTGATAAACCTCGTCCATATAGAAACGCTTGTAGGCCCAGCGGTGCAGACGGGGAGCGGCTGCGTACATCTTGTCGGCAATGGGTTGCTTTTCGCCCTTGAAAATCCAGGTGGCGAGGAGGATGCTGCACACGGCTACAACGGTGCTGACACTGGCCACAACGGGATCAAAATGCACCGTGTAGGGGAGTCCGCTGGCGCTGACAATGCTACCGAAGCTTGCCCATTCCCAGTTGAGGAATCCGCCGAGAGTGGTGACAACACCCGTTCCCACGGTGATGACGCTCAGCACTACGAGGGGAAGAGTCATGGTCCAGGGAGCCTCGTGCGGGGTGTGGTGGGCATGGGCCTCCTTGTTTTCAGTACCCCAGAAGATACCGTAGTAGAGGCGGAACATGTAGAATGCCGTCATGGCAGCCACCATCGTCATCCAGGCACCGCACCAGGGGCTGTACTGGAAGCAGGCGGTGACAATCTCGTCCTTCGAGCTGAAGCCGCTGAAGAAGGGGATACCTGCAATGGCAAGACAGCTGATGAGGAAGGTCCAGTGGGTGATGGGCATGTATTTGCGCAGACCTCCCATCAGTGCCATCTCGTTGCTGTGAACGGCATGGATGATGCAACCGGCGCCAAGGAAGAGGCAGGCCTTGAACATGGCGTGGGTGAAGAGGTGGAACATGCTGGCCATATAGCCCAGACCGCTGTGGTTGAGGTGTTCGCCGTGGCCGGGGAGGCATACGCCGAGAGCCACCATCATGAAGGCAATCTGCGAGATAGTGGAGAAGGCAAGCACGCGCTTGATGTCGCTCTGTGCGCAGGCAACGGCGGCGGCATAGAAGGCGGTGAAGGCACCTACCCAAACAACGATGGAGAGACTCTGGGGAGCGTACTCAATCCAGATGGGGAACATACGTGCAATCTGGAACACACCGGCCACAACCATCGTGGCGGCGTGGATGAGGGCAGAAACAGGCGTGGGACCTTCCATGGCATCGGGAAGCCAGATATGGAGGGGGAACATCGCACTCTTTCCGGCACCGCCGATGAACATCAGGACAAGCGAGATGGGAAGCACCGACATTGCGGCGTTCTTCACCAGTGCAGTCTCAGGATTGCAGGGGATGAAGTGGGCCACGTTGTCAGCATATTCCACCGTTCCGGCAAAGCTGAAGTTGAAGCTCTGGGTGTAGTATCCGAAGATGAGGATACCGACGAGGAAGAACATGTCGGCAAAGCGGGTGACGATGAAGGCCTTCTTGCTGGCGGCAATGGCGGGAGCCGTCGTGTAGTAGAAGCCGATGAGAAGGTAGGAGCTGACACCTACGAGCTCCCAGAAAAGATACATCTGGAAGATGTTCGTGGCCACTACCAGTCCGAGCATAGATATGGTGAAGAGGCTGAGGTAGGCATAGTAGCGCTGGAAGCCGCGTTCACCGTGCATATATCCGAATGAATAGATGTGCACCATCAGCGACACCGTGGAGATGACGATAAGCATCATCACCGAGATGGGGTCGAGAAGGATACCAAGGTCGAAGTGCAGGTCGCCCAAGGGAAGCCATGTGGTGTTGTAGGGTACCAGTGTGGGAAGCGTGCCGTCGGCAAGACGGGGTGTGCAGAAGAAGTACTGGTAGGCCGTCATGTAGCTCAGAATGGTAACGATTCCCAGTGAGGCAGTACCAATCAGTCCGGCCACTTTATGGCTCCAAACCTTGCCCGTCTTGGGAATGTCGAGGTCGACAATGCCTATCAGCAGGAAACTGAAGAGGGGCAGGAGAAGGATAAATAGCGTGTAACTCATAATGTGTTGCGGGAGTTTTTAGGGATGTGATTACCATTTCATCTTGGTCAGTTTGTCCACGGAGATGTTCTGGAGCTGACGGTAGATGTTAATCATGATAGCAATGGCGATGGCGCTTTCTGCTGCTGCAATGGCGATGGCGAAGATGGCAAAGAACACGCCTTCGTGTCCATCGGGGAAGAGCAGGTTGTTGAAAACGGCAAAGTTGATGTTGGCGGCGTTGAGCATAAGCTCGATGCTCAGCAGGATGGCCAGTGTGCTCTTGCGGGTCAGGAAGCCATAGACGCCGGCAAACATCATCAATGTCGATACCAGAAGAATGAAGTCGATGGAAATCATAATGTGTCTTTTGGAATTTTAGATGGATGTTTTAGCGTTTGCGGGCGATGACGATGCCTGCAACGATGCACGCAAGGAGCAGTACGGATACGGCCTCGAAGGGAAGCAGATAACCGTTCTTGCCGGTTGAGAGCATGTTTTCGCCGATGGTTTGCATGGTGATGACGTTTTCATCGGGGCTGTTGAGGAAGCGGCTTGCGGCAAACTCCTGTACGGGGAATCCGTACATCCAAAGTACGCTGTAGAAAACGCCGAAACCCACGAGGGCGATGACGAGTCCCATAACGGTCTTCTTCAGACTGGTGCTGCGCAGTTCCTCCTGCTGGCCGCTGGTGAGCAGGATGGAGAATACATAGAGGACGATGACGCCTCCGGCATAAACCATGGTCTGCACGCTGCCAAGGAAGGTATAGCCCATCAGAAAGTACAGACCTGCTGTGCCGAGGAGCACGAAGAGCAGGTATGTGGCGGCTCGTACGATGCTGCGGCTGATGACGGTGGCAAAAGCGGAGCATACGATGAACACGGCCAGAATGACGAACATGATATCTTGTGCGTTCATATTGATGTTTGGTCTGTAATGGTAAGGGTAGGTTCCAGAAGCTTGTGCTTTCTGTTTCCTGGTTAGGGGATTTCAGTAGCGTTCGGTGTAGGTCGGGGAGTGGAAACGGTGCGTTTTCCATACGGAAATTCTGCTGTCTTTCCCTCTGCCGGTGACCTGTGTGAACCTACCTTATTTTGCTGCTTCTACGGCTTCTGCGGCCTTTTGAGCAAAGGTCTTGGCGGCAGTTTCCAACTTGACGGCCTTGGCTTCGGCCTGTGCAAGTGCTTCCTGCAGCGCGGCATCGCCGGGATTGGCCTCTGCGGCAACCTTGGCTTCGTTGGCGGCAGCGCGTGCAGCGGCAGCGTTTTCTTCTGCCTTCTTGGCAGCGGCCACGAGCTTTTCGGCCTTCGCTTTTGCTTCATTCCCTGCAGCAGGAGCTGCGGCAGCGGGAGTGGCGGCGGGGGCGGCAGGCTTGGCTACGGCAGGACGTGCGGGTTTCTCCACACATTTCGAACCCGGATGATTGAGAACCTTGATGAGAACCTTGCGGTCGAAGACGGAACCTTCGTATTCGTTGCTGAATTCGATGGCTCCCTGGGGGCAGGCGCGTGTGCAGAGCATGCAGTACATGCAGCATCCGTGGTCGTATTCATAGCGTACGAGCTGCTTCTTTTTCTTTCCGTCGGCAGTCTCCACCATTTCCGTCACCACCTTGATGGTGCCGTTGGGGCACTGCATCTGGCAGATTCCGCAGCCGATGCACTTGTGTTCGTTCTTCTCGTTGTGAGGCATCACCAGCGTTCCGCGGAAACGTTCGGGAATGTGGTTCTCCTTACGGTTTTCGGGATAGCGTTCGGTGACCTTCGGAGTCCAGAGTTCGCGGAATGTAACGCTGAGACCGTTGCACAAACTCTTGATACCTCCTACGAGACCTGCAAAATAAGATGTGTTTGCCATATTTTGTTCTTGCTTTATATTGGATATAAAAATAGGAGGTTTTTCAGAATGTGAGTCCGAGGCTTACGCAGAGTGCCATGAGGACGAGCAGAGTCATGGAAATGGGAATGAGGTATTTCCACTCGAGGGTAAGGATCTGGTCGATACGCAGACGGGGGAAAGTCCAGCGCTCCCAGAGGAGGAGGAAGAGTACGAAGAACACCTTTGCGAGGAACCATACGAAACCGGGAATCATAGCCATCACCTCGTTGAACCCGTCGAGTCCGGGAATGACGAAGGGAGCCCAACCTCCGAGGAAGACGGTCGAGGCCATTCCTGCGCAGATGAAGAGGTTGAGGTATTCGGCAAGATAGTAGTAGCCGAAGTCCATACCGGAATATTCGGTGTGGTAGCCTGCGGTAAGTTCACTCTCCGATTCGGGAAGGTCGAACGGACCACGGTTACATTCAGCGTTGCCTGCAATGAGGTATACGATGAAGGCGGCAAGTGCCACGATGTGACCGCGGAAGATGTACCATCCGCCCTCGGCCTGGTTCTGGCAGAGTTCGCTGAAGCTCATCGTTCCAGCAAGGCAAATCATGGTGAGCATCACCATACCAATGGAGAGCTCGTAGCTGATAATCTGTGCTCCGGCACGCATGGCACCGATAAGGGAGTATTTGTTGTTTGCCGACCATCCGGCGAGGAGGATACCTACTACGCCGATGCTTCCGACGGCAAGGAAGAAGAACACTCCGACGTTGAAGTCGAGAATCTGTGCACCCTTGTTCCAGGGAAGGCAGGCGAAGGTGGTCATTGAGGCCGTTACGACGAGGAACGGGGCGAGTGCATGGAGGAAGCGGTCGGTCTTGCGCAGGCTGACGATTTCCTTGGTGAGCATCTTGAGCACGTCGCACACCACCTGAACGGTTCCCCAGGGGCCTACGCGGTCAGGACCGAGACGGCACTGGACGAAGGCACAGAACTTGCGTTCTACGTAAATCATGACCATGGCGAAAATGGCATAGAGCGTAATGATGCCGAGGGCAACCAGCACACATTCTACAAGAATGGTGAGCCATCCGGGCATTACGCTGAGGAGTGCCGCGTCGAGCCATGATGTGAAGACTGAGAAATCAAACATATCTGTATCTTGTATGTGTTTGTTTTGAGGTGTTTATCGGTCGATGTCAGGGATGATGTAGTCCATTGTTCCGCCGATGGTGATGAGGTCGGCAATCATGAAATCGCGGCAGGCCTCGTCCAGAGCAGCCACGAGCGGCAGGCCGGTGGAGCGGTAATGGAGGCGATAGGGGCTCTTGTCGCCCTTTGATTCCAGATAGACACCGAGGATACCACGGCTTCCTTCCACGGCGCTGTAGTAGCAGCCTTCGGGAACCTTCACAATGGGTTTCATCTTTTCCTGGATGGGGCCTTCGGGAATGTTGTCGATGAGCTGGCGGATGATTGCGCAGCTTTCCTCGATTTCCTTCAGACGCACCATGTAACGGTCCATGGAGTCGCCGCTTTCATAGGTGATTTCGTTGAAGTCCACCTTGTCGTAGGCGGCGTAAGGGCGGTGTTTACGCAGGTCGCAGTGCCATCCGGCGGCGCGTCCCGTACCTCCGGTGCAGCCATAGGAGATGACCTGCTCGCGGGTGAGCGGACCAACGCCGATGGAACGGTTGCGGAAGATGACGTTGCCGGTAAAGATCTTGTGGTATTCCTTCAGACCCTTGGGCATGGTTTCATTGATGAAGCGCTTCACATCCTCCACGAAGTCGGGGTGCAGGTCGTGTGCCAGGCCACCGATCATGTTGTAGTTGATGATGAGTCGGCCACCGGTGGTCTTTTCAAAAATCTTCAGTATTTCCTCGCGGTCGCGGAATCCGTAGAGGAATGCGGTGGTGGCACCGAGGTCCTGGCAAAGACAGCTGAAGAAGAGAATGTGGCTGTCAATACGCTGGAGCTCATCCATGATGGTGCGTATCACTTTCACACGTTCGCTCACCTCGATGCCCATGGCCTGCTCGATACACATGCATAGTGCATGACGTGTCTGCATGGCTCCGAGGTAGTCCATACGGTCGGTGAGGGCAAGAGTCTGGGGATAGGTGAGGCTTTCGCTGATTTTCTCGATACCGCGATGGATGTATCCGAGGTGTGGGTCAATCTGCTTGACGCGTTCGCCTTCGATGGCTGTGCGGAGGTGGAGCACTCCGTGTGTCGAAGGGTGCTGCGGACCGATGTTCACCACATAGGCGTCGTCGGCGAATACGGGCGAATCCTCGCACTGGAGTTTGCCGTTTGCATCGAGGGTGTATTTGTGGCGTGTATCGCTGATTTCCTCGTTGGTGCTGGGAATTTCGGCGTTTTTCTCTTCGGGTTTGTCGTCCTTACGCATGGGGAATCCCACCCAGTCTTCGCGGAGGAAGAGACGTCTCATGTCGGGATGTCCGAGGAAGATGATGCCGTAGAAGTCATAGACTTCGCGTTCGTAGATGTTTGCGATGTCCCAAAGGTCGCAAACGGTGGGGAGTGTGGGGTTTTCCTTGTCGGCGGCCACACACTTCACGTGTGTCATCTCGAACGTGGTGCTCGACTTGGTGAGGCTGTAAACCACACCGAGCCCTTCTTCGCCCCAGTCGCAACCGGTGAGGCACTCGAGGAAGTCGTATCCTTCGGCTTTCAGTGCGGCGAGTCTGTCGTGGAGTTCCTCAGGAGTCACCACGACGGGGTTGATCATATTGCTCATATATCTCAATAATGTGGTTTATGCCTGTTCTTGCTGGTTAAGGAGTTCGGCGTATCCTTCAGAGCCGAATCCGATGGTGTCCTTGTAGGGGTCCTTCTGCTTGCGGTTGGTGGTTCCGAAGAAGTTCTCCACTCTTACCTTTCTCTGCAGCTGCATCATGGCGTAGAGGAAGCTTTCGGGACGTGGGGGGCAACCGGGACAGTAGACGTCGACAGGGAGAATCTTGTCAACTCCCTTTACTACGTGGTAACTCTTGGTGAACGGTCCGCCGCTGATGGCGCATCCTCCTACGGCGATGACGTATTTGGGGTCGCACATCTGGTCGTAGAGACGCTTCACTACGGGTGCCATCTTGGTGGTGATGGTTCCGTTGACAAGGAGTACGTCGCCCTGTCGTGGACTGTTACGGGTGATTTCGAAGCCGAAGCGTGCCATGTCATAGCGTGCGGCTGCGACGGCCATGAACTCGATGCCGCAGCAACTTGTGGCAAAGGTCAGAGGCCAGAGTGAGTTTGAACGTCCCCAGTCGATGAGTTTGTCCAAGGGAGCAACCACTGCATTCACTCCACCGGCGTTCAGTTCGTCGATGAGTTTTTCCAGCGTTTCATTGTCGTTGAATTCCTCGTAGGGGATGTTGATTACGGGTGCGCTTTTTCTTACTGCCATTCTAACGCTCCTTTCTTCCAGGCATAAGCAAGGCCCAGAACTAAGATAAACAAGAAGAAGAGTACACTAAGCAGTGCTGCACTGCCTAAAGTGTTCATCACGACGGCCCAAGGAAAGAGGAACATCGTTTCGACGTCGAACATCAGAAAGAGGATGGCGAAGAGGTAATAACCCACGCGGAACTGCATCCAGCTGCGTCCCTTGGTCGGTATACCGCATTCATAGGGCTCTTCCTTCTGGGCGTTGTAACTGCGCGGTGCGAGCAGCATGGCCAGCACCGTGACGAGTCCGACAAAGCCCAGTCCTGTCAACAAAGCTGTGACAAAAAAGGCAAAGTTCATAGCTCTTTAAATGTTTGGTTAATTATTAATGATATTTTATTTTTTGTTTTCCCTTTGGACGCACTCTTTATGGCCGACAATGGAACCATAAAGACGAAGATTGTGAATACCGGGCGGGGTTTGTACCGACCGCCAATAACGAGCAAAGGGTGAGCACGCTTGCCCACCTTCCGTTATTTTCTATTGATGTGTGTATGGCATTCCCTGTTGTTTTGATATTGGGAATGCTTTCCTTCGTCAGTCACAAGAGTTCGTCTTTAGTGCCGCAAAATTACGAAAAAATCTGCTATGCGCTGTGAAACGCGTAGCAGATTTTAATGATTTTTGGCTAAACCCGTGTGTTTTGTTTTATAAATTGCACATTCTGTAACTTGATGTGCATTTTCTCTTCTCCTGGCATATCTGATGCCTGGTGTGGTGGGAGTGTTGGTCCTGTGCTGCATTCCCGGCATTCTGGGGACTTCTTTCAGTCCGGAGTAAGGTGCGCCGGTTATGTCTTTGCAGTGTCAGACCTGCCATCCGTACACGGGGGGGAGGAGTGCGGGCTGCGAAGCCATGAAGATGGCGGGTATGCCTCCCGGTGTGGTGGCCGATGGCGGACATTCGGTGCTGGTGTAGCACTTGCCTCGTCTCAGTCGGTAGCCTCCGACGTTTTCCGGCAGGTCTTCGTCGTGTATGATGCCGGTTTCGAGCTGCAGTCCGGGGAGTGTGGCTGCCACTTCCCTCAGGAATTCCTCTGCGCGGATGATGCGTACCATGGCATAAGGTCGTGAGCCTTCGAATCCTTTCGGGGGACAGGCGATGGTGACCAGGGTCTGTCGGGAGTCGGGGCATATGGTCTTTGCGTGTTCAAGCAGGCGGTAGAAGATGTCCTGCTGTACGGCAAGGATGTATGGGATGCGTGTGCGGAAGGTCTTGCTTGAAGGTTTGCCGCTTTTCAGCGGTTTTCCTTCACGCTGTACAAGGGCTATGCCGATGATGTGTCCGTGACGCCGTGCCACGATGAGGTGTCCGCCTGCCACATCGTTCTGTGCGATGAGTGCAAAGAAGTCGTTTTCCGTCATTTTCACCTCAAAGTTGTGCCCTCCGCCGTTCCGGGCGTAGAAGAGCCAGAGGTCGCGTCCCCATTCCGTCTCTTCGTTGATGACGATGCTGGAATCGGGTGTGGGGGTGTATGCCGTGGTTTTGGGGTCGCCTTCAATGCAATGGCTTGCAATGGCGTATCCGCAGGCCTGCAGCAGTTGCCGTTCTCTTTCGTTTGCGGGGAATGCCAGGCTGATGAGTGCACCGTGGCGGGCCATACGTTGGTGCTGACGTTTCAGCGAATCCTTCACTGCCGACAGTAGCTTCTCATCCTCCAGTTCCGGATTGTACGCGAGTGCGGTGAGGATGCCGATATGGAGGTTTCTGTCCATGAAGTTCATGTGCCGCATGAGAAACTGTGAGCATGCTGCCATTTCCCCTCCTTCTTCTTCGGCTGTGCTCAGCATGGCGGGGTCGTATGTTTCGGAGAAATAGATGTCGATGGTTTCGTCGTCCAGGTTCGGGCGGCATTTCTTCCACAGTGTACGCATGTGGCATTGGAGGTCGGACTGCATATTTTTCTGTTTAGTTTTCTTTTATGCGGTATGTAGAGGGATGTTCTATAAATTAGTTTTACAAACATTCTAAGAAGTGCTCTAATGCTTGGGCGCTTTTTGCCTCTTGCTTGACTAATCCATGATTGGCTGCGGCTCGGCATAGTCAAAACAAGTTTTGCTCTGCTCTCACCTTGCACAATCATTGTATCTTTCTCTCCTTTAAACACTTACATAGCCCGCTGTGGCTTCGCCGAAGA
>OBLI01003824.1_pt1 | contig 11235 bp, 13 predicted proteins | sample 1519701 | NCBI WGS metagenome assembly OBLI01 (sample SAMEA3663005, study PRJEB22513) | pig gut metagenome | biome: pig gut; feature: pig-associated habitat; material: faeces | place: France | collected 2012 | reverse complement strand
GAAAGGCAGGTAAAACATATATTTTGTGCAATTTTTATTTTTCAAACACGCTCTAGTGAAATTCGAAAGCAGATATCTTCGCAAGGCCAAGGAATCTCAAGAATTAATCTTGCTGCAAGTAGAATTAAGAATGTTGAAATCCCTATACCTTGTAAAGAGGAACAGTATAAAATTTCAGAGTGTTTGATAGGAATTGACAGTGTTATCTCACTGAAAATAGAAAAACTAAACATTTGGGAAAAGATTAGACAAGGTCTGCTTCAGCAGATGTTCGTATAGGAGGTACAGTAATGGCAAGACCAAAGAAACCAAATCATCCTGTTACTGTCCGCCTTGAACAGGAGTTATATGATCGCCTTAATGATTTTTGTGAGCGTTCCGGGCAACCAAAAACTGTGGCTATTGAGCGCGCTCTGAAGGCATATATCGACGATTATGATGAGATGATGGAGAAAGTTAATAGCCATGATGCGGTTATGAAAACAGAATAGGAGTAAGTGATATTTCTATGTCATCAAGACCACAACATAAAGATCGTAAGTACAAAGACCTAAGCATGAAGCAGAAGACCAGGATTGCTGAGAAGACTTATTCCAGGTATTTACGGTTCTTTCTTGAGAATAGTCGTATGCCGGATGTGAATGAGGCTGCTTCTATTCATAAAAAACTATTTGAATCAGTTCGTTCATTGGCTCCTTTGGCTGACTTCGAGAGTTTTGATGTTCTTTGCAACAAGAGAGCAGAAACATATGAAGTCCGAATTCAAAAAGAAATCAGTCAGGGAATGACACTTGAAAAACTGGATTCTGCCAGTAGAAAGAAAACTCCCGAGGAGAAGGCTGAAGTCCAGAAGAAAAAGCAGGAATTACGCCGGAAAAAGAAAAAGCGAAAGGCGGAGCATACTATCGATACTCCAGAGCAAGATGATAGATTTTTCTTCATTGCCGGCTATACTTCTGGTGGAGTACCATACGGTGTGACTTGGGAGGAAATGGGTTTGGAACCATGGGAGAATTTAGAATAGAACAGGAGGGCGCACGAATGCACAGATATTTAGTTGCGTATTTTTCTGCCAGTGGAGTTACCGCGAAGGTGGCTAAGACATTAGCAGAGGCTGCAAACGCAGCATTATTTGAGATTAAACCAAAGATTCTGTATACGGATGCAGATCTGAACTGGATGGATCAGAAGTCTCGTAGTTCGATTGAGATGAAGGATCAGGCATCACGTCCGGAACTAGCAGATATGGACGCCCCGATAGCGGAAGCAGATGTTATTTTTGTTGGATTTCCAATCTGGTGGTACGTTGCACCGCATATTATCAATACCTTTCTGGAGAGTTATGACTTTACTGGAAAGACCATAGTATTATTTGCAACATCTGGTGGAAGTAACTTCGGCAGAACGTTGGAAGCACTTGAGGATAGTGTTCATGGCAGTGGACGCATCATGGAAGGTAAGATGCTGAATGGACAACAGAATAAGGAAGAACTTGCTGCTTGGGTAGAGAGTCTTGGCCTGTAATAATCCTGTATGAGCAATAGGATATAACATACAATTCATTACAATAATCATAATAAATTGTCCCTTGGGGAATGCTATATGGTGTTCTTCCAAGGGATTTTTTGTGCTCTTTTCATATTCTTATTGGCGTCAGCGGTCAAGAATGCAGAAATCTATTGTCAGAATCAGATCACCACCTAATAATCTTAACTTCCGGTGAGTAATGACACTCAATTGAATAAAAATGTTGGAAAAGGGCAGAAAATCAGCTGTTTCTGTTGATTTTCTGCCCTATTTTTGTTATAATAATTGAGTAGGTATACATACTTATTTTCGAGAGGTAAAACGTAATGTATTTTGATTTTAAGGTGCCTATTCCGAATGAAAAAGGCAAAATTTATGAACGTTCTATTAAGGGTGTGACATACATCAACTATGAGTATGACCGGATTTACAAACCGGACAAAAAATATAACATACCAAAGAGAACTACCATAGGAAAGAAATGTAAAGACGATCCATCCATGATGTACCCTAATCCTAACTTTTTGACTTACTTTCCGGATGCCGAACTTCCGGAGGACGAAGGAATAACAGAACGAAGCAGTTGCCTGAGGATTGGAACCTTCATGGTGTTAGAAAAACTGATGATGGAAAGAATGTTGGATAAGATTGTATCAGGTATCTATAACGATGACCGGGGAACAGGTCTTTTCCTTGACCTTGCTGCTTATTACCTGACAACTGAAAATAATGTAGGACAGTATTATCCGGACTATGCCTACAATCATCCATTGTTTACGCCGGAGTATAAGATTTACAGTGATTCCACGGTCTCAGAATTCATAGGTCAGATTTCTGCAGATGATTCTGTAGAGTTTCAGAACGAATGGAATGCCATCAAGAAAAACAAAGAAAAAATCTACATCTCATATGACTCCACCAATAAGAATTGTCAGGCTGGAGATATTGAGCTCGTCGAGTTTGGTCATGCCAAGGAGGATAAGGGGCTTCCTATTTTCAATTATTCAATCGCTTATGACTGTAATAACCGAGAGCCCTTATTTTATGAGGATTATCCGGGAAGTATTGTAGATGTTTCACAACTGCAGTGTATGCTTGATAAGGCAAAAGCCTATGGTTATAAGAATACAGGTTTTATTCTGGATCGTGGCTACTTTAGCCGTGAGAATATCAGGTACATGGATAAGTGTGGATATGACTTCGTTATTATGGTCAAGGGAATGAAAGCACTTGTAAATGATGCTGTGAAAGAGGTTAAAGGAACCTTTGAAGAAAACCGTCAATACGCTATTCGTAAGTTTGGTGTAAATGGAACAACAGTAAAAAGATTTGTTTTTCCTTCAGATGAAAAAGAACGTTATCTGCATGTTTATTACAGTTATCATAAGGCGGCTGCAGAGAAGGAACGGCTCGAGCAACGCATAGATAAACTTGCTGTCTATTTCAAGAAGTTTGAGGGGCGGCCGGTAGTTTTGGATAAGTCTTATGAAAAGTATTTCAGTCTGGAATACTACCATGAAGGTAAGGATGACCAGTGTTTTGTGTGTGCAATAGAGAAAAGTTCAGTGATTGAAGAAGAACTTCGCATGTGCGGATATTTCTGTATCATCACATCGGCGGATATGACAGCGAAGGAAGCGCTCGAACTGTATAAGAGTAGAGATGCGTCAGAAAAACTGTTTAAGGCAGACAAAACTTTCCTTGGCAACAAAAGTATGCGTGTTTATTCAGGAGAAGCACTGGAAGGAAAGATGTTGATTGCATTTGTTGCACTCATTCTCCGAAATCGTATGTACACAAAGCTTAAGGATGAAGCAGAGAGGCTTCTAACACAACCGAATTTTATGAATGTTCCGGCTGCAATCAGGGAACTGGAAAAGATAGAAATGATCCGTCAGGCAGATGGGATATACCGGCTGGATCATGCAATAACGGCGAATCAGAAGACAATACTAAAAGCTTTTGGGATTGATGCGAATTATGTGAAACGGAAAGCAAAGGAAATAAGTGATGAATTGAATCCAAAGGTCAAGAAGATAAAAATCAAAGGGAGGAAATCATAATGGCAAGAGGAAGAAGGAAAGTATCAACGGAATCTCTAAATATGAAAATCGAACAGCAGAAGGAAGCTTTAGAGAGGGCAAAAACAAAGTACGAAGCCGAAAAAGAGGAATTGGCAGAGCTGATAAAACTTAGAAATGAGATGCGAAAGGAAGAACTTATGGAGGCTGTGATCAAGAGTGAGCATTCCTATGAAGAAATCCTAGCATTCATAAAAGGGGGTGAATCAGAATAATGAAAAAAATCGTTCAAAAAAGAATTGATATGTATGATATTGGAGATGGTCTGACTTTGATGAATGTTATAAATAAGAATGAAAACGGAAAGATGCATCAGATTACAACATACATAGGTATAGAGGGAAATGGATTTGTCTGTGTGGGAAATGCGAATGATCTGGATGCTCCTGGAGCTATATTCAGTTACCAGTCTTATGTCAGAGAGCAGGAAGCGATGCTCCCAGTTCTAATAGATATTTTTGAAACAAATACAAGTGTAAAATAATTAGCGAGGAGGTACACATGCAAATGTGAACTCCGGCGACTCTGCTTTGAGTGGTAAAATTTCTGGAAGTTAAGAAATAATCTCGAAACAATTTTCGTAATCGGTACATACATGCCTAAAGTGGCGTGTGCGTCTCTTAAGAAATTCAAGGAGATTTTTTATAATGATAGCAAGAAAACTATGCGAAAGAGGGGGTGATTAAGATGCGACCGAAGGATATCTGTAAAGTTGATTTTACTGTAATTGGACAACGCTTTAGAGAAGAACGGGACCTGAATCACTTCACACGTGATTATATAGCGGAAGTAACCGGATATAGTGTTAAGCATATTCAGGATATTGAAAATGGAAAACAGATGCCGGAAGCTGATTTTACGCTTGCGTGTTGCAAATTATATCACCGGGATATGAATTATTTCTACCCAGAAACAGTTACCTTCAGGACGGATGATGATCCAGGCAAGATGCTGATCGATGTGATTCATACAATGTCGAAATCGAGTATTTCAGATACTAAGCGCTTTTTAAAATATCTCAACATGTTTATTAAAAAATTTGAGTAGTTCATTTCCCGCTGTCACAGATCTGGCAGCTTAATATCATACACAGAAACCAAACCGTAAGGCTGTCAGTACATTACTGAGAGTTCTTGCGGTTTTCTTTATATCTAAAATTATCAATATTTGGGGGTTGGATCATTTATGTTCTGGAAGAAGCTATTTGGAAAGTCGAAAATGTATGAGATGAGCAGGCAGGAATCCGCTCAATCCAGACAACCGATTGAATCTGCAGGTAGTTGTCCGGATGAGGAAAGGGAATATGACAGAGATTTCAGGCAATACCTGAGTAAACTGGAATATACGGTACATTCATCGGAAAGTACCTCTGAGATTATGATGGAATCCTTGAAGACAGCATGCGAATTCTATGACGCTGAATTCAGTGGAATATTAATCGCAGATATTGGTGAGGAATCCTGGGCTCCTGTGGTTTGTTACAATCGATGGACAGGAAACCATGTGAGCAGATATACCAAAGAGATAGAATCTTTTGAGGGATTTGGCAGATGGGTAGAAGCTTTTGGCGCAAGTACTCCGATTGTGGTACCGGATACTTCTGTGATCAAAGCGATGTTCCCTGATGAATATGAGCATTACGAAAGGCTGAAAGTAGACAGCTTGATTGGTGCTCCTTTTGGAGAAAAACCAACTGGATTTTTCGTTATAAAGAATCCACGCCGTTATAAGACAATGCCTGATATGGCTCGAATGCTTGCGTTTGTAGGAATGTCTACATATTATCTGCAGGAATTGCAGCAAAGTGAAGAACTATATGACGGGCAGGGAGCAGATGACAAGGATAAGGATCTTGTGTATATCAATATTCTTGGAAGCCCGGAGGTTTGCGTTGGCAGTAAGAGGATAGACATGCGCAAGTATTCCTCTATGAAAAGCTGGATGGTGATTGTGTATCTGGCACTTAAGAAAAAAGCTGTATCCGGTCGCACAATTGTATCAGATCTCTGGCCTAATGTAGATACTGCAAAAGCGATGGATAATCTTCGTAGTACTTGCTATCAGATGAGAGGCAAATTCCAATTCCTTTGTCCTGAGTTCGTCGTTTCTGAGAATGGGGGATACTGGTTTAATCGAGATAAGGTTATTGTTCTCGATACAGAAATGTTTGAGATGTATCTGAAAAAGGCAAAGAAGGAGAAAAATCACACTCTGAAGTTAGATGCTTTAAAGAGAGCAGTATCTCTGTACAGAGGTCATCTGTTCGATGAACAGTGTGATGATTCATGGATTTCGAATTATCATTATCATTACAGCAAACTTTATGCGGAGTGTATTACGGCTCTTCTTGACGAACTGGGTCTGGAAGAAAATTATTCAGAGATTCATAAGTATGTCGTTGAATCGCTTTCTATTTCTCACGGAATCATAAAGGTATATTTCTGGCTAATTGTATCTACAGAATTCATCAGTGGTCATGCGGAAGCTGTGAAAGCGGCAGCTTTAGCGAAAGCAGATCTGACAGAGGGAGAATATAAGGAACTGATTCGGATATCAGGTAAGTACATAACAAAGCATAAGGGCTGATTATTGCTGGATAACACGGTCTATAACACCCTCTTCAGATGATAACACGGTTCATAACACTCTCTAAAAAATCGTATCACGGTGCATAACATGGCCGATGATACGGTCTATAACACAAAACTTTTCATTTCACGGTTGGTCACACTCCTGGTCATACGGGAGATAACATCCTCGCTTTGTAGGATTTCAAGGCAATGCAAATTGTCGAAGAAATCTTATGAGGCGAGGTTATTTTTATGTCTTCCGTATCAGGTAATGGGGCGGTTGCTATTGCAAATGATTGTAGTAGTAACTGCCTTCTTTTTTTGTGTCGAAGTCCACCTACGGATCTGGAAATTGTCACTTTTACAACTTTTCAGAATATCGGAGGAATGATTATGTTATACGACACAAAATTATGTGGAAAGAGAATTCAGCTTCTTAGAAAACAGAAGAAGCTTACCCAGTTACAGTTAGCAATGAGAGTTAATTCAACAGACAAGCATATCGGTGGTATTGAGCAAGGAGTACGATCTGCATCCATTGATCTTCTTGTGGAGATTGCGCAGGAGTTTCATGTTTCACTTGATTATCTGATCCTTGGAAAAACAGAGATCGAGAAGGCAGAACTCATGCTGGAACTTGATCGATTGAGTCAGCAGATTGATCGTCTGAGAAAAATGCTGTGATTGAAATCTGTAAGAAATACATATGCATAAAAATCAGTTCTCAGCACATCACGATAGGGGGAGTTTGGGAGCATTCTATGATGAGTTTATGTTCTTAAAAGTCAGTAAACTGTACCTATAAGCGGTGTTGTTACCGCTTGAGATACCTTGAAAATTGAATAGACACTCATCAGAACGTTCTGTATAGGAGAGCCTTCGACGAGGCGCTATGATGTCCATTAGGGAAGGAGCGATCACTCGAAGCAAATGTTGGATGGCAACCAGCGGTGGCTATGACCCTCTGCAGGATAATGATACTTCCGTAATTCGCGGTCCGGCCATAAAGAAGGCGGGAATAGCCGATAGGCATATGGGCAGATTCGCTGTCTGCTGCTGATGAATTCCCATACTCGCAGGGTGAAGAGTAAATTGCTTTCCTATTATTTTATGTAAAAACAGTCTGATAGGAAAGATGGAGAACCATATTCTAAGTAAGCACTGATCGGGAGATGTTTTGCACATATGATTGACCAGTGCTTTTTCCATATAGTCATTCAATATTTTATGGAGACAGGGAGGAAACGCTCATGATGAAAGAAGGATGGGTGTACCGGAGAGGAGATATCTATCTAGCCAATCTTGGTATTCCCGATGGATCACAGCAGGGCGGCGTCAGACCGGTTGTGATTCTACAGAATGATGTTGGTAATTATTATTCGCCAACAATCACACTTGCTCCTCTGACAACAAAGAATGAGAAGAAGAGGAAGCAGCCGACGCATTATTACATCAAGAAAGCAAAGGGTCTGGATCGACCATCCACCTTATTGGCTGAGCAGCTGGGTACCTTCGATAAGAAATGTATTATCAGGTACCTGGGTAAAGTAAGCAGAGGTCAGATGCGTGGAATTGATGAAGCGGTTAAGGTCCAGCTTGGATATTACATCCAGGAGCAGGCGGAGCGAAAGCGACCGCCGAAGCAGTGAGGTAAATGCCATGGAGAAGATGTTTACGAGAAAAGAAGCTGCAAGTGCTTTGGGAATCAGTCTTACAACCTTAGATGCAGCCCGTATGGAAGGGCTGATCTCGTATGTTCAGTATGTGACGAATGGCTGTGTGTATTTTACAGAAGGCGGTCTCCAGGAATATATTGCAAAATGTACTCATAGAGCACACCCGAAGGAGAAGGAAACAACCGTTACCTGCAGAAAGCAGAGGACCTCTCGCCGCCGGTGATCGACATCCTTGTGAGAATGATGAGTGTCTGTTAAAACGAGACTATCATTAAGGAATGGAGGTGCCGGTTATGGCAAAGAGAAGAGCAGCGATTCCCCATTATGGAACTACGATGATGAATGGGACTGAGTATTATAGAACACGTATCCGAGATGCGAATGGTAAAAGAATTTCGATTTATGGGCGTACACCAACCGAAGTATACGAGAAGGTTCAGGAAACCAGACGCCAGCTTGCCGAAGAAACCTATCGTCGTGAATCTCCTACTGTGAAAGAGTATTGTGAGAAGTGGCTGCTGATGCAGTCCGCTCATATCAGAGCGACTACCCTGATTGATTATACTTCAAAGGTGAAGATTCATATTATTGAACCGTTGGGGCACATGCGAATGGCAGACGTAACAGTGGATGATATCAGATTAGCTCTGGTTCCTGCTTCCAAGAAGTCTGCTTCGGTCTACAAGTCAGTGAATATCCTGTATAAATGTATCTTTAAAGCGGCTAAAGAAAGCCGAGTGATTGATAAGGATCCTACCATTTACCTTACCGGTAAAGGTGGTGGAGTTGCCCAAAAGGACAAAATCCCTCTTACCGATGATCAGGTTGAAAAGCTGTTGGATGCAATCAAGGGATTACCTCCTTATGTGTTTGTTATGCTGGGGATTTATGCAGGACTTCGTAGAGAAGAAATCCTGGGACTTAAATGGGATTCAGTATATCTGGATTGTGATGCTCCTTACCTTACAGTTCGCAGGGCGTGGCATACAGAGAATAACCGTCCGGTGATTCTTGATGAACTTAAAACGAACGCAGCATATCGAGACATTCCTCTTCCAGATTGCCTGGCTGAATGTCTCAGAGAAGCAAAGAAAGAGTCTGAATCTGATTATGTAGTAGCCAATCGTGATGGGGATCCATTATCATATACCCAGTTCAAGCGCTTATGGCAGTTCATTGTGACTCGTACAGTGAAGGAACGTACCTATTATCGATATGAGAATGGCGTTAGAGTTAAGCATACCGTTCATCCAGTATTAGGGGAGAAGGCTGCTCATAACGGAAAAGTGGTTTACAGTCTGGACTTTGAGGTGACGCCTCATCAGCTCAGACATACCTATATCACAAACCTGATCCATGCATCTGTGGATCCAAAGACAGTGCAATATCTGGCCGGACATGAAAACAGCAAAATTACCATGGATATCTACGCGAAGGTGAAATACAATAAGCCACATGAATTAGCCAGTGCGATGGAAGATATATTTGCTCAGTGGGATGCTGACTGATTAACTGAATATGAAATGCTGATGAGCGGGGATTGTGAGAACAGTCCTCGCTTTTCTTCTCCGCTTTTACATATAATCGACATCCTTGAGGTTATGGTGATTGTCTATGATACTTAAGATGCGAAAGCGATTATATGATGGGAGGTGCCGGTTATGGCAAGGAAAAAGGAAGTGATTCCTGAATATGGAACAGTTGAGATGCATGGCTCCACTTACTATAGAACCAGAATTAAGGATGCAGATGGAAAGAGAATTTCATTACTTGGAAGTACTCCGGAGGAACTGCACCAGAAGGTAAAGGAAGCCAAAAGGGAAATCGAAGATCAGATCTTCCGAAAGGAAAATCCGACTGTTGAAGAGTACTGTCGGAAATGGCTGTTCATGCAATCAGCACTTATCCGCGCGACTACCTTGAAGGGGTATGAGAAGATGGTTCAGAAGCATATCATTGATAAAATTGGTGATATGTACATGGATGAAGTGACCACCGATGATCTTCGTCTGTTGCTTGTACCTGTTTCTAAGATGTCAGCATCTACCTACAGCAAGCTGAATATGCTGATCAAATGCATTTTCTATTCTGCAGAAAGAAGTCAGGTGTTGGAGTACAACCCATCAGCTACACTTTCGGCAAAAGGTGGTAAGCGCACCAAGGATAAGGAAGCATTAACAGATGAACAGGTGAAAATTCTGTTGGATACTATTCGGGAGCTGCCACCGTATCTTTTTGTAATGATTGGATTATATTCCGGTCTCAGACGAGAGGAGATTTTAGCCTTGCAGTGGGATTGTGTACATCTGGATGAGAAGGTTCCGTATATCTCTGTAAGAAGAGCCTGGCATGCAGAGCATAATCGTCCGATTGTAAATGAAGAACTGAAAACAAAGGCTGCCAAACGTGATGTTCCGATTCCGAAGTGTCTGGCAAATTGTCTTCGTGAAGCAAAAGCAGAATCGACTTCAGATTATGTGATTGCTGACAGGAATGGCGAGCCTTTGGCAGAAACTCAGTTTGTGAGGGTGTGGAAATACATTACGGTAAGATCTACTAAGGAGCGTACTATATATAAGTACATCAATGGCCAATCAATTAAAACAACCGTAAAACCTAAACTGGGCAGCCATCAGAAGAATAATCCAAAGATTGTTTATACCATGGACTTTCAGGTGACACCTCATCAGCTGAGACATACCTATATTACCAACCTGATTTATGCAGGGGTGGATCCAAAGACGGTGCAGTATCTGGCGGGACATGAGAACTCCAAAACAACTATGGATATATATGCCAAGGTAAAGTATAATCAACCTGAGGATCTTTTGTCGGTTGTGAATGAAGCATTCGGCATCAGTTCGGGTCAATAATTACACTTTGACAGCCAAATACCCGGGGCTTAAAGATGGGCTGAAAATTGAAAAATCATCAAAAAAGCCTGTAAATTCAAGGAAAATCGAAGATTATATCATCGAAATACGGTCTCAAAGCAGCTCGTCGCGCACCTCAGTTCTCAAAGAGATAATCGTTTGGGACGAGAAAATGCATACAAAACCTCAGAAACCTTGTGTTTCTGGGGTTTTTTTATGTAAGAGGAAATTCCTGAATATTCTTGTGCGATGAAATCGCACTTCCGGAAATCTGGAAATCAGATGTCCGGGAAGTGGAAATCATCTTATGCGAGTTTACTCGCGTAATGCTTTATCTAAGCCATATACCTCTCGCATTGATCGATCGTGTTCAGTATCAATGCTTGTGATGTTTATTCGATAACTGTCATGGGCAATGCGGTCAATGATTGCATCTGCAAGAGGACTGTCATTACCACCAAGCTGGTCATACCATTCTTCGAATTCATACTGGGAACAGAAAATCGTG
>OBLI01003821.1_pt1 | contig 11237 bp, 10 predicted proteins | sample 1519701 | NCBI WGS metagenome assembly OBLI01 (sample SAMEA3663005, study PRJEB22513) | pig gut metagenome | biome: pig gut; feature: pig-associated habitat; material: faeces | place: France | collected 2012 | reverse complement strand
GATGCTACGTAAAAAATATCACGTCGTTCGTAAAAAAAATCACGTCGTACGTAAAAATTTTTACGTAGCATCTATTTTTCAGTACTCCTAAGCCTGTCAGAATGGGCTCCTTTTCGTGAAGCCAAATGAGCAGCGCCCAAAGCCGATAGGATTTGAGTGATGCCATGGCGAGAAAAGGTGGGATAAGAGCCAATGAAGCCCCCCTACTACACATGTGACGCGTATGAAGATAGTAGTAACAGGAACCCGCGGCATTCCCCACGTAATGGGGGGAGTGGAGACGCATTGTGAGGAATTATATCCGCGCATCAGCGCCATGGGGGCAGACGTAACGGTCGTCAGACGTGCCTCCTACGTAGAAGATGGCTTGACAGCATGGAACGGCGTGCGCCTTGTAGATGTGGCTTCACCTAAGATAAAATCATTTGAGGCCATCATACACACTATCAAGGCTGTGCACAAGGCCAAGCAACTGAAAGCAGATGTGCTACACATCCACGCCATCGGGCCTGCCCTACTCACGCCCTATGCCCGCTTGCTGGGCATGAAGGTGGTGTTTACGCATCACGGGCCTGACTATGACCGCGACAAGTGGGGCAAGGCCGCTAAAGCTATCCTCAAACTCGGTGAATGGATGGGATGCAAGTTTGCCAACGAGGTGATTGTTATCTCGGACGTGATCAAGAATCTCATTGCAAGGAAGTATGGACGTACGGAGCATGTACATCTTATATACAACGGTGTACCATCACCTGAGATATGCGACTATCCTGAATACTTTGAGGAGTTGGGCATAAGTAAAGGGAACTACATACTCGGAATGTGCCGGTTTGTGCCCGAAAAGAATCTGCATCATCTGGTGCAGGCCTTTGCGAGGCTAAAGCAACGCACAGCTACGGCATGCAAACTGGTATTGGCTGGCGACACAGACTTTGAGGACGCATACTCCTTAAAGCTCAAAGAAGACGCAAGAGCAAACGGCGTTGTGCTGACGGGATTTATCAAAGGGCGCAAACTACATTCGCTCTTGACCCACTGCCGCTGCTACTGCCTGCCCTCCTCGCACGAGGGTTTGCCCATCGCTTTATTAGAGGCCATGAGTTATCAGGTGCCTGTGGTGGTAAGCGACATTCCCGCCAACCTTGAAGTGGGACTATCGGCTGAGAACTACTTCACCTGCGGCAATGTGGAGGCTCTTTCACTGAAACTGGAGGAAGTGTTGAGCCGACCCGCCGCCCCTATCCATTATGATATGGACCAATATGATTGGGACAAGATAGCCGCCCAAGTGTTTAAGGTTTACACGGACCTGAAATGTAACTAACCGACACGAAACGCAGAGGTTGGCATTACCCGATTGACAGTTTGACCTGAAAAAAGGCAAGAAGTGAGTAAGTTCGGTGGTCGCAAAAAATGCATCACTGCCCGCTTTTTCTTGTTCATTCCCACAGTTTGCACTAATTTTGCGCCACAAACCAGGCATGTAAGGCTGAATGCAGCACTTGCAACCTGCTTATGTAGTGCTTGCCTGTGGGCGGTTTGATGCCGCACGGTGATACACTGCGCTCACCGTTTCACAGTGTATAAATGAAGCACAACTACACCAAGCCTTGACCCCCATGAGTTGCATTCTCCACATAGAGACCGCTACCAATACATGCTCCGTTGCGCTGACACAGGACGGGGTATGCCTGTTTGAGCAGATTGACGAACAAGGTCCGAAACATGCCCGCGTGCTGGCACCTTTCGCCGAGGAGGCATTGTCGTTTGCTGAGAGTCACGCTATTCCGCTTGACGCCGTGGCCGTCAGCATGGGGCCAGGCTCCTATACGGGTCTGCGCATTGGCGTGTCGACGGCTAAAGGCATCTGCTACGGACGCGGAGCGAAACTGGTGCCTGTACCCACGTTGCAACTCCTCACGGTGCCCCTGCTGTTAGGGACGGAGGAAATGCCGGACGACGCGTTGCTGTGTCCCATGATTGACGCCCGCCGCATGGAAGTGTATTGCGCACTTTATGACCGTGCCCTGCGCGAGGTGATGCCGACGCGTGCCATAGTGGTGGAACCGCACACATTCGATGCCTGGCTGGACGAGCGCCCCATCTACTTCATTGGGCCTGGCAGTGCCAAATGCCGCGACATCATTACGCACCCCTCCGCACGCTGGGCCACTGACGTAAGGCCGCTGGCACGCCACATGATGCCTCTGGCTGAAAGGGCATTGGCCCGCGGCGAAGAGGCGGATGTAGCCTACTTTGAGCCTTTTTACCTGAAGGAGTTTGTAGCCACCGTGAGCAAGAAGGATGTGCTCCACATGCCTGCTCACTAATTACTCGTCTATTCAAGAATTGAGGCAAGGGCTGACGGCGCCTCACGAGCATCTTACACTCCCACACACCAACATGAAAGATTTCAGTTACATGATGCCCCACCCCGAGGAGCACGTGTTACCCACATACAACGCCCAGGAACCGCGACTGCTCCTGCCCGAATACGGACGCATGGTGCAGGAGATGGCACAATACGCGCTTACCATTGACAACAAAGACGAACGTCAGACGTATGCCGAGGCCATTGTGTCGGTTATGGCAGGACTGTGCCCGCAAATGCGTGATGTGCCCGACTATCAGCAGAAGTTGTGGGACCATTTGGCCTATATGACGGACTACAAGCTCGACATTGACTACCCGTGTCAACCCGAACGTTACGACACTTCGCAACGTCCGCAGCATCTTGACTACCCACACCACAAAATAGGGTTGCGTCATTACGGCTACCTCACGGAAGCTGCCATCGACATCTTGGCCGCACAGCCCGAGGGTCCTGAACGCGATGTGCTGACACGCGTGGTGGCCAACCGCATGAAACGTAACCTGGCCGACTGGAAAGGCGATAGTATGGACGACGCCAAAGTGGCACAGGACCTGGAAACTTATACCGATGGACGCATCTGCCCCGACTTCAGTGACCAACCGCTGATGAAAATGGTGGACAACCGCTTCCGCACACGCAAGAACAAGGCTCAATTCGACCATTAAGGTGGGCTTCGATAAAGATTCCACCGCCAAGAAGATAATTTATTACAAGTTGACGTGCTGCCACCCGTTGGATTCTTTTCGATTTAAGTGGCAGGTAGAGTCGGCCACGTAGGCTGCCACGCGCCCTCTTGATTAGGTAAATTGAACGCGAAAATCATTCCAAAATCTGATAAAGCGAATGGATAGGCCCCACCTTGAGCCAATCAGGCAAACGCCTAACCACGCTTACCACCACGACACGGGCCTATCCCACTCTTCCCTCCCCTCACAACTTGCCACGCCATGTCCTCATTTCTGATTGAAGGTGGTCACCGCCTTAAAGGTGACATCACACCGCAGGGCGCCAAAAACGAGGCCTTGCAGGTTATTTGCGCCACGCTGCTGACCACTGAGCCTGTGCGCCTGCGCCACATTCCCGATATTCTGGATGTGAACAACCTCATTCTGACACTTGAGGCTATGGGCGTAGAGGTGACGCGTCACGAAGGAGGCGACTGCACGTTTTGTGCGGCACATGTGGACGAGCATTATCTGCAGAGTGAGGACTTTCTGCACCGTTGCACCATGCTGCGCGGTTCGGTGCTGCTGCTCGGTCCGCTTACAGCACGCTTCGGGCACGCCGTCATGGCCAAGCCTGGTGGCGACAAGATAGGCCGGCGCCGCCTCGACACGCACTTCTACGGTTTACAGAAATTAGGTGCCACCTTCACGCTTGACGACGAAGCCGGAGTCTATACCATCGAGGCTCCACAGTTGAAGGGCGCATACATGCTACTTGACGAGGCCTCCATCACAGGCACAGCCAACATCATCATGGCTGCCGTGCTGGCCAAGGGCACCACCACCATCTACAACGCTGCCTGCGAGCCTTACATCCAGCAACTCTGCCACATGCTTTGCCGCATGGGTGCCAGGATTTCGGGCATTGCGTCGAACCTGCTCACCATTGAGGGCGTTGAAGCCCTGCATGGCACTGAGCACACCATTCTGCCCGACATGATTGAGATTGGCTCCTTCATTGGCATGGGCGCTATGGTGGGCGACGGACTGACCATTCACCACGCTGGCACGAAGCACCTCGGCATCATACCCGAGTCGTTCCGACGTTTGGGCATCACGGTTGAGGAGCACGGCGACGACCTCTTCATTCCCCGTCACGAGCATTACGAGATTGACTCGTTCATCGATGGCTCGTTCATGACGCTGGCCGACGCCCCTTGGCCAGGTCTCACGCCCGACTTGCTGAGCATCCTGCTCGTAGTGGCTACACAGGCTCGCGGCTCGGTGCTGTTCCATCAGAAAATGTTTGAGAGCCGTCTTTTCTTTGTCGACAAACTCATCGACATGGGGGCTCAAGTCATACTCTGCGACCCACACCGCGCCGTAGTAGTAGGCCACGACCACCATGTGCGGCTACGTGCCCGTCGCATGTCGTCGCCCGACATCCGTGCGGGCATCGCCTTGCTCATTGCTGCCCTCAGCGCCGAGGGTACAAGCCGCATCGACAACGTAGAACAGATTGACCGGGGCTACGAAAACATTGAACACCGCCTCAACTTGCTGGGTGCTCGCATCACACGACAGGCCTAACGGCGTTTCACTGGCCACGGCACACTCGGGACGGTGGATATCACCGCCAGTATGCCCCCGCCAGCACTCCTTATTTATATATAGCCCTACCGCTCTTTCCATTTTCAACACATGATTGCACCCGACTCCGTCTTCAAGATTGGCTACATCAGCAAGCACCGCGGCCTGCGCGGTGAGGTGGAGTTGTGTTTTACCGACGACTGTTTCGACACAGGCACCTCGGAGTATCTTGTGCTCGACATGGACGGAATCCTTGTTCCTTTTTTCTGGGAAGAATATCGTTTCAAAAATGACGAAACGGCCATTCTGAAACTGGAAGATGTGGACAACGAGGCTCAAGCGCGCCGTTTGGTGGGACATGGGGTGTTCTATCCCAAAAACCATCTGGCCGAGGTGGAGGAAGAACATCACACGCTCCGCTCCTACAAGCAACTCACCGGCTTCACCGTATTAGACCCCCACGGGCAGGTTACGGGCTGTGTGGACCACGTAGATACCTCATCGGCCAACACGCTGCTGACCCTCACCACGCCGCAAGGCCATGAGGTGTATATCCCCTTTCACGACGACTTTCTGGTAGCTTACAGTTTGCGTCACCGCACGCTCACCCTGCAACTGCCACAAGGGTTGCTCGAAATCAACTCTCCCACAGACGAATGAAACAGATAGCCATACTCGGTTCGACAGGGTCGATAGGAACACAGGCTCTCGATGTGATTTCACAACACCCCGACCACTTTGCAGCCCACACCCTCACAGCAGGGAGCAACGCTAAGCTGCTGGTGCAACAGGCTCTGCAGTTCAAGCCCGACACGGTGGTAATAGCCGATGAAGGCCAATACGACTTTGTGCGCGATGCCTTGGCCCACCTGCCCATCAAAGTGTTCTGCGGCAGCGAAGCCCTCTGCCAGGTGGTGGCAAATGCCGAAATCGACATCGTACTCACGGCCATGGTGGGCTTTGCGGGCTTACGGCCCACTGTGAGCGCCATCCGCGCCGGCAAGGCCATAGCCCTGGCCAACAAAGAAACCTTGGTAGTGGCCGGCAGCCTCATTTGCCAGCTCTGCGCTGAGCACCGCGTGCCGCTCCTGCCTGTCGACAGTGAACACGCTGCCATCTTTCAGTGCATCAACGGCGAGGGACGCAACGAAATACGCCGCATCTTGCTCACGGCATCGGGCGGCCCGTTCCGCCACTTCACGGCTGAGCAACTGAACGATGTCACGCCAGCACAGGCGCTGCAACACCCCAACTGGAAGATGGGGGCCAAAATCACCATCGACTCAGCCACTATGCTCAACAAGGGGTTTGAAATGATTGAGGCCCATTGGCTCTACGGCGTAAAACCCGAAAACATCGAGGTGGTGATACATCCCGAGAGCGTCATCCATTCTGCCGTGGAGTTTGCCGACACTGCCGTCATGGCTCAGTTGGGCACGCCCGACATGCGCCTCCCCATCCAGTATGCCTTCAGTTACCCTGAGCGCCTGCCGCTCGCCAGTGAGCCGCTCGACCTCTTCCGTCTCGGCACACTGCATTTTGAGCGCCCCGACATGCAGCGTTTCCCCTGTTTGGCATTGGCTTATGAGGCCATTGGGCGCGGTGGCAACGTGCCCTGCATGCTCAACGCCGCTGGCGAAGTCACCAACCTCGCTTTCCGCCAAGAGCGCATCTCCTTTCCGCGCATGGCACAAGTCATACGGCAGGTCATGGAGCAGGCTTCTTTCTTGCCCACGCCCTCGCTCGACGACCTTTTCAGCACCGACGCCGCATGCCGCCGTATGGCCGAAGCGTTGCTGTAAGCATAATCTCGCGTTTTCATCATACGCCAACACTTTCCCCCAGTGTGCGGTTCACGCATAACCACCACCCTGCTATCTTATGGAAATATTCTTCATCAAAGCCCTTCAGCTCATCCTCAGCCTCTCGTTGCTGGTAGTGCTTCACGAGGGCGGACACTTCTTATTTGCCAAGCTCTTCAAGATTCGTGTTGAAAAGTTCTGCCTTTTCTTCGACCCTAAGTTCACCCTCTTCAAGTTCAAGCCCAAGCGCAGCGACACGACTTACGCCTTGGGCTGGCTACCGTTAGGAGGCTATGTGAAGATTGCGGGCATGATTGACGAGTCGATGGACACGGAGCAAATGAAACAGCCCGTGCAGCCTTGGGAGTTTCGCGCCAAACCCGCTTGGCAGCGCCTGCTGGTCATGCTGGGCGGCGTGCTGGTCAACTTCGTCGTAGCGTTCCTCCTCTATGCTGCCGTACTCTTCACTTGGGGCGAAACCTACGTACCCATCCGTAACATGACGCACGGCTTTAAGTTTAATGAAGAGGCACAGAAGATAGGTTTCCGCGATGGCGACATCCTGCTGGGAACCGACCACAAGACCTATAAGAAATTCGACAGCAGCATCTACCGCGACCTGAGCGAAGCGCATTCGGCACGCGTACTCCGCCAAGGTGAGGAAATGACCATCAGCATGCCTGGCGACCTCAACATGCTGACGATGATTAAGGAGCAACCGCGCTTTGTCGAGGTGCTCATGCCCTCGCTCATCGACAGCGTAGTGCCTGGTAGTCCAGCAGCCAAAGCTGGCTTGCAGGCAGGGAGCCGCGTCGTGGCCTACAACGGCAAACAGATGCAGACCATCAACGAGTTCTCCATCATAGCCGGCACGCAGCAGGACATTCTGGCCTCGGCATCAGTTGCCGACAGCACAAAACTGCAACACGCCTCGGTGGTGGTGCTGCAACCAGGGCGCACGGTGGCCGACACGGTACAACTGACACTGGGCAAGGACTACAAAATGGGCATCATGTGGCACAACCCCATGAACAAGGAATATGCCACCGCTCACGAGGAGTATGGCCTGCTGGCCAGCATCCCCGCAGGTGTATCGCACGGCTGGCATGTGCTGACAGGCTACGTGGACGACTTGAAGTACCTCTTTACAGCCGACGGTGCCAAAAGCGTTGGCAGCTTCGCCACCATTGGCGACCTCTTCCCCAAGTCGTGGGACTGGTGCATGTTTTGGGAACTCACAGCCTTCATCTCCCTTATGCTGGCCTTCATCAACATCCTTCCCATTCCCGCACTCGACGGCGGCCACGCATTCTTCCTTTTGTGTGAAATCGTGATGCGCCGCAAACTCTCCGACAAATTCATGGAGCGAGCCCAGATGATAGGCATGGTGCTGCTCATGGCACTCATGGCCTTTGCCTTGTTCAACGACTTCTGCCGCTTCATTCTGTAAGGGCACGGTTGTCCCCCACCCCAGCCTCCCCGTTCACCTAAACACGTCGCAAATCATGCCAAGCAAATCATGGGCTGTCATCTACTGCCCCAAAGAAGGTTCTACGCGCACCCACAAACGCTGGGACAAGATACGCCGCTACCTGCTGGCGCAAGGCATCGCCTTCGACTACGTGCAAAGCGAAGGCGCTGGCTCAGTGGAACGCCTGGCAGCCATGATGACGCGCGCTGGCTACCGCACCATCCTCGTAGTGGGAGGCGACTCGGCCCTCAACCACGCCCTGTGCGGCATCATGAAGACGGAGGCACCCACCAATCATCGGCCCTGCCTCGGCGTGATACCGAACGGCTTTGGCAACGACTTTGCACGCTACTGGGGCTTCGACTCCGACGACTACAAGCAAACTATCGACGCGCTTATTCATCACCGCACACGCCGCGTGGATGTGGGTAGGGCGCACCTTACTTATAAGGAGGGGCAGCAGGAAACACTCTACTTCCTGAACTGTGTGAACATTGGCGTAGCCAGCGCCATTACCAACCTGCGGCGCAAAACGCGCACCTTCTTCGGCGGCAACACGCTATCCTATTTCACTTCGGCACTGCTTCTGCTCTTCCAGCGCCTGCACTTTCACCTGCACTTCTGCATGAGTGGCGAACAGCATGCCGCCTCCGCCATGACCATGTGCATAGGTTCGGCGCACGGCTACGGTCAAACCCCCAGCGCCGTGCCCTACAACGGCATGCTCGACGTCACGCTTGTCAACACGTCGCAATGGACGCAGGTGGTGCATGGCTTGTGGTTGCTCTTTACAGGTCGTTTTCTCAGCCATCGCGGCGTCAAGGTGTGGCGTACAAGGCACATCGTCATCGATGACACAGGCCACGCCCCGCTCAGCCTCGACGGACGCGTCGTACACCACGAGGTCGTAAAGGCCGACCTCGACATCCTGCCCGAAGAGATTGATTTCCTCATACCCTGAATTATTCACGTCCACGCCCAACACAGCCATCATGAAACTCCGTTATGCACGTCCCACGGCGCATATCGTGCAATTGCCTGTGAGGAATCTATTCCAAACATCTAACACGCCGACACAAGAAACCATCTTATTCAACGAAAAGAAAGCCACCAAGAGCCCGCTCAGCAATCGCAGAGGCCCTTGGAGCAACGACCCATGGGGTGAAGAATAAATTCTCCACACATGGTCGTTTTTTTGTTTTATCCTATTTCACGCTATTTTTATGACACGCATTCTCCACACACTACGCCTCGCAGCCCTCTGCCTGACAGCCGCCTTATTGTCATCCGTATCGGTCTACGCCGATGCAACCGTGACCGAAACGTTCATTTTCAACACCTCCGCAGGCCTCAAAGCCATGGGGTTTGACGTGAGTAGTCTGAACCAGATCCCGAACCTCTATTTGGAAGAGAATCACGCCTACAGCATAGGCGGCAGCGTGTCATTCAGTAATAACAACAATGGTTCACCAACGTGCATTTTCAAAGACATCAATGGAGCACTGACACTGCGCATCTACAACGGTGCACAACTCACATTCTCCGTTCCTGAGGGCTGTTTCATTAAGAGGATTAACTTTACGCCCAGTGGCTCCAAATTCAATCTTTCCCCCATTTCGGAAGACTACATTTCGGAAGACTACATTTCGGGAGACTACTATTGGAATACAAGTAAACAAGTTTCCTCCATCACCTTCAAAGCTGATGGAAGCACCTATCTCCAAAAGGTGGAGGTGCTTTACACCCGCCCCTCTTCCTCCGAAGCTTCAGTAGCCGCGCCCACCTTCTCACCGGCTGCCTGCACATTCACACAACGGCCTTTCCAGGTGTCATTCTCGTGCGCCACTGAGGGAGCCAGCATCTACTACACCACCGACGGCTCCACACCTGCCGCCAACAATGGCACGCTCTACACACCCAGCTCGTCCATCGTGCTGACCAACACTACCACGGTGAAGGCCATCGCAGTGCTCAACGATGTCGCCAGCAACGTGGCCGTAGCCACCTATACTTACGAACCAGTAGCCGAAAACCATCCCGCCCTTTTCCAGGTCGTAACGAAGGTCAGCGAACTCACAGCCGACCATACCTACCTCATTGGCAGTGCCAACAAAGGCTACGTGCTTGGTTTCCAGAAAGACAACAACCGCCAAGCTGTAGCGGCCACCATAACCGACGGACAACTCTCCGTAGAAAAACTGGCGTCCTCCACCACCGACACATCAAATCCCTACCCGCTCACCTTCATTTCTGATGGAACGGGCAAATTCCTGATTCGGGATATGGTGTCGGGCTGGTATCTGGCGTGCGGCACGTCCACAAACAACCGTTTGCTTTCCACAGAACAAGGATACTCCGCATCAGTCACTATCGATGCAAAAAACAATGCGGAACTCATCTTGTCGAACACCTCAAACGACGGGCGTTGTTACATGGCTTTCAATAGTTTCGACAAACTGTTCAACTGCTACGCTCAAAACTCGGGCCAAGACCCTGTGCAGATTTACAAGCAGCTTACGGGCCACTTCACCATAACGGAGGCAAGTTACGCTACCTACTACACCGACAAGGCTTTCATCATGCCCGATGGTGTCAAGGGCGGCATCGTGACCGAACGACCCCAGAACGGTGGTCTTGTGCTCACTTACTACTACACACCCGGCTCCTTAGTGCCTCCCCTCACCCCCATAGTGTTGAAAGGCAATGCCGGTAACTACATCTTCCCCCTGACAAGCACCACCGAGGAAGCTCCTGCTGGCAACCTGCTACGCGGCACTTTGAGCGACGGCAACACTGCGAGCAACGACGATGCCTCAGGCACCACCTACTACCAGCTCTCCATGGAAGAAGAGGGCATCGGTTTCTACTATGGTGCTGACAACGGTGCAGCATTCGACATTGGGGCCAACAAAGCCTACCTTGTACTGACCACCGAACAACAGCAGAGCATGAAGCAAACAGGCCTCATCTTTACGGACATCGAAGAGGACGTACCTGCAGCCATTGCCCCCATCAGTCCCGCAGCCCACCCCGCCGCCCCCTCCCTCTACGACCTCGGCGGACGCCAGGTGCAGCCCAAGCACGGCACGCTGCCGCAAGGCATCTACATCATGAACGGACAAAAGGTGCTGGTGCGTTAACGCCATCATCACTCACCCCCCCACCTTTACGCCTGTAGTTTCCCCAGAGCCTCCTACCGTCTCTGTGCCTTTTCCATGACAGCAACGCACTTTATCCAATACTGTCTTCACGGCATCTGTTTTCGGCGGGGCGGGGGGACGGGAAAAGGAGATGCTACGTAAAAAATATCACGTCGTACGTAAAAAAAATCACGT
>OBLI01003820.1_pt1 | contig 11238 bp, 6 predicted proteins | sample 1519701 | NCBI WGS metagenome assembly OBLI01 (sample SAMEA3663005, study PRJEB22513) | pig gut metagenome | biome: pig gut; feature: pig-associated habitat; material: faeces | place: France | collected 2012 | reverse complement strand
GTCGCAAAAGGTTGATAAACAACCAATTGCGACTTCATTGTTGCGGAGGCAGGACTCGAACATGCGACCTCCAGGTTATGAGCCTGGCGAGCTACCAACTGCTCCACTCCGCGATGTTATTTCTCATTTGCGGGTGCAAAGGTACTGCGAAATTTTGAAATAACCAAATATTTCGCCAACTTTTTTGCAAAAATCGCCTATTTTAGATAAAAATTACTCTTTTTCTAACATTTTTGCTCTTTTTTCTTGCTCGTTTGAGAGAAAATGTCTATATTTGCACACGATAAACGAATGTGCAATATATAAACATTGAAGAGGACACAATAATGTCAATATCAAAAACAAGACAGAAGCTGGTTGATGTAGCACGTCAACTCTTCGCAAAAAACGGACTCGAGAACACTACGATGAACGATATCGCAGTGCAGTCGGGTAAGGGCAGACGTACGCTCTACACCTATTTCAAAAGCAAGGAAGAGGTGTATCACGCCGTGATTGCATCGGAGCTCGAACTGCTCTCAGACAAGCTCGACGAGGTGGCTATGCGCAAAATCCGTCCTCAGGACAAAATCATCGAACTCATCTACACGCATCTCAGCATGATTAAGGAAGTTGTGGTGAGAAACGGCAACTTGCGTGCCGAGTTCTTCCGAAACATCTGGATGGTGGAGAAGGTGAGGAAGAATTTCGACGAGGATGAAATCGACCTGTTCCGAAAGGTGTATGCCGAGGGAAAACTGCAGGGAGAGTTTGATATCGACAATATCGACCTTGTGGCCGACATCACTCACTATTGTATCAAGGGACTCGAAGTGCCGTATATCTATGGACGACTCGGACATGGAATGACCGAAGAGATGAGCAAACCGCTTGTCGCAAAGGTCGTGTATGGAGCCTTGGGTAAGGTGAGAAGGTGAGTCGCTTCGCGAAATTAAAGAATTAAAAAATTAAAGAGTTAAATACATATACACATTATTAATAATATAATAAGAAAGAAAATGGGATTATTAACAGGTAAGACAGCACTTATTACTGGTGCTGCTCGTGGTATCGGTAAGGCCGTTGCCATGAAATTTGCTCAGGAAGGAGCTAACATCGCATTCACCGACCTCGTACTCAACGACGATATGGCTGCCGGACTGGAAGCTACTCGCAAGGAAATCGAGGCTGTGGGAGTAAAGTGCAAGGCATATGCCGGAAATGCTGCCGACTTCGCCGAGACTGAGGCTGTGGTTAAGCAGATCAAGGAGGACTTCGGTTCTATCGACGTGCTCGTCAACAATGCCGGTATCACCAAGGACGGACTCATGCTCCGCATGACCGAGCAGCAGTGGGATGCTGTGCTCAACGTCAACCTTAAGTCGGCGTTCAACTTCATCCACGCTTGCGCTCCCATCATGCTTCGTCAGCGTGGCGGTTCAATCATCAACATGTCGAGTGTTGTAGGTGTTCACGGTAATGCCGGACAGTGCAACTACTCTGCATCTAAGGCTGGTATGATCGGTTTAGCAAAGTCTATCGCTCAGGAACTCGGTCCTAAGGGTGTGCGCGCAAATGCTGTGGCTCCCGGATTTATCGAGACAGCCATGACTGCACAGTTGCCCGAGGAAATCCGTCAGGACTGGATGAAGAAGATTCCTCTTCGCCGTGGCGGACAGGTGGAGGACATCGCCAACGTATGTCTCTTCCTCGCAAGTGATATGTCAAGCTATGTCAGCGGTCAGGTTATCCAGATCGATGGCGGCATGAACATGTAGGTCTTTATTAAGAATTTAAAAATTAAAATATTAAAATATTAAAAAATTATAGCTCGATGAAGGTAATCTACGAAGATAACCATGTCATCGTGGTGAACAAGGACAGCGGAGAGATCGTTCAGGGCGACAAAACCGGCGACGCTCCGCTCTCCGACACCGTCAAGGAATACATCAGGGTGAAATACAACAAGCCCGGGAATGTGTTCCTTGGCGTCGTTCATCGTCTTGACCGTCCTGTGAGTGGACTCGTGGTGTTCGCACGCACATCGAAGGCACTCAGCCGACTATGCGACATGTTTCGCAAGGGTGAAGTGCACAAGACGTATTGGGCTGTGGTGGCCAATCGTCCGTCTGCCGACGAGGGAACGCTCGAGCATTGGCTTGTGCGCAACGAGCGACAGAACAAGTCGTATGCCTACGACCACGAGGTGAAGGATTCCAAGAAGGCTGTGCTCAAGTATCGTGTCATAGGGCGAAGCGAGAGATATTGGCTTGTGGAAGTGAATCTTCTCACTGGTCGCCATCATCAAATCCGATGTCAGTTGGCTGCTATGGGCTGTCCTATCAAGGGCGACCTTAAATATGGCGCACGACGAAGCAATCCCGACGGAAGCATCTCGCTAATGTCGCATCGGGTGGAGTTTGAGCATCCTGTCAGTCATCTGCCGATTGCTCTTGAGGTTGATGGTTTCCAGTCGTTCTGCTTCGCTCCTCTGTAATTAGCGTCAAGTCTCTGTCATCAGACTTCAAGTCTCTGTAAAAAGTTTCAAATCTCTGTTATCATAAATTCATCGCTTGTTTTGCCAGCGCAATCTCTTTCTGTATGAAAAAGTTTCTATGGTGGACCTTGGGGATACTGCTTACTCCCGTCCTGCTGTTTCTGATATTGATAGCATTGCTCTATCTGCCTCCGGTGCAAAACTTTTTAGTGCATCGGGTGGCCGACTATATGTCGGAAACAACAGGTGCGACGGTCAGTGTTGACCGTGTGTCGCTCCGTTTTCCCCTCGACCTGAGTATTCACGACGCTCTTTTCATACAGCCCAACGACTCGCTGCCGCAGGTGAGCGACACTATTGCCAACGTGAGCAACATTGTTGCTGATGTAAAACTGTGGCCGCTCGTGAAAGGTAAAGTTGTTGTTGAGGATTTCGAAATCAACAACGCCCGTGTCAATACTGCTTCCCTCATTCCGAGTGCAAGGATAAAAGGTTCTGTCGGCCAGTTGAAGGCTGATTGTCTTGCTGATTTTGCGCCCGACTCTTCGGCCGATTCCCACGAGATGATTGTGAAAATAGGAGAGATTAGTCTGTCGAAGTCTCGTCTCGACATTGTCCTTAGCGACACTGTTCCGCCCGACACATCATCGGCTCCGGTCAACTATCTTGTAAGCGTGAAGGCTGTTGACATCTCCGACACTGGCGTCACTCTCCACATGCCCAACAACACTCTCCAGATGTATGCCTACTTGGGCAAAGCCAAGATTGCTGATGGCGAGTTCGACCTTGCCCGCGAGAGATACTCGGTGGGAAGCTTGCGCCTCACCGACGGTAAGTTGAATTATGACAATGTCTTCCAACCACAACTTAAGGGATTTGACTGTAATCATGTGGCTCTCAGTGATATACGTCTGTCAATAGACTCTATCTTATACTGCAATCCCGATGCTCGATTGAAGATTGTGGAATGTAGTATGAAGGAGAAGAGCGGCATTGTGTTGAGCAGTCTCAGTGGAGGAGTATCGCTCGACTCGGTCAAGGTGAGTCTGCCTCGGATGACGCTCACCACTCCCGACTCCAATGTCGATTTGGAGTGTGATATGGACTTGAATGCCTTCGACGAGAAGAATCCCGGAAAGGTGTATCTGCGACTGTTGGCGGATATAGGCAAACAGGATGTCATGCGCTTTGCAGGCAACATGCCGCAACAGTTCATTCGCAATTATCCCAATCGCCCGATTTCGGTGCGCCTCTCGCTCAACGGCAATATGAAGCACGCCCGCATAAGCGGATTCGACGTCAGTCTGCCCACTGCATTCAAGTTGAATGCCGAGGGATATGCAGTCAATCCCACCGACATCAACAACATGAAGGCTGAGATGAGATTGCGTGCCAATACGTATAACATAGGTTTCCTCACGGCTCTCGCTCCGATGCCGTCCAATATACGTATTCCTTCTGGCATCTCGATGACTGCCCATGCCAAGGCCGACCGTCAAGTGTATTCGGCTGAAATGCGAATAACAGAGGGTAGGGGAACGCTTACTGCCAAGGGAAGATATAACAATCGTTCGGCTGCATATTCGGCTGTCGCGAAGATTAATAATGTCAATGTGCGCCATTTCATGCCACGGGATTCCATTGGTGTCGTCAACTGCCAACTCACTGTTGACGGACGAGGATTCAATCCTCTCAATCGTAGCACACGAATCAATGCAGATGCAAAACTGCAAAGTGCATCATACGGGCATATCAATCTCAAGAACACCAATCTCACGGCTCGTCTTAGCGACGGAGTGGGGCATGTGGTGCTCGCCAGTGATAACGAGATGCTCGACGGAACGATTTCGCTCGACGCCCTTATGTCGAAAAAACGTGTGGCTGCCACACTTGCTGCCGACGTGAGATGGGCTGACCTCTATGCGATGCGTCTTGTAGAGAAGCCTTTCGTAACCTCGATGTGCGCGCATATGGATATCAACTCCGATATCAAGCAGACGCATAGCTTGCAGGCTTTGGTCAACGACCTCACTCTGCGTACCGACAAGAAGACTTATCGCCCAAAGGATTTCTCGCTTGATCTCTCAACATCGCCCGACACTACATGGGCTAAGGCTTCGAGCGGTAATCTACAACTGGATTTCAGCGCCCGTGGCGGATATGAAAAACTGCTTGAACAGTTTGACCGTCTGATGGCTAAGGTGGATGAGCAGAAAAGGGAAAAGGTGATCAACGAGGAGGAGTTGCGCGCCCTGCTGCCCACATTGCGACTAAAAATTGAGAGCGGCAACGACAATCCAGTTGCCAACATATTGAGATACAACGGGTTTGACTTCAGGGAAATGTCGGTTGGCTTCCGCTCCTCACCCGAGAAGGGAATGGGCGGACGAGGACATATATATAAGATGACTGTTGACAGTATTCCTATCGACACCATACGATTCTTCATACGTCAGGATTCAACGCGCGTCAATTTCCGACTGCTTGCGCAAAACAACAAGCGTAATCCGCAACTCGTCTTCAAGTCGATTGTTAATGGTTATCTCGACGGAAACAAAGTGGGAGCCGACGCTCAGTTCTACGATAAGTATGATAAAAAGGGACTCGATATGGGGGTGATGGCCGAGATGCTTGACAGTGGCATCAATGTGCATCTCACTCCCTACGAACCGCTCATCGGATATAAGAAATTCCGTCTCAACGACGACAACTTCGTATTCCTTGGACGCGACAACAGGCTTGGAGCCAAGGTTGACCTTATTGCCGACGACGGCACTGGTGTGAAGGTGTATAGTAATGATGCTGACTCGACAATGCTTCAGGATCTCACTGTCAGCATCAACCGTCTCAATCTCGAACAAGTTACTTCGGTAGTGCCTTTCATGCCGTTGATATCGGGCATGATGAATGGAGACTTCCACTTGATGCAGGATGCCAACAGACAGATTTCGGTTGTCTCCGACATGCAAGTGGGCAATCTTGCCTATGAGCGAATGCCGATGGGTAATCTCGGCAGCGAGTTTGTTTATCTGCAGGATGGAGAAGACCGTCATAGGGTAGAGGCGAGAATCTCGCGCAATGACGATGAGATTGGTGTGTTGAGCGGAGTGTATGACAACAGTGGCGACGGATACCTCGATGCCACACTCGACCTCGTGCGCACACCATTGTCGATGGTCAACGGATTCATTCCCGACCAGTTGATTGGTTTCGACGGATATGCCGAAGGTCATCTCACTGTGGCTGGCGCACTGTCCAGTCCGCAGGTCAATGGCGAGTTGTTTGTTGATTCTGCCTATGTCAAGAGTGTGCCTTACGGAGTGGTGATGCGTTGTGATGACGATCCTGTGCGAATTGTCGGCAGTAATCTGCTGCTTGAGAATTTCACTCTGTATGGCGACAATGACAGTCCGCTCACAGTATATGGCAATGTGGATTTCTCCAATCTCGACCGCATGTCGATGAACATGAGGATGAAGGCTCAGAACTATCAGATTATCAGTGCAAAGAAATCATCAAAGTCGCTTGCCTATGGTAAGGCGTTCGTCAATTTCGGCGCTCTCGTCAAGGGACCGCTCGACGCTCTGAATATGCGAGGAACACTCGATGTGCTCGGTTCGACCAATCTTACGTATATCCTGCGCGACTCGCCCCTAAATACCAGCGACCGACTCAGTGAATTGGTCACCTTCACCGACTTCAGCGACACCACACGAGTGGTGCAGCAGGCGCGTCCGGCTGTCGGGGGGCTTGACATGCTGCTGATGATGAATGTCGAACAGGGAGCGAGAGTGAGATGTTTCCTCAATCCCGACCAGTCGAACTATGTGGATGTTGAAGGCGGAGGTGAACTGCGAATGACTTATACCGACTACGACGGAATGCAACTCTTTGGACGATATACCATCAACGACGGAGAGATGAAATACCAGTTGCCGGTTATTCCTCTCAAGACGTTCACCATCGGCCAGGGCAGTTATGTCGAGTTTACGGGAGACGTGATGAATCCACGACTCAATCTCACTGCCACAGAGCGCGTAAAGGCTCTCGTCGCATCAGAAGGCGGAAGTAGTCGCAGTGTGGCTTTCGACTGTGGAGTGAAGGTGACGAAGACTCTCAACGACATGGGACTTGAGTTTACGCTCGACGCTCCCGACGACATGACGGTGAAGAACGAACTCATGGCAATGAGTATGGAGGAAAGAGGCAAAGTGGCTGTCACTATGCTCACCACAGGAATGTATCTCAATGGAGAGTCGGGGAGCAATGTCACCATGAACAGTGCGCTCAACGCTTTCCTGCAAGGTGAGATCAACAATATCACGCAGAGTGCAATGAGCACATTCGACCTCAGTCTTGGTATCGAGCAGAACGCCAATGCAGCCGGTCAGACCTATACCGACTACTCCTTCAAGTTCTCTAAGCATTTCTGGAACAACCGCTTCAACTTCGTCATCGGAGGAAGTGTGTCAACAGGAAGTGCATCTACGAAGGAGTCCGATGGCTCGTTTATCGACAATGTCTCTCTGGAATATCGTCTCGACCAGTCGGCAATGCGCTATGTGCGTCTCTTCTACGACAAGAACAAGCGCGACATTCTCGACGAGCGCCTCTCGGAATATGGTGCCGGTTTTGTGTGGAGACGCAAGATGGATAGTCTCACCGACCTTTTCCGTTTCGGCAAGACCAAGGCAGCATTGCCGCAGGATACGACAAAAACACGCAGTAAAGATGAAAACAAGAAGTAAATACATATTATATATCGCATTATCGCTCTTCATGGCGACATCATGCAGCACTACGAGCAATCTGCCCGAAGACGAAGTGCTGTATGTGGGAATGACGCCCATCAACTATACCGACACTGTTCCCATGCAATTTTCAGAATACATGGACGGAGTGAAGGAGGAAGTGGAAGCGGCTCTCGCCTGCGCTCCCAACGGTTCGGTGTTCGGCAGTTCCTATATGCGCAATCCTCTGCAGATACGTCTTGGCATATACAACACCTTTGCCAACAGTGAGTCGGGAATCGGCAAATGGATGCGCGAGCACTTCGGTCGCGAACCCGTGCTCATCAGTAATGTCAATCCGCCGACGCGTGCGTTAGTGGCTCAGAATCTACTGCGTTCCTACGGATTCTTTAATGCCAAGGCCACAGGTAAGATTTTCCCGCAGACAAACCCAAAGAAGGCGAAGGTGGGATATGATATCACCACCGGACATCTCTACACCATCGACACATTGAAGCACTACCACTTTAATGCCGGAATGGATAGTCTGTTGCGGGCAAATATCCAAAATTGCAATATACATAGTGGTGCCCCGTTCTCCACATCGGCATTGGACGAGGAGCGCAATCGCATAAGCTCTCTCTTCCGCGAAAACGGATATTATTATTATCGTCCGGCATATGCCACAATCCTTGCCGACTCGCTCAACACCCCTGGCAGTGTGGAGGTGAGAATGCAACCTGTGGCAGGCATTCCCGCCGAGGCTACGCGCAAGTGGTATCTCGGAAGAATGACAATGCAGATAAGGCGAAATATCAACGAACAGCTCACAGACACCATCGTGCGACGCAACATCACCGTCATTCACGGTGGCAAGCGAAGTCCGATGCGAGCGCGTGCCATACGCAAGGACATGACTCTCAAGCGAGGTAATATCTTCAGGCAGAGCGACCTCAACGAGTCGTCGTCGGTGCTCAACAGTCTCGGATTGTTCACGGTGTCGGCATTCTCGTTCACCCCACGCGACACTACCGCCCAATGCGACACGCTCGACATGATTCTCAATTGTGTGCTCGACAAACCGTATGATGCATCCATTGAGGCCAACTATACACTCAAGAGCGACAACCGAATGGGACCTGGACTCGTGCTCGGACTCACCAAGCGCAATGCGTTCCGTGGTGGAGAGAAACTCAGTCTGAAGCTCATGGGTTCCTATGAGTGGCAGACAGGACGACGTGTGGCAAGCAATAATTCGAGTATTAACAGTTATGAATATGGTGCCGAGCTGTCTTTGGAGTATCCTCGTATCGAGGCTTTCGGATTGCTCAAGCGCAGGAGATTCCATTCGCCACCATCCACATTGTTGTCGCTGAGCATCAATCAGCGCGATCGTGCCAACTACTATAAGTTGCTCACTATCAAGACATCACTCACATATAAAGTGCAGGCTTCGCGTAATTGGCGACATGAGTTTACACCCATTGGTATCGATTATAACCGACTCAATGGCACTTCTGCAAAATTCGACTCTATCATGTTCAGCAATATGCAGTATTACTATAGCATGTTCGACCAGTTTGTGCCCAAACTGCAATATTCTGTCAGCTATCAGAGCGACTCGTGGAAGAAAAATCCCATCTACTGGGAAGCCACTCTCACCGAGGCTGGCAACTTCGTGTCGTTGGGATATATGGCTTTCGGAAAGAATTTCGGAACACATGGGAAAACACTCTTGGGCATCGATTATGCACAGTTTATCAAACTATCGACATCTTTGCGCAAGACATGGCAAATGGGATTCAAGTCGCAACTGGTGGGACGTGTGGCTGGAGGCATCATAATTCCTTACGGCAATAGTGAGGTGGCTCCTTTCGCAGAGTGCTTCTATGTTGGTGGAGCCAACAGTATTCGTGCATTTACGGTGAGAAGTGTAGGTCCAGGACGCTATCACGAGGCTAATTCCGAATTGGCATATTTCGATCGGGTTGGAGACATCAAGCTCGAAGGCAATCTCGAATATCGTTTCAATATCTTTGGTGGACTCTATGGCGCTCTCTTCCTTGATGCAGGAAATGTGTGGAATCTGAAAAACTATTTTGACGACGAAACCGAACAGGACGGAGTGTTCCGTATCAAGGATTTCTGGCGCCAGATAGCTCTCGGCACCGGATTTGGAGTGCGATATGATCTCGACTTCTTCGTGCTTCGTCTCGACCTTGGCATCGGTCTTCATCTTCCCTACGACACTGGTAAGAGCGGATTCTATAATATACCTAAATTCCGCGATGGACTCGGATTCCACTTCGCCATCGGCTATCCGTTCTAATCATCGTTAAAGACAAAAAATATTAAATAAGGATAGAAAAGTGGCAAAACATTATGCGTAATTGGAAAATTATAAGTAATTTTGCACGCAAATTATTTGAAAACATAAAAAAAGTACAAGTATGAAACCAACTTTATTACTCCTGGCAGCCGGAATGGGTAGTCGTTACGGCGGTTTGAAACAGCTTGATGGTCTTGGACCTAACGGCGAAACCATTATGGATTATTCGATCTTTGATGCTATCAAAGCCGGATTCGGAAAGATAGTCTTTGTTATCCGCAAGGACTTCGAGGACGATTTCCGCAGTAAGATATTGAGCAAGTATGAGGGCCATGTGCCCGTTGAACTCTGTTTCCAGAGTCTCGACGCTCTGCCCGAGGGATTCCAGTGTCCTGCCGACCGTGTTAAGCCTTGGGGCACCAATCATGCAGTGCTCATGGCCAAGGATGTCATCAAGGAACCGTTCTGCGTCATCAACTGCGATGATTTCTATAATCGCGATGCATTCCAGGTAATCGGCAAATTCCTCGCCGACCTGCCCGAGGGCAGCCGCAACAACTATGCCATGGTGGGATTCCGTGTTGGCAACACTCTCTCCGACAATGGCACTGTGGCTCGTGGTATCTGCTCGAAGGATGCCGAGGGCAATCTTACCACAGTGGTGGAGCGCACCGAGATTATGCGTGTTGATGGTCCTGTGTGCTATAAGGACGAGAAAGGCGAGTGGGTGGCAGTTGAGGACAATACTCCAGTGTCGATGAACATGTGGGGATTCACTCCCGACTACTTCGAGCATAGCGAGGCATATTTCAAGGAGTTCCTCTCCGACCCGAAGAATATGGAGAATCTCAAGGCCGAGTTCTTCATCCCTCTTATGGTCAACAAGCTCATCAACGAGAATACAGCTACAGTCAAGGTGCTCGACACTACCAGCAAGTGGTTTGGTGTCACATATTCAGCCGACCGTCAGAGTGTGGTTGACAAAATCCAGAGCCTGATTGACGAGGGAGTATATCCCAACAAACTTTTTTAATTAGAGAAATACGTGAATATTAATATTCTATTAGAGGCGGAGCTCATGCAGCTCCGCTCAATTATCGCCGCCGCTGCTGACATTGTCGTTATAGGGCATGTCAACCCCGACGGCGATGCCATTGGTTCGACTCTCGCCTGGACAAACTATCTACAGAGCGAGGGTAAGTCGGTGAGCTTGATCGTGCCCGACAAATATCCCGACTTCCTCAATTGGCTTCCCAACACCGACAAGATCTTGCGCCATGACAAACATCCCGAGAAAACCGAACTGCTGGTGGCATCGGCCGACCTCATCTTCTGTCTCGACTTTAACACACTATCGCGCTCCGAGGCACTTGCCGACCATATAGCATCGGCAAAGGCCGCAAAAGTGTTGGTGGATCATCATCCCAATCCCGATGATCTCTTCAATCTCACCATCTCTCATCCAGATATGAGTTCAACATGCGAACTCGTCTTCCGACTCGTATGGCAACTGGGAGCTTTCGAGCGGCTTGGACATCATTTTGCAGTGCCTTGCTATTGCGGAATGATGACCGACACAGGGGGATTCACGTTCAACTCAACTCGCCCCGAGATATTCTTTATCATTAGTCAACTGCTCACAAAAGGTATTGACAAGGACAAGATTTATCGCAATGTATATAATGTGGCGAGCGAGAGCAAAA
>OBLI01003819.1_pt1 | contig 11243 bp, 14 predicted proteins | sample 1519701 | NCBI WGS metagenome assembly OBLI01 (sample SAMEA3663005, study PRJEB22513) | pig gut metagenome | biome: pig gut; feature: pig-associated habitat; material: faeces | place: France | collected 2012 | reverse complement strand
GCGGGAGGGGAGATATCTCCCCTCCTGCTTTATATTTTGAATTGTTAGGAGGAATATATGATGGCTGAAAATGCTAAAACTATAATTCCAAAAGAATATAATTGTATTCTTACAAAAGGTAACTTTTCTTCTCTAGCTACAACTCCAATTGAAGATGGTAAATTAAGATTTGCAGAAGATACTGGTGCTTTATATTTGGATAGAGCAACAGATAGAATTAAGATTTCTGATATTGAAGATAGCTATACAGAAGAGGAAATTTCAGAAATTATTGCACCATTGCCAAAGCTGTATCTTGCTAAAGATACTCATAGAATTTATGTATTTGCAGATGGAATGTGGATAGATATATCTGAAATTGGTTTATCAGTAGCTGAATCTGTAGATAAAGATTTGGTAATTTGGATGTCTGATAAAGATGATAATGCTAAGTATGATGCTGGGTTATCTTATAATCCAGGTACAAAGACTTTAAAGGTTGGAGATTTAAATATCTCAACATCAACTGATAGTGAAGGAAATAAAGTAGTAGATTTTAGTTTTTAGATCCTTTGAAAATGATAGATTGAATACTTAAGTAATAAATCTATTATAGTCAAAGGAGAGATAATATGGAAAATTACGCAAAAATTTGCGTTTATGCAATCTGTAAGAATGAGTCTAAGTTTATAGACAGATGGATTTCTTCACTACAAGGTGAAGCAGATTGTGTTGTTGTACTTGATACAGGTTCAACAGATGATTCAGTTGAAAAGCTTAAGAAATATGAGCCTTTTGTAAAAGTAGAACAGTATGATTATATTCGTAATGATGGCGAATTCAGATTTGATAAAGCAAGAAATGACTCTCTTAAATTAGTTCCTTTTGATGCTGATATTTGTGTTATATTTGATCTTGATCATATACCACAAGCTGGATGGTCTAAGATTATCAGAGAAAGATTCAATCAAGGATATCAAGAAGTAAGAGGATATATTGTTGATCATTCTAATGGTGGAACTTTTGATAGATGGATGTCAAGAAATGTACATCCAAACAATCCATTTTGGATTTGGTCTAAACCTATTCATGAGGGTATTGAATATTATGGTGAAGGCGAAGTAAAATATATCTTCGATGAAAACTTTATTATAGATCATTACCCAGATGATACTAAGGATAGATCATTATATAAAGATCTCTTAGAAAAAGCTCATAATGATGATCCTACTGATCCTTACTTCGGTATATATCTTGGTGTAGAATTATCAAGAAGATATAGCAGAGAAGAAGCTGCAAAAGTTTTTTCTAGTTGTATTAAAACTTGTAACTTTGATTCAGAAGAAAGCAAGGAAATTCAATTTCAGTGTTATATCAATCTAGCAGCTATGCAGATAGATAATGATCCATTGGGAGCTATTGAAACTATTAATGCAGCCATTAGCCTGGGATTTAGTAGTAGAAGAATGTATAGCGTCTTAGGTACTGCATATGATAAAGCTGAAATGTATGATGAAGCTATTGAAGCTTTAGAAAAAGCTTTAACTATTCAATCAAACAGCAATGATTGGAAAGAAGATCAAGATTGTTTTAATGGGTCAATAGAAGACAGATTATCTTTACTTTACTATTATCATCGAAATAATCCCGTAAAAACAATCGAATATGGTAAAGCAGCATTAAGTTATAATCCTGATGATGAGAGACTTAAGACAAATCTTAATTTTTATTACCAGAGACTAGGAAAAATGTTAGGAGAGTAGAACTATGAATAAAATTTGTGTATATGCCATTACAAAAAACGAAGAGCAGTTTGTAGAACGTTGGTACAATTCTATGAAAGAGGCTGATTCTATTGTTGTACTTGACACAGGTTCAACAGATAATACAGTAGCAAAACTAAGAGAATTAGGAGCCACTGTAGATGTGAAAATTATAAATCCTTGGAGATTTGATGTTGCCCGTAATGAAGCAATGAAAATGGTTCCAGAAGACTGTAATATTTTACTTTCTACTGATCTTGATGAAACTCTAGAACCAGGATGGTCAAAACCATTAAGAGAAAAATGGATTGAAGGTGTTCATGAGAGAGCTGATTACAAGTATACTTGGTCACATCTTGAGGATGGATCAGATGGTAGAGTATTCAGATATAATAAGGTTCATTCAAAGAACTGGAAGTGGAGAGCACCTGTGCATGAATTATTGTATAATGTAAACACAGGAAGTGAGTTATATAGAGCTGATCAAACATTAGATCTATTTAACGAAATGCATCTTCATCATTATCCAGATATGACAAAATCTCGAGGATCTTATTTACCATTGTTGGAGCTTAGAGCTAAAGAAAGTCCAGAAGATTGGTATGGATTGATTTATTTGGCTCACGAATACTACTATAGACAACACTATCAGAAATCAATTGATCTATTAAAACGTATTCTTACAGAATACAGAGAAAAATATTCACAAGTAGAGCAGGCAAGCTGCTACTTGTTTATGGGTGATTCATATTCTGCTATGGCTGAATATGAAGATGACTTGTCTAAGAAAGAATTATTATATCAAAATGCTATTTATGCATATATTGATGCAATGAAAATAGATAACACATATATAGAATCATATATAAGTTTGGCAAAAGTATTATTAAAATTAAAAGATTTTGCAGCAGCAGAATTTTATCTTAAGAGAGGCATTGAGAGATCATATAGACATTATACTTGGTTAGAAAGAGATACATCTTGGTCTTATGAGCCTTGGGATTTATTATGTTTAGCTAGTTATTATAACGGAAACAAGAAAGATAGTATCATATATGCTGCTAAAGCATTATCATTTGACCCGAATAATGAGAGACTTAAGAATAATTTATCACTTTGCCTTACAAATACAACTGACATTGAATTAATAAACTAAGAAAGCGAGGTAATGTAATATGTCTAGCAATGATAAGTATAGATTTCATGGCAAAACATATGAAGTTGACGATAATGGTAATAACCATAAGTTAATTAATTCAGATAATCTTATAGCAGGCGAAAGTATTGCAATAGAAAAAGTGGAAGGATCTGACAATGTTAAGATTTCTTCTAGTCTTGGACTTAGTGTTGTAGATGGTTTAATATGTGCAACATATAAAGAAAATTGAGAAGGAGGATTAAGAAATGGCAGATTCTAATAATAGTAATGTTGTTACAAAGCCTATTATGCTTAATGAAACTGGTATTGATATAGTTGCTGCTTTAGTAGAAATATCAAAAGGATTTAACTTTACTGCTGGTCCTATTGGTCCTACAGGAGCAACTGGTATGCAGGGCGAATTAGGTCCAACAGGACCTCAAGGCGATATAGGTGCAGTAGGTCCAACAGGAGCGACAGGTATGCAAGGTGAATTAGGTCCAACAGGACCTCAAGGTTATATTGGTCCAGTAGGTCCTACAGGTGAAACAGGTGCAGTAGGTCCGACAGGTGAAACAGGTCCGGTAGGTCCGACAGGTGAAACAGGTGCAGTAGGCCCGACAGGTGCAGTAGGCCCGACAGGTGCAGTAGGTCCTACAGGTGAAACAGGTGCAGTAGGCCCGACAGGTGCAGTAGGTCCTACAGGACCTCAAGGTGAAACCGGTTTAATTGGTCCTACAGGTGAAACAGGTGCTTATGGTCCTACAGGTGAAACAGGTGCAGTAGGTCCTACAGGAGCAACAGGTCCAGTGGGTCCAACGGGTGAAACAGGTGCAGTAGGCCCAACCGGTGCAACTGGTCCTACAGGTCCTCAAGGTGATATAGGTTTAACAGGCCCGACAGGTGAAACAGGTGCAGTAGGTCCGACAGGACCTCAAGGTGAAGGATTTACAATATTTAAAACATATTCTTCAACAGCTGAAATGTACCAAGATGCAATAAATGTACCTGTTGGTAAGTTTGTTATTATAGCATCTAACTCAGAAGATCCAGATAATTCAAAATTATATGTAAAAAATGCAGAAGGTACATTCACATTTGAAACAGATATGTCTGGTGCTCAAGGAATTCAAGGCCCAACAGGAGCAATGGGTCCAACTGGTGCAACAGGTGCAGTAGGTCCTACAGGTCCTCAAGGAGATAAAGGCGATACAGGAGCAGTAGGTCCAACAGGAGCTCAAGGCAATATAGGTCCAGTAGGTCCTACAGGAGCAACAGGTGCAGTAGGTCCTACAGGTCCTCAAGGATTAATTGGTAATATGGGTCCTACAGGTGAAACAGGTGCAGTAGGTCCAACAGGAGCTAAAGGTGATACAGGTAATACTGGTGCTACAGGAGCAACAGGTCCATTGGGTCCAACGGGTCCTCAAGGAGCTAAAGGTGATACAGGAGCAGTAGGCCCAACAGGTCCTCAAGGCAATATAGGTCCAGTAGGTCCAACAGGAGCTAAAGGTGACACAGGTAATACTGGAGCAACTGGTGCTACAGGTCCAGTAGGTCCAACAGGTCCACAGGGCTCTACAGGAGCTAAAGGTCCAACTGGTGCTACAGGTGCAACAGGTCCAGTAGGTCCAACAGGACCTAAAGGAGATACAGGAGCTAAAGGTCCAACTGGTGCTACAGGTAATACTGGAGCAACTGGTGCTACAGGTCCAGTGGGTCCAACAGGACCTCAAGGAGCTACAGGTAATACTGGTTCAACTGGTGCTACAGGTCCAGTGGGTCCAACAGGACCTCAAGGACCTCAAGGTAATACTGGTTCAACTGGTGCAACAGGTCCAGTGGGTCCAACAGGCCCTCAAGGACCTCAAGGTAATACTGGACCTCAAGGTAATACTGGAGCAACTGGTGCAACTGGTCCTACAGGCCCTCAAGGACCTCAAGGTAATACTGGACCTAGAGGCCCTCAAGGAGCATCTAATTCTGTTGCAACTGGCTTATCTACAAGTTTTAGTTTACAAAGTGGAGTTACTGTTGACTTTGGTGCATTATAAAATAAAAAATAACTGTTAGATGATGCTCTTCTTGGAGCATCATCTACTTTTTAGGAGGTTATATTTATGAGCAACTATCCTATGATGACAAGAGGTAGTCAAAATACTATTGATAATACATCTCCAGAAGATGGTAAATTTAGATTTGCCACAGATAGTAGAAGACTATTTATAGATGTCCATGGAATTAGAATGGAAATTACTGATTTCGTTAAAGGATTATCATATTCTGAAATAATGAAATTAAATAATCCATTGCCAAAAATTTATCTTGCTTCGGATAATTTACAAATGTATTCTTATAATTTCACAAAAGGAATATGGGAAGTATGGGGAACTGGTCCTCAAGGTCCTAAGGGTGATACTGGAGAAGGTTTTAGTATTTATAAAACCTATACAAGTGTTGCAGCAATGAATGCAGATGCTAACAATGTAGCATCTGGAAAGTTCGTACTTATAGCTTCCAATACTCAAGATCCAGATAACTCTAAGTTATATGTAAAGAATTCTGAAGGAACATTTACATTTGAAACAGATATGTCAGGTGCACAAGGTATACAAGGACCAATGGGTCCAACAGGACCTCAAGGTAATACTGGTGCAACAGGTGCAGTAGGTCCTACGGGTCCAGTGGGTAGCCTTGGGCCAACAGGACCTCAAGGCACTACAGGTAATACTGGTGCAACAGGCCCAGTAGGTCCAACAGGAGCTAAAGGTGCTACAGGAGCAACTGGACCAACAGGTCCTAGAGGTGAAACAGGACAAGGTACACTTGGCCCAACAGGTCCAGTAGGTCCAACAGGTCCTCAAGGAGCTACAGGTAATACTGGTGCTACAGGTCCAGTAGGTCCAACAGGTGCAACAGGCCCACAGGGACCTCAAGGTGCTACAGGTAATACTGGTGCAACCGGTGCTACTGGTCCAACAGGACCTCAAGGAGCTACAGGCCCTACAGGAGCACCAGGTATACAAGGAGTAATGGGTCCTACTGGTGCAGCTAATCCATATGCAATCGGTGTTACAGGAGGTTTTAATCTCAATAATGTAAATACTGCTGGATCTGGAGATGCTGATTTTGATTTTGGGTTATTATAATAAGAAATGAGGTAAAATAAGATGGCTAATAAAAAATTAAGAGTTTGCTTATCAAGTGAACTACCTGATATTTTACAAAGATCTTCAGATTATCTCTATTTTACTTATGATAACTTGGGATTGTATTCTGGACAGAATAGATTAACTGATAATTTTGCAATCGCTAATACTATGCCTACAGAACCAGTAAATGGAATGATTTACATTCTTGATAAAGATGGTTCTGTGCATAGATATGTAGATCACAAAGATACTACTATTGCAACAATTGAAAGCTCTTCTCAAATTGATCTATTGAAGAAAGCTGGAACAATGTTTTATGTAAATTCTGCTAATAGATATTTTGATTCTCAGAGGAGAACTTTACAGTTACCATTCAATAATGGAACTTATGAGATGATAGTATCTATGAAGAATAATCAAATCTTTGATAATAATACCATTGCTAAGTATAATGTTGATCATGAAAGATTTGAGATATATGGAGATCAAGATGAAGAATTTATAGATTTTTCAAAACCATTTAGAGGATCTGAAACTAACTCTTTAAAGACTACTGTAGAGGGTCCTAGAATCAGTGGAAATGTAAAAATTTCTAATGTAAAAGATAATATGCTTAGAGCAGCATCTGATGGATTGATGGTTAATGGACAATCTAAGGTTGATATAGATGTATTTAACGAGTGGGCATCTTCTGTAGCTGAATTAAGAGGCTATGCTGAAAGTGTAATGGAAAATGTAGAGAGTGCTTTGAAAGATGTAGAGTCTATTGTAACAGAAGAATCTATTAGACAAGAAGTTATGGATATATTGGAATCCAAATATTCTGATATAGATATTGCTATTAGAAATTATGCAGAAATTGTAGATAAGATAGATACATTAGAATCTAGTTTATTAACTTATATTTCTACTACATTTGCTAATACTCAGGAAGATATAATATCAGAATATGAAAAGATGTCTAGTTGGGATGATCTTGATAGTTCTACTGAATCAATTACAGAAGAAATTAATTACTATAAAAAGTCAGAAGAGTATCTTAATCCTGAATTAACAGAAGATGAGTTACAAGTACTTTTACAAGCAGCAGTTTATAGTTATATTGAATCTGAGAACGAATCAAAAGGAGAATAATTATGTCTAGAACATTTGCAATCACATTAAACAATAAGGAATACATTGTAAATGTCAGAGAAATTTCAGAAAATGCTGAGGATACAGTTGTAAATGAAACTGTACCTTCAGTTGATGAAATTAGTTCTGATATTAAAGTAGAAGAATCTGTGGAGAATTCTGAAGAAATTGTATCTGAAGATATTTCAGAAGAAACTAATGTTGAAGAGGGTACCAATTCTGATGTTTCTACAGAAGAATCTGAAGTTAAAGAGGAAGAAATTGTATCAGAAACCAATACTTCTGATGAAGATGTAGAGGTTGTAGAAGATACTACTTCTAATACTGTTACTGATGAAACTGAAGATAATGATAAGACAGAATAATTTTTAATGTTAATAATTATGTATATTAGTACTTTAAATTCGAAACATTTATATAATCATTAGATCTTTAAAGAAAAAGGAGGACATCATATGTATGCAAAACTGCGTCCTCGCCGAAGTACTGCAACGGAATGGTCAGTGATTAACCCGATACTACAAGAAGGTGAGCTTGGAATAGAGTGTCCTGATTCTGGTGTCGGAACTGGCTTATCTAAGTTCAAAATCGGTGACGGGTATACACAATGGAATAAATTACCATATGCTTTTGATGCTACATCATCTGAAGCTATTTATGGTGGAACTCCATCTGTATCACATGATATTTGCTTACGATCTGGTACAACAGATGAATGGACTACTGAGAATCCAGTATTAAAATACGGTGAAATAGTATTCGATTCTACATTATATGCATTTAAATGTGGTGATGGAGAACATTCATTTACCCAATTACAATATATTGGATATACTTGGGAAATGGATAAAGAATATGATTTTGGAAACCTGGAAACAGGAGACGAAGCCATCCCTGTGGATGACAAAGATTACGATTTTGGAGATTTAGATAATCTTTAAAATATAGCCACAATTGAGAGAATATTTTATAAGGTGAAAATTGATCTCGCCAAACTCTAAAAATTAGAGTTACATGCTTCTCTCAACTGAAGAAATCTTATATTATATAAAAGGAGGAAAACAATTATGGCTAGCTATTTAAAACCACGTAGAGGTACATACTCTACAGCAGCATCAAAATTAACATCATCTAATGTTCTTAAAAATGGTGAGATTTTCTTTGAACTTAATGCTTCTGGAGCAGGTAAAGGTATGGGTAAAATTAAGATGGGTGATGGTTCAACCAATTATAGTAGTTTACCATACTTCTTAAGTTTAACAGATTGCGGTATTTCATTTACTGCAAATGAATCAACAGATCAGATTAGTTCTTTGGTATCAGGTGTAACTATTCCTAATGCTTTCAGATACATTAAGAGTTCACTTGCTTATTTGAAAACACAAGTTACTAATCTAAATAATGATTTAATTCTAATAGAATCGCATAGTTATTATTTAACTAATATGGCAGTTAGTGGAAATATTAAATATGTTAATTTGACTTTTTCTAATAAATCTATAAATAATTTAAAAGGATGGACAATTCATGCTAGTTCTGTAACTCCAACAAGTTCAAATGGACATATAACGCCTTGGGCAGAAAATGTAACTGCATCAGGATGCAAATTATGTTGTACATCATCTAACATAAGTCAAGCTGTTATTACTATAGTTTGTATAGGCACAAAGTAAAAATTTAATCCCAGTGGTATATAATTTTACCACTGGGATAATTATATTTAATATACTCTAATTCCAATAATATATAAATTAGCATCAATGGCTGCACTATTATTTCCTTTTTGAGTGGCATCAATTCCTATGGTAGTTGCATTTGGAATAACAGCAACTACTGAAGCTACAGGATAAAAATCACCTCTTTGAGCCTCAATACATTCCATTCCGAATGTATTTGATCCATTATGTAATCCTGTAGATAAATAGCCTTGCGCAGATTGTAATCTTACCCATCCGGCTGCAATATAAATATAATTTTTATCTAGATTTGATATAGTTAAAATTCTATTATTTACACCATTACTACAACCAGCTACAGTATTAGATTTAGAAGTGTAAGTCCACGCTGCTCTGTGCCCAGTTAAATCATTATTATTAATATTAATTATAGTGGTATACTCTATATATAGAGTATACCACTAATATATTTCTTATAATGATTTAACTTCAGTAAATAGTAAGTTAGTGAAAAGAAAAGTTGTGAATAAGACAATATCAAATCAGTCACATGCACTAATAACAAAATCTGAATTAAATTTAGGCGAAGCTTATATTATTGATGTAAACATCTCGAGAACTCCAAATTACAAATATCATTTTGTTGTTGGTCATGGTATTGATGATTTAGGTAATTTATATGTTTATTTTGATGATGTGATAAATGCATCAGTAGGTATTATGGTGCATTATGTTAGAATTTAAATTTCTTTAACTAATATTCCATCTACTATAAATTATATTATTCCACCAGTACTCCATGTTATATATAATTATATTTAATGATTCAGCGTGGAAATTATATTCTACTCCAAATGTAACTTTGAATAATGGTGATGGATATGTTGGAACATTAATATGCAGTGCTAATAGTACATTAAAAAATGCAAATTATGTTAAATTATGTATAACTAATAATGGAGGTAGGAATCCTTCAGAAATTGTTATAGATAGAACTTCAGACAAATCAACTGCTCATTGTAATTGTGTTACATGGACAAATGGATCAGGATATTATGTTCAATTATCTTTAGCAGTATTTTCTGATGGTTCATGTACTGGTACATGTAATATTGGAGGATGGGGATTAACATGTGTTGTCAAGTCTATATATTATAGATAATACCTAAGAGAAAGATTTTGCTAACTTTATTATAATACTGGGTTTATTCTAATAAATTCAAGAAATATAATTAAAGGAGGACGATATTATGGGTATTATTTATACTGTCGAAGGTAATACTTCAGGTGGTAGTACACTTGTAGCAAATGGTGGCGGAGTTGCTAAGAAATCTTATTCTACTACTTATATTAGAATCGCTTGTATTTGGAGACCTAAATATAAGAGTGGTGAAGCTAAGAAGGTTGCTAAAGAAGCTGCTAAGTATATTGGTTACCTTGAAAAAAAGAGTAATGCTAACTTGAACAATTTCACCAAGAATGCAGGTTCAAACAATTACAATATGTTTGCTCCTCATGCTAAATCAGCAACTGGTAATGGTGTATATGTAAATGGTGTTGCTTGGTGTGATATCTTTGTTGATGATGTAATGATTAGAGCTTTAGGAGTATCTAGAGCAAAAAAATTATTAGGTGGTTGGTCAGCTTATACTCCAACTTCATCTAATTATCTTAAGAATGCTGGTGCTACTAAGATTACAGATTTTAGTAAAGCTCAGGAAGGTGATATTATCTTCTTCAAGAATAGTTCAGGAGGAATTTGTCATACAGGTTATGTAGTATCTGGTTCTAGTACATCTTCTACTCCAGCTGCTTCAACCACATATACACAGAAAGACTTTATCAAAGATGTATGTAAAATTCTTGGTGTAAGTACAGCTAAAGCTGCATTAGCTAAGACTGTTACTTTATCTAAGAAAGTAAATTCTAAACATGCATTAGTATTACCAGTACAGAAATATCTTAAATCTTTAGGATATTATACTAAAGTATGTGATAAAGACTTTAGTAGTGGTACAGAATCAGCTGTAAAGAAATTCCAGAAAGAAGTTGTTAAAGCTTCTACTAAGAATCAGGATGGTATTATTACAGCTAAGAATGCTACTTGGAAGAAATTACTTGGATTATAATTATAATTGTCTCTAGGTCGATAAGACCTAGAGACTTTTATTATCTGTTAATTAGAAGTATATACATGTATATTGTCATAGATGATCCAGATGCAAATGTTCCAGTTTCTGAAACTAAATCTATAGTAATTTTATTATTATTTTTATCTGCTGCAGTTTGTATATCTTGTATAGTTGCATATCGTCTACCGTTTAAATATGGTTGAGCTAAAACTATAGCGCCATCTTTTATAGTTACTCCAGAATCAAAAGAAGTCGATAGAAAATAATTT
>OBLI01003818.1_pt1 | contig 11243 bp, 10 predicted proteins | sample 1519701 | NCBI WGS metagenome assembly OBLI01 (sample SAMEA3663005, study PRJEB22513) | pig gut metagenome | biome: pig gut; feature: pig-associated habitat; material: faeces | place: France | collected 2012 | reverse complement strand
ATCCGTTTATACCCTCAGTTTAAGCTGATGCCACTGACCTGTCCCTCTGGCATCCGATGGTGGCAACACCGAATCAGCATAGTCTGATCGCTGACCTTGTTTTACTTGTTTTTCGAAGTGTAACATACCTTATTAATCCATGTAAAGCATGCTATGTTTCAGACATGAATCTTTACCTCTTCCTCCACAACTCCATCAACTCGCCATTCAATTTCTTGTTCGTTGTGAAGTTCTCTATATCAGCATCCTTCAGGTTCAGGTCCTTACAATAGTCCCTAACTCCTATCAACACCTTCCTGCAGTTATCCCACGACCTCCAGAATGGTACCGAACCAGTAAACCTCTCTATACGCTGCCATGAGAAATAACTGAAAGTCTCTAGAGACAAGGCTTCATAAATATACGGCAACACCTTTTTAAGATACCCCAGAGCGCTGAAATCTCGCCAATTGAATGCTAACACATACACATATACAAGTTCATTGGCCTCGCATTTTCCACTCAACTCTCCTTCAACAAATGTTTTCCATGCGGCACTCCCCATGTTCACGACGATGGGATCATCAGGTACTATTTGATTCTTGATAGCCACTCTGATATCATCGTTCACCATGTTCTGCTTTCCCATCCAAGCAATCACTCTTGAGCGCTGCTTCAAACAGTACTTAAGAATAATCTTGTTAATAGGAACTCTGTTCGGCTGATTCCATTGGTCCAAAGCTATAGCCACATATTCATCTACATGTGCTACAAATTCAGAAATTACATTATCTGCCACGAATGTATCTATAGTAAGTAGTTTCTTGTATAGCTTATCCCAGGCAATAAAACCTTCAGGTACATTTCTTTGGAAAATGGAGAATAGCGAGATAAATTGTGGCGGCATCAAATCTAACCAGAAGTCTTCAGCAAGCAATTGGCTATTCATAGTCACAATGGACTTAAAGAGTGACCAGTCTTTGCTCAGCAGTGCCACGACCTCTTCTTTATTCAGATTACCTAAGGCATTCGAGAGCATTTTTTTTCCCTCATCGTTCAGATAGTCAGACTTGCTCAATTCCACAAGCAGGGACACATAGTTATCCATCCCTTGCGAAATCCTGTAGGCATCAACTCGTTTATCAAATCCTATATCGTCGTAATCAAAGGCTATATCCGTGTCGATGGTAGCTAATGTCTTTATAAAAAGGCGCTCGTCACAGAAATACTTACTAACTTGTTCACTGAGAAAGGAGCGTTTCAGCATAGCTCCGCTTTCTTTCTCTCCGAAACCGGCCTGTAAATGATGAATAACATCTTGAATCGATGAGCCGTCAGAAGTACCCTTGATTTTCTCATCAAGCAGTCTCAATAGGTTTAGTGTAGCAAGAAATTTGTTCGAGTCGCTTCCTATATCTCCCGAAAATCTATGCAGCATCTGGGCCACATCGCTTCTGCCATTCAGCACAGCATCCATCCAAAGTTGAAAACCTGCATCAGCTTTTGGCCTGCTGACATTTTGAGGATATGGATCCATCAGCGATTCTCCTTTACCTGTAACGAACTGTAGATTATAAAAGCCTTTCTCAAATTTCCTTATAGTTCCACTGCCGGAACAGATAGCGAGTTCTTTCAACATACCATAAGGCATATTCTGAATGAGTCGCATACAGAGTTCTGTGTACAGCTCTGCATCTTTTTCTACTAAATACACAGCTGGCTTTTGACGGTCAAGAAGTAGTGCTGCCATAAACATAAATCTAGTCTGGTCTATACCATCCAGTGCATTTCTGCTTTCTTGCATATTTTCTTCTTGCAGCTCAATTGGCTTTGTATATGCCACAAAGTTCTCTCCTTCTCTTTCTGGCCTCCGAAACAACTTCAACAAATCAAAAAAGTTAAATTTCTGTCCAAGTGTATCTGTTCTTACCATAAGGGAATGGGTCCATACGCAGCCTGGTCTGCTCATTTCTTCAGCATACCAGCTCTTGGCTATAACATAGCCCTGTGATTCTGCAAGCGGATAGGCTGTGATATAACTGGTATCCTTTGTAAAAGGATTCACATAGCCAGACCAGTCACTAAGATACGACATCCTGTCTGCATCTTTTAGTGGTAAAGAGACTGAACTGGCTATCAGGTGATGACCGTTATTATATCCATGCAGGAATTGATCGATTTGCATGTCTTCTAAGAAATCAAATAGTTAAATGGCTTCGTCAAGTCCGACGAAGGTTCTTTCTCATCGCCGTATACTATGAATGCACGATTGCTCTTACGGGCTTTTTCTTTCATTTGGGAGGCTTTTTCGGCCACATCTTTATAATCAAACCCTTGGGCACTTACACCAAAGAAAACAGATTCGTTGAAATGTCGCTTGATAAAGTTATATAGGGCTGGTGACCGTTGCTTCAGAAACTCTTCTGGTGTCTTTCCGCTGTTCATCTTAATATCCCATGCAGACAGACCTATGGCCACTTTCTTCATTCTTGCATGATTCGATATGTATTTCAGCACCATCATATTCTGCGATGCCTGCAACATTTTCTCCGGTGCTAAACGTGGAGCCTCTTCTTTATCTTTGGTACTGTTAGTTGATTCGCCAGCAGGATCATCCTCACTCTCTAAGTCATCTTTCAGACTATCATTCAAATTATTGATTAAAAACAGCATCCTATCTGATTGCTCAATCCAATGCTGTATGTTCTCGGGCAATGTATGCTCAATGATTTTCTGGAACTGTTCCCCCATGAAGTCGGGAATGTCCAGCACCAACTCTTCTCCGTTCGAAATTCTCTTTACATTGATGGTAATATCATCTGGTACAGGAGTCTTCGAACGTTCTATTTTCTTCATACTCACCCAATACTCCCATATCTCATTCAGATAACTGGCGTTTTCTTGTTTTGTGGAGAATTGCAGTTCTAATCCTCCTCCATTACGCTGGATGATATCCCACAGTGCAGCTATATAGGTGGTCTTTCCTGCACCTGGCAATCCCGCTATAAAACATTTCTTTTCCATAAGCTTATTTCAATTTTTCTCCTACCCAGTCAAGCGACTTTTTTAACCTCTGTTCCTCGGCTTTCGACGTATCGTCTTTTTTAATGAGGTCACTGACAAGTGTCTCGAATTCGGTATTATTATGTATATGCTTGGAATCTATCTCTCTGACATCCAGCTTTTCTTCGCCTAATTCCAGTTCTGTACGGAAGAAGTTGACTACGGTGTCTTTCTCACTCTCGTAAGCTGATTTCAATTCTGCATTACCCCTAACCAAATCTATCTTATTGAACAACAAGGTGAAAGATGCCTCCTTCGGCATTTTGCCACATTCTTTCAACCCTGCAAATAGTTGACGGAACCTTCCCTCCTGCACGTCCCATCCAGTTTGCAGTTGAGTGGAATCCATCATGATGAGAACCCTCTGCGCCCTGGGCAGTGACTCGTCTTTTTTGATATGGTCCTTGATGTCAACATACTTTTTGTACGTTTCTCCAGCACGATCTGAAATAATGAGTTGTTTTTTCTCTTTGAGTGACGGATTATAGAAGGTCAACGTCAACAGATATTCATCTTCCTCCTCCGTGCGTAGGGTCTTCGATTTGGCCGTTTCGTCATTTTTGATATTCCTAAGATATAGTCTTCGCTCAAAACCCGAGAATGTGTCTGAGTCATATAGTTCATACCCGCCAACATCACCTTTTGTTAGCAGATAATAGTAAAGCGATCCTACAAATGTTGATTTGCCGTAGGATGAAAAGCCGATCAGAACTATCAATTCAGGCTTCACGTTGTTAAGCACCATATTGATGTTTCCGTCATTCATGGCATCACAATAATATTGCGATGTGTCGGGTATGGTCGGCGTAAATCCGTTATCTACGCTTTCTGGGCCGTCCTCGAAAAAACTCGTAAGTTTCTTTTTCTCCTCTGTCTGTATCTCAGCTGCCATAATACTCACCAATTATATGTTCTAACAAAATCTCATAATACACATATACACCAAACTCCATCACTGTCAGTCTCTTGTTTTTGAGTTCAACAGGAATAGGGCCTTTTTTGATATATTTCAAAAGAAGTGAAGATTCTTCTAGCGTCTCATAGGGTAATTTTACGCCTACTTTCATCAGTTCATTCACTATTCCTTCTATTGTCGCTTGTTTCTTCTGTTCTTCTTCGCTGATAATCTCCGTCAGCAATTGTTTCACATCGTTCTTCATGAACAGCCAATTGGTCTGTTCTATTACTTCTGACAGGTACTCATACACCTTCACATACAGGCTCTTCGTACGCTGTTTCCGATATTTCTCTATAATTGCCTGTCGCTTATACAGTGTAGCCATCTTCGCCATCTCCCTCACTTCCTTTCTTACCTCATCTTGATTGTAGTGTTCAATCAGGTAATCTGGGGTTGAGAGAATATTACCGATACTTTTCAATTCATCGCCTTTGCCTATGGTGTCTTTTTCAGAAATAAAATCATCTAGCTTAAAAAACATTTCGGCTATATGATTAGGAAGTATCAGCCGTGTGAGCGATCCTTTCCGATATAGCATATAGTTCATCAGTATCAGCGAGGCTACAGCTCTGTCTTGACCTACCATTTTGTTTGTTACGGCATCGAACGTCATGTTTTGAGCCAACACAATAGCAAAAAGAGGAGGCAAAATGAGTTTTTCCTCTTCCGGAAACATCTCTGCATACTTCTCCTCCACCTCCTTTTTTAACTCCCAGTCTGGTTTATTAAACACAAACGACTGGATATATCGGTCAATGTTATAAACCGACACCTCTTCGGCCATAGCATCACAAACCGTCGCCAACTGACTGGTTATCTTCGCATCGTATGGGGTTACAACAACCTCATTGAGCATTCTTTGCAGCATATCTCCCATATCATTTCATTTTTTCGTTCAGTTCTGCTAATTTGCCCATTCTTTCCAATAAATTAAGAAAATCATGGCAATTTTCATTTTCGGATTTATCACTATCCGGTGTAAAACTCACTCCTTCTATTGTGTCAAAATAGTCGGTGCGGTCGTCTCGATCCATATATTTGAACTTAACCGTTCTTTTGTCTATCTCTTGAATCTTCATCATTGGTTTCCCCCATTTATTCTCGTTCCTTTCAACGGATATCTCCTTCTCAAAGCATCCTTCATCATTATCTACAAACTTGTTCTTATCCCAAATCTGTGATATTCCTTTTACTACAATATGGGTAGCATCTTTCTGTTTTATCTCTATGATGTTATAAACTGGCAAATACTTTTCAATTTTACCTCCTTTGGGCGGGTCGAAAGCTCCAGACTGTACCACAACCCTATTCCCCTCTCTAATAGTCTGAATATGTACATGTCCAAACAATTGTATATGGTAATGATTGTCTAAATACTCTTTTACCCTATCCCTTGATGTTAAAAATGGCAGCGGATGATGAGCCATCAATATCCGAATCTCTTGTTTCTCTTCTTTTTCCAACACGTATGCTCTTCTGGGTAACATCTGAATATGCCCCTCGGTATATTCTTCGTTCCAATCCCAACCATCACAGTTCAGCGCAGTGTTCACGCCTCGGATAACAACGTCGAAGTCTCCGACTTTCTTTTGTAGTTTCGAATGGTAGAACAATTCGTCCTTATCATCGACAGGTTCCTTTGGATTGCCAGTTATGCATTTGTTCATCAATCCTTCTTGGCAGAAGAAATTGTTGGCAAACGTGTTATAATCAGCAAACGCAGAAAATAAGGTTTTTCGCATTTCTCCAGATTTCAGCACAACTTCATCCAGAAAGCTGTCATTATTTGGGCCAAAGGCAAGCGATGCGTCTATCATCTCTCTTGTTTGAGCGCCTGCAGACTTTCTATTTAAGTCATGATTTCCTGGCACAACAAATACGTCCTCTCGTTTTCTTCCGATAATTTTACAGATAGAGTCGATATACTCTAAAGCTTTATCATATTCTTCCGTAATGCCTTTGAAAGCAATATCTCCACAAATAAAGATATAGTCTATTTCATTCCCTGCCTCAATATACTCTTTGATATCCTTAAGGAACCTACTTTTCATACCTTCAAAATCATCATTCCAATGTTTACGCTTTGTCCAATGGATATCTGATATTTGCAAAATCTTCATTGTATCCTTATTTATCTCTTGTTTAATATTGTGACATTCGCAATCCATTACTTCTTTCGGCCTTCTTCGTGGCACAAACATATAACTGCAAAACTGCCACACCACTTCTATTATTCGTTTAATCCGTGCCTTTCGTGTTCGTTTTCGCTATGGTTATCGCTGCTACTTATAATAGCTCTTATACCACTCCGCAAACTTCCTCAGTCCCTCTCTCAACGTTATCTTGGGTGTAAACCCGAAGTCACGTTCAAGGGCTGAGGCATCGGCATAGGTGGTGGGTACGTCACCAGGCTGCATAGGAACGAGTTGCTTATGGGCCTCGAAGTCGAAGTCTGCAGGAAGGACTCCGGCACGAACCAGTTCTTCTTGCAGGATATTCACGAAGTCAAGCAGGTTCTCTGGCTGACCGCCTCCGATATTATATACTGCGTATGGAGGGATGGGCAAGCCATCTTCACCCTTCTTGCGCTCTGGAGCACCTTGCATCACACGATACACGCCCTCTACGATGTCATCCACATACGTAAAGTCACGACGGCAGTTGCCGTAGTTGAATATCTGGATAGTCTCGCCCTTCAACAACTTGTTGGTAAAACCGAAGTATGCCATATCAGGACGACCGGCAGGGCCATATACTGTAAAGAAGCGCAAGCCCGTTGTGGGGATATCATACAGCTTCGAATAACAGTGGGCAAACAACTCATTGCTCTTCTTGGTAGCAGCATATAGCGACACAGGATTATCCACTCTGTCATCTGTACTGAATGGTACCTTCTTGTTGCCACCATATACGCTTGATGAAGAAGCATATACCAAATGCTCCACAGGATTGTGTCTACAAGCCTCTAAGATGTTATAGAAGCCTATCATGTTGCTCTGAATATAGGCATCAGGATTGGTGATGCTATAGCGCACACCAGCCTGAGCAGCGAGATTTACCACTACGTCAAAGTGGTACTTCTCGAACAGTCCATCAATTAGTGCCTTGTCAGCCAAATCACCCTTGACGAACTCATATTCAATTCCCGCCGGCTTAGTCTTCTCTATCTCACTGAGGCGATAATCCTTCAGTGTCGGATCATAATAATCATTCAGATTATCCAGTCCAACAATAGTACCTTCGCTCATTTCCTTAAACAAGCGTAGCACCATGTTCGAGCCAATAAATCCAGCACTTCCAGTAACCAATATCGTCTTCATTCTTCAATTTTCAATTTTCAATTTTCAATCTTCAATCTTCTATCAGTCCCTCTTGAAAATGTCTCTTGTATAAACCTTCTCCTGAACATCATCCAGTGCATCGTCGTAGCGATTGGCAATGATGGCATCACTCTGCTTTTTAAACTCTTCCAAGTTATTCACAACACGAGACCCGAAGAAGGTTTCACCATCTTTCAGCGTAGGCTCATAAATGATGATATTAGCACCTTTTGCCTTCACGCGCTTCATGATACCTTGGATGGCGCTCTGACGGAAGTTATCAGAATTAGATTTCATCGTCAGACGGAACACACCGATGGTCACTTCCTTCTCTGCGTTCTCATTCCAGTCACTATTAGCAGTATAGTAACCAGCCTTGCGTAGCACTTCATCAGCAATAAAGTCCTTACGGGTTCTATTACTTTCCACGATAGCCGTCATCATATTCTGAGGCACATCCGCATAGTTGGCCAACAACTGCTTGGTGTCCTTAGGCAGACAGTAACCACCATAACCAAATGAAGGATTATTATAATGTGTGCCAATACGCGGATCCAGACCTACGCCCGATATGATGGCTTGACTATCCAATCCTTTCACCTCAGCATAGGTATCTAGTTCATTGAAGTAAGATACTCGCAGTGCCAGATATGTATTTGCAAACAACTTCACAGCTTCTGCCTCCGTCATACCCATGAGAAGACAAGGGATACCCTTGTCGATGGATGATGTCTGAAGGCTAATGTCTGATGTGAGCTGCGCATCCTTACTTGGACCGATGGCACCTTCGAGGAGCAGTCCGGCGAACGTCTTAGCCTTCTCTTCTGCCTCAGGATTACCAATAGCCGTAATGGCAGCATTCTCCTCGTCCCACTTTCTGTTTCTATCGGCAGGCAATATCTTTGGATAGCCAACAATGATGCGAGAGGGATAAAGGTTGTCATACAGTGCCTTGCTCTCACGAAGGAACTCCGGTGAGAATAACAAGTTAAACTTCTTTCCTTTCAACTCTGGATCAGTCAAGAACTTCAGTGCATACTTTACATACAGAGAACGGCAATACCCGACAGGGATAGTACTCTTAATGACCATCACTGCATCGGGATTCACACTCAACACCAAGTCAATCACATCCTCAATATGATGCGTATCAAAGAAATTCTTCTGTGGGTCATAATTCGTCGGAGCCGCAATCACCACATAGTCCGCATCCTTATAGGCTGCCTGACCATCCAGCGTAGCCGTCAAGTCAAGCTCCTTCTCTGCTAAATACTTCTCAATATACTCATCCTGAATAGGCGAAATCTTTTTGTTGATTTTCTCCACCTTTTCAGGTATCACGTCAACAGCTGTTACGTGGTTCTTCTGTGCCAACAAAGTGGCGATACTCATACCGACATAGCCGGTTCCTGCTACTGCAATTTTCATTGTATAATAAGTTTTTATTCGTTAGATTCGTGAAATTCGTGTTCGTTACTTACCGTATTTCTCAACCGCTTCGTAATAGGTGTCTAATGACCCTATATCAAAGCGTCCAGCACTCATTGGCCAGGCATGCATAGTAGTATGTTCCACCATATAGTGAGCGAGATTCCCTGGAGCATCCTTACCACAGCCATTCTCCACAGAGTGACGTACCAGATCTAGGTCTTTCTTCAGATAGATATAGAACGGAGGCACTGCCCAATGGCTCTTTGGCACTTGTGGTTTCTCTTCCATACCCAACACCTTGTTGTTGGCATCTAGTTCCACTACACCTGTTCGCTGTAGCTTCTCTATTGATGGCTGCTCATGGCACATGATACACGATGTGCCTTTGGCACGAGCAAAGTCTACAAACTCCTGGAATGAGAAAAACAACAAGTTATCTGCAGCGACTACCAACAAGTCATCATCGATGTGGAGCTTATCCATTGCAAACAACAAATCGCATACAGCCCCAAGACGAGTTTCGTTAGTTTCAGTACCATCATCAACGATGGTGATAGGCTTCTTCCATCTTCCATCTTCCATCTTCCATTTATCGAAAATGGGAGCGAAGCGATGATTTGAGATAATAATATGTTCATCAATCTCAGGAATCCTGTCGATATCATCCAACATTCTTCCCAAGATAGTATTCTCTCCAATCTTTAACAATGGCTTAGGGAAGTTCTTTGTCAACTCGCCTAACCTCGTTGCATATCCAGCTGCAATTACAATATTCTTCACTTCTATAGCTGTTAGTTATGAGTTATGAGTTATGAGTGATTAGTTATGAGTGATTAGTGATTAATACACGTCACATTTAAGTTCTTTTTCTTTGTGATAATGATGCTTGTAAGCAACTTCATTATTTCTATATTATCAGCCATCAATGAATTGTACATCTTTTCATCAATATACTTTCCATAAAATGCAAGTTCAAGCCAATAACTAGTTTCACTGCATTCTTTCTGGCTGATAGACATTTTTGATATGAAATCTGCAGGACTTTGAGCATATTGCGCTTCAGCAATGTTGGCACCTATACTTGTGCCACATCTGAAAAGTTGATCACACAAACTGTATTTCTTATATTTGCTCAGAATGTAATCTGTGCAATCCATAATACGATGTGCAAATGCAATGCTCTTTTCCTCTACTACTGATCTCATATCACTAAACACTGACCATTAATCACTGAACACTAAGGAATCGTGCCCCATCATCGGGTTTCACCCAATACACCTTGAACGTTTCTGCATATTCTGGATATTCATTCAAGTATTTCTCCGTAAGCTCTTTCTCTATTTGCTCCTTATACTTCGGATCAACAAGTGCTATGACGGCACCCTTGAATCCCGCACCTGAGAATCTGCCTCCATACACCCCTTGCAAAGGACGCATGATGTTGTATATTGAAATAAGTTCGGGAGAGCCACATTCGTAGTTATGGATTGACGATTCGCACGAGTCGAAACTGAGTTTGCCAAACAGTTGCAGATTACCCGTTTCCCATGCCGTAACCCCCTGCCTCACCCTTCGGTATTCGCTGTAGAAATGTTCGGCACGACGAGCGAAGCGCAGTGGCATCATATCCCTTGTCTTGTCGAATGTCTCCTTTGGAATATCCCTCAGGAATGTCTTGTCGAATGTCTTCAGCGGTTGGTTATGATATGCGAGCATATTCCATGCCGCCGTCTTACATTCATATACGCGGAGATTATAGTCACTATTCACCAGACTACGTGTTAGTCCACTGAAGAATATTCCGATTTCAAAATCTGGCATATTCGGGTTGCGGCTGATAATTCGATAGTCGTTTGTATCGCAGTCGAGGAACAGCAGGCCGTCCTTCTTACCAAGGGCAATACACGACTGGTCGAGAATACCATTGTTCAGTCCGATATACTCCCGTTCTGCCTCCGATGCTATCTTCACCACCTCAAACGGCTGCAGCGTCACATCGTTTGCTTTTGCAAAAGCCATCACGTATGCAATCAGCACGGCAGCACTGGATGACAAACCGCCAACAGGCAGACTGCCTTGAATAACTCCTTCAATGCCATATTTCAGTTCAAACCTTTTGCGAAGAGCATACTTTGCACCACGAGCATAGTCGCCCCAATGATGCTCCTTCACCTGACTCGGTGCATCTATGTCAAAGTCCACCGTCCCTTCAAATGTCTTCGACTCCAGATGCACATGGTTCTCACCCCACATTTCACCTTTCACATGTGACGTTTCACGTTGTGAACTTCCGTTCACACTAAACCACAGGTCAACACCTTTGTCTATAGCGAAACCTGTCACCAGTCCATGCTGGTGGTCAACATGGGCTCCAAGGGGGCATACCCTATATGGTGAGAAAATATGATATTTATAGTTTTCCATAAAGTACAATTATTGTTGAGGTTTATACTTTCTATCCTTCGCCTCGAATATCGTGCTCGGCTCCAGCA
>OBLI01003817.1_pt1 | contig 11244 bp, 11 predicted proteins | sample 1519701 | NCBI WGS metagenome assembly OBLI01 (sample SAMEA3663005, study PRJEB22513) | pig gut metagenome | biome: pig gut; feature: pig-associated habitat; material: faeces | place: France | collected 2012 | reverse complement strand
TATTTCCCATATTTTATTTTTCACCTAAGTGTGACATATCTATTTTAAACCTATAAACAGAGTATATTTCAACTCTGCTTTTGTGGTATATTTATATTTGGCCATATTGCCTTTGTTATTTCTCCGCTTATTAAATCTAAAGTTTCCTTTTCTGGTTTTTTTGATTGATATTCTGAAAAATCTAATGGCTTTCCATAATATATTTTTACTTTTCTAAATGGTTTAAAATTTCCTTCTATTCTTACTGGTAATACTTCTACGCCACTTCTTGCAGCTAGATATGCTGGTCCATTTTGAATCTTTCCTCTTTTTTTCATTCCATTTCTTGTACCTTCAGGGAATATAGCTAATATTTTATTCTCCTTTAATACTTTTAATGATTTCTTAATTGATTCTATATCTTGTTTACCTCTTTTAACTGGAAAAATATTTGTTTTATCTGCAAACCAATATAAGAATTTATTTTTGAAAAGCTCTTGTTTTGCCATCATATACATTTCTCTTTTAGTGGCAGAGTATAAAACTGGTGGATCCCAATTACTTGTATGGTTTGCGCACATTATATATGCCTTTCCTTTTTCTATGTTTTCTTGACCATATGTCTGTACTCTAAATAAAATCAATGTGAATATTCTTACAAAGAATTTCACTATTACTCTTATCATCTTTTTGCTCTCTCCTTTATACTTTTGATATATTTATATTAATTTTTTGTTTTTTAGAGATTCATATACTACTTTATATACTTTTTCTCCACCTTCATTGTCTTTGCAACCATCTGTTGTAACTACTATTGCATCTTCTGCCTTTCTAAGTGGACTCACTTCTCTTGTTGAATCTATGTAATCACGATGTTTTATACTTTCTAAAACTTCTTCATATGAAGTTTCTATTCCATTTTCTTTGTTTTGTTGTACTCTTCTTTTTGCTCTTTCTTCTGCACTACATTCTAAAAAGATTTTCACATCGGCATCGGGAAATACTGTTGTTCCTATATCTCTTCCTTCCATTATTACATTTTTTCCTTTTGCTAATCTTCTTTGTATATGTACCATCTCTGCTCTTACTTCTTTTATTGCTGCTATTTCTGAAACGTTTGATGTTACTCTTGGAGTTCTAATTTCTACTGATACATCTTCACCATTTAAATAAACATATTGTTTGTTATTTTCTACTTTTAATTCTACATTCATATTTTTAGTTATATTTTCTATTGTTTCTACATCATCAAAAGATATATTTTTATTAAGTACTTCCAAAGTAACACATCTATATAATGCTCCTGTGTCTATTGTTACCAATCCTAATTTTTCTGCAACTATTCTTGTTACTGTTCCCTTTCCTGTACCTGATGCTCCATCTACTGCTACTACATATCCCATTTTTTATTCCTCCTTATTATCTAATATTTTTATTCCTTTTGCTACTATATTTATTTTTTGAACATTCATTGTAGTTAATTTTTCTATCTCTTTTTTAGCTTTTTGTTTAAAGCTTGACAATCCTGTTACTAAATCAAATCCAAATAATACAATCACTTCCATATATATAGATGGTCCTTCTGGCATATTGTCTACCCTTGTTTTTACTATTTTATATATAAAATCTGTTTTTGATGCCAAATATTCTATTATTTGCCTAAAGACTGTATCTGAAATTGTAAAATTACCAAGATAGCTAAATGTTGGTCTTATAATTGATTTTTCTGAAATATATGGTTCATTGCCTTTCCCTTTTGATTTAAATATTTGTAATGGATCTAATATATATCCAGAAAAGTCTTTTTTTATTTCAAATGTAGGCACTGGAATTACATGCTTTCCTTCTGTTCTTCTTATTCTTTTTGCATCTTCCATTTCTTCTGGTGTAGCTATTTCTTCTATTCTTATTATCTTTTCCACTTCTGGTAATCCTAGGTTTTCTGCTATCTTTTTAACCATATTATCAGAAGTTCCTAAAATAAGTATTCCTTCTGGTTTATATTTTTTTATTGCTTTTCTTATTTCTTTTTTTTCCTCTTCTGTTAGGAACAATGCATGCTTTACAGTTTCTATTTTCGTTGGTGCTTTTTTCGCTGAATTTCCAGCTATAACTTCATTATCTTTTATAAATAAGCCATCATCTATAATGTAATGTATATCATATTCACCAGCAACCATTTGTGCTCTATAACTTTTTCCTGTACCAGATGGGCCAACAAAAGCATACACTTTTATTTTATTGTTGTTGTTTACTAATAACATTTTTCTCTCCTTTTTTAAATTAAAATGATTATACCATTTAACTCAAAAAAAGCCAATATTTTATTAAAAAATTATAAAAGTATTAAGATATACTTATTTATATAAAAAATAAATGTAAACACATTTTTGATGTTTACATTTATTTTTTATTAAGCTTGTTCTTCTACTTTTTCTAAATCATTTATTTTTATATTTCTTACATGCTCTATTTTTTCCCATTTTGTGTTGCGTTTAAATAAACATTTGAAGTTTATAGCTAACCATGAACCTAAGAATAATGGATAGCATAATAATCCTTTTGCCATTGGTTTTACTTCTTTATGTTCTATTTTCATTATTAATATTGCTGTTAATATTGGTAAGAAGAATGTTGGTACTATATATCTTGCATAATTCCATAACAATTCTGTCCCTGTAAGACCTTTTCCTAAATATAATCCTGCATTTACAAGTAATAATAGTATTGTTATTATGAACATTGGTATACTTCCTACAATGTATAGTAAACCATCAAAGTTCATTACTGTTTTATGTTCTTTAACTGCTAATGCTAATTTTTTTGTGTATTCTCCCATACATTGTATATGTCCAACTGTCCATCTAGAACGTTGTGACCAAGATTGTTTAAAACCTACTGGTTGTTCATCATATACTATTGCATCTCTAGCCCAACCTAATTTTCTACCTCTAATTATTTGTTTTAATGAGAATTCTATATCTTCTGTTAATGTCTTTGTGTTCCATCCTTCTGGTTTTACTTGGTCAAATCTAACCATAAATCCAGTTCCATTTATTAATGGTGATAACCCTATATTATATCTTGCTAAATGATAAAATCTGTTCATTGTCCAGTAGAATATTGCATATCCCGCTGTTACCCAGCTATCTGTAGGGTTTTTAATATCTCTATAACCTTGAACTACAGTTTCTCCTTGACATAATTTCTTATTCATATTTTTTAAGAAATTAACATCTACTATATTGTCTGCATCAAATATACAAAAAGCATCATATGGAGCATCTTCTTCTATTTTTTGTGCTAAAAACCAATTTAATGCTGCACCTTTTGTTTTATGCATAGAATCAAATCTTTCATAAACAATTGCTCCTGCTTTTTTTGCAATTTTTGCTGTATCATCTGTACAATTATCCGCTATTACATAAATATCATAAGAATCTCTTGGATAATCTTGCTTTTGCAAACTCATTATCAAGTTTTCAACAACTGCTTCTTCATTGTGCGCTGGTATTATTGCCATAAACTTATTAGTTTTTTCTTCTAATATTGGTTTTTCTTTAAAATTTATTAAAGAACAGATGCTTATAACAAGTTGATATACCCAAAATATAGTTATAATCCAAACTAAAGCTTCTTGTAATATATATAAAAATTCCATAATTTCTCCTTTTTCTAGTATTTATTAACTCTTTCTTTTAATACTATTATTCGTACTTTTATATTATACTATATTCTTTAAATTAATGCAAATTTTAGTTTTTAAGTCATAATTTAGAAATTAGAGATTGTTTTATAAATCTCCTTTTTCTAAATTTTATCATTATTCATCTTTATTATCTTTTTCAGATTTTGCTTTTTCTCTTTCTTCTTTTTCTGCTTTTCTTATATCATCTAACTCTTTTGTGATTAAGTTTATTCTATCTTGATCATCAATTTCATAAACTTTTACTTTTACTGTATCTCCTACTTTTAATACATCTTCTACATTTTCTATTCTTTGTTTTGCTATTTTTGAAATATGAAGTAAACCTTCTTTTCCTGCACCTAGATCTATGAATGCTCCAAATGGCATTATTCTACTAACTGTTCCATCATAGATTCCACCTACTTCTATTTCTTTTACTATATCTACAACCATTGCTAATGCTTTTTTTGCTGATTCTGAATCTGATGAATATATAAACACTCTTCCGTCTTCTTCTATATCTATTTTTACTCCTGTTTCATCAATTATTTTATTTATTACTTTTCCACCAGGTCCTATTACATCTTTAATTTTGTCAACTTTTATAGTCATTTTTTCTATGCTTGGTGCATATTTAGATATTTCTTTTCTAGGTTCTGAAATTTGTGGTGCCATAATATCATCTAATATATATTTTCTTGCATTTTTTGTTCTTTCAAAAGCTTCTGCAATAATATCATATGTTAATCCATCTACTTTTATATCAACTTGTATAGCTGTTATACCTTTATGTGTTCCACCAACTTTAAAATCCATATCTCCAAAGAAATCTTCTAGCCCTTGAATATCTGTTATCATAACATATCTGTCTGGATTTTCTTTATCTGTAACTAATCCTGTTGAAATTCCTGCTACTGGTGCTTTTATTGGAACACCAGCATCCATTAATGCTAATGTACTTCCACAAATGCTTGCTTGAGATGTAGAACCATTTGAGCTTAATACTTCTGAAACTACTCTTATTGAATAAGGAAATTCATCTTCTGAAGGGATAACTGGTACTAAAGCTTTTTCAGCTAATGCTCCATGTCCTATTTCTCTTCTTCCAGGTCCTCTTGATGGTCTTGCTTCTCCTACACTATATGCTGGGAAATTATATTGGTGCATATATCTTTTAGATTCTTCTGTATCTATACCATCTAAAATTTGTTCTTCGCTCTTCATTCCTAATGTTGCAATAGACATTACTTGAGTTCTACCTCTTGTAAATATTGCACTACCATGAACCCTTGGAAGTACCCCAACTTCACAAGATAATGGTCTGATTTCGTCTATTTTTCTGCCATCAGGTCTAATATGGTGTTCTAATATCATTTCTCTTACGCATTTTTTCTCTAAGTCATGAATACTATCTTTTATGTCTCTCATTTTTTCTTCTGCAACTTCTTCTCCATGTTTTTCTGTATAGAAGTTTATAATATCTTCTGATATCTTATCAATAGCAATATCTCTGTCCATTTTGTCTTGAGCTTGTACATCTTTATACATTCTATCTTTGAATTCATTTTCTATTTCTGCATATACTTCTGGATCTACTGCAAATGATTGATATTCAAATTTTGGTTTTCCTATTTCAGCTTTTATATCTGAAATGAATTTGCAAACTTTTTTAATTTCAACATGTGCTTGTTTTATTGCTTCTAACATTGTTTCTTCTGGTATTTCATTTGCACCAGCTTCAATCATAGCGATTTTTTCTTTTGTTCCTGCAACAGTAAGAGTTAAATCACTTATTTTTCTTTGCTCTTCTGTAGGATTTATGACAATTTGTCCATTAACATATCCAACGTTAACAGCAGCTGTAGGTCCTCCAAAAGGTATATCTGATATTGAAAGAGCTGCAGAAGCTCCTATCATAGCTGCAACTTCTGGTGAATTATCTTGTTCTACAGATAATGCTGTTGCAACAACGCAAACATCATTTCTGAAGTCTTTTGGAAATAATGGTCTTAATGGTCTATCTATTGCTCTTGATGTTAAAACGGCTTTATCTGATGGCTTTCCTTCTCTTTTTTGAAAACTTCCTGGTATTTTTCCTACTGCATATAATTTTTCTTCATAATCAACTGAAAGTGGGAAAAAGTCTATTCCTTCTCTAGGTTCTTTAGATGCTGTAACATTTACCATTACAACTGTATCCCCATATTTTACAACTACACTTCCATTAGCTAGTCCTGCTATTTTACCTGTTTCAATAACAAGCTTTCTTCCTGCTAATTCCATTTCATAAGATTTAAACATAAATTTTCTCTCCTTTTAAATAAATATTTTTATGATTTATTATATTTCAAGGTAACCTTTATAATATGTTTTTTGTTTAAAAGCACATTATACAAGCTACCTCAGATAATCTGAAATATAACAAATCTTAATAACACAATATAGGACGATTGAATAAATCAAACGCCCTATATGACATTATTATTTTCTTAATCCTAATTTTTCAACGATATCTCTGTATCTTTGAACATCTGTCTTAGCTAAGTAGTTTAATAAATTTCTTCTTTTACCAACCATTTTTAAAAGACCTCTTCTTGAATGATTGTCATGAGTATGAATTTTAAGATGTTCTGTAAGTTCTTTAATTCTTTCTGTTAATAAAGCAATTTGAACTTCTGAAGAACCTGTATCTTTTTCATCTCTTCTGTAAGTAGAAATTATTTCTTGTTTTCTTTCTTTAGTCATATCGACACCTCCTATAATTTTTATATGCCTTAAACTGAGCTTAAGTTGGTGTTAACTCTTTAAGCTAAGAATAAGGTAATTTTTGTTAACAATGTTATTTTACTATAAATCATTATAAAAATCAAGTAGTTTTAGTTAGTTTTTATTTTTAATTCATCTCTACTTTACCAATAATATCATTTATATCTTCTATATTATGTCTTTTCATATATTCTTCTATCCCTTCTACAGTTTTCACACTTGTATATGGATCAACAAAATTTTCGCATCCTATTGATATTGTTGAAGCTCCTGCTAACATAAATTCTATTGCATCTTCTCCATTTACTATTCCTCCTAATCCCATTATTGGAATATTTACAGCTTGTGCTACTTGATATACCATTCTTACTGCTACTGGCTTAATAGCTGGTCCTGAAAGTCCTCCTGTATTATTTGCTAATACTGGTTTTCTTGTGTTTATATCAATTTTCATTCCTAATAATGTATTAATTAAAGAAATAGCATCTGCCCCACCATCTTCTGCTCCTTTTGCAGTCTGTGTTATATCTGTTACATTAGGAGTTAATTTTACTATTAATGGTTTATCTAATACTTTTCTTACAGCCGATGTAACTTCTTTTACACCTTCATAAGTTGTACCAAATGCTAAACAACCAGCTTTAACATTAGGACATGATAAATTAAGTTCTACTCCATCTATATCTAATGTATTTAATATTTTACAAAGTTCTACATATTCATCTATACTACTTCCACAAGCATTTACAATTATTTTTGTATCAAACTTTTTTAGAAATGGTAAATCAAATTTTGCAAAATATTCTACACCTGGATTTTGTAAACCTATACTATTTAACATTCCACTTGCTGTTTCATATACTCTTGATGGTTTGTTTCCTGATCTTGGTTTTAATGAAGTCCCTTTAGTTATAATTGCTCCTAATTTACTTAAATCAAAAAATTCACTAAATTCTCTCCCATATCCAAATGTACCAGATGCTACTGTAACCGGGTTTTTCATTTCTATCCCAGCAAAATTAATTTTTGTATTCATAATATTCTCCTTTCAACTCTTTTATTCTATCTTCTATCTTTTTATCGATGACTTCATTTATAAAATTATCCAAAAAATCATATGTCAAATACTCAGGCTTTCCTTTTTTATAGTTTCCATATTTATATAGATGTTTTGGAAGATCAACATTATATTTTTCTGTAATATATTTATTTACTTTTTCATAATCATCATATAAATTCACATCTGGATAATATTTTGAATATAAAAGATAATCCGCATATAAGTGCAAAAAATATCCTTTAGTAAAATCTATTTCTAAATCACTACCATTGTTTTCTATAAATTTAATTAAACTACTTATTTCTCTTTTTCGCCCATAATGAGCTTTTCTCTTATCTGGTAATTGATCTGGTTCAACAATTCCTTTTAAAAATTCTTGTTTGTTTTTAATATCATTTTTATATTTCTTTATATATTCCTCTCCTGTTGCTAAATGTATCACATAACTTGGCATCTTTTTTCTCCTCTATATATCATATTTGTACCATTTTGGAATTAAACACTGGACCTGCTTTGCAAACATGTAAATATTGTGGATTATCATCTGTAGAAGTCGCTTTTCTTACAGCACATCCTAAACAAACACCCATTCCACAACCCATCTTCTCTTCTAATGAAATCTGACATGGTATTTCTTTTTCTTCTGCTAATTTTTTAACTGCTTTCAGCATTGGAAGTGGTCCACAGGCGTAAATACAATCAATATTATTTTTTTCTAAATCATTTTTCAAATAGTTAATTGCAAATCCACTATTTTTATAACTACCATCATCTGTGGTTATAGTTAATATTGTTGAAACATCTTCAAATTCTTTTTCTAATGTTACTAAATCTTTATTTCTAAATCCTAAATAAGTATATACTTTTTTACCAGCATTTTTAGCTTGTTTAGATAATTCATAAAGTGGAAATATTCCTATTCCACCACCAATTACTGCAATATTTTTATATTCTTCAAATTTAAATGTTCCATTTCCAAGCGGACCAATGATATCGATCTTATCTCCTTCTTTTTTCTTTGCTAATAATTCTGTTCCTTTTCCTTTTACTTGGAATATAAATTCAAGAACACCATTTTTCTTATCTAAATTATAAATACTAATTGGTCTTCTTAGAAAAGGATCTGAATTTTCATTAATTCTAATTTCTATAAAATTTCCTGGGGTTGCTAATTCAACAATTTCTTTAGCATCTACAGAAAATTTATATAATCCTTCTAATAATTTTTCTTTTTTTATTAATTCTGCAAAAACTTGCTTTGGCATACTTGTTTCCTCCTTCAAACTCGAAGAGTTTGTAGTATTCATTATTCACTCTTCATTATTCATTAAAATTTATAAATAATTAGAAGTTAGATGTTGAATATTCAAATTTTTTCTATGTTCTAATCTCTAACATCTTATTTATTAATTGCATTATTTAATATTTCTCTCATTTCTAATGCTTCTGTCCTTGTTGCTTTTCCATACTCTTTTTCATTAAATTTTTCTTTCCACTTATCTGACTTATAAGCACACATTAAGCTTCTAGAAGCATTTACAATTCCACCTAATCCATTTTCATCAAACCCTAAGGCAATATCATCAGCTTTTCCCCCTTGTGCACCATATCCTGGAATTAAGAAATAAGTATGAGGTGCTTTTTCTCTTATCTCCTTTAATTGTTGTGGATAAGTTGCTCCTACTACTGCTGATACACTACTATATCCATATTTTCCTCTTAATTCTTCTCCCCATTCTTCTACTAAGTTTGCAACATGTTCGTATACAGTTTCTCCATTTTCAAGTTTTAAATCTTGTAGTTCTCCGGATGATGGATTTGATGTTTTTACTAATACAAATATTCCTTTTCCGTATTCAGCACAATCTTCTACAAATGGTTTGATACTATCTACTCCCAAATATGGATTTACAGTTATAAAATCAATATTATCAAATACACTTATTTTTTCTTCAGCAATTGGAGTTTGTCCTAAATAAGCATTTGAATAACCTTTTGCAGTAGAGCCAATGTCTCCTCTTTTAGCATCAGCTATTACAATCATTCCTTTTTCTTTTGCATATTTACAAGTTTCTTTAAATGCTTTCATTCCTTCTATTCCAAACATTTCATAAAAAGCAAGTTGCGGTTTAATTGCTGGAATAATATCATAAGTGTTATCTATTAATTCTTTGTTATATTCTAATATAGCTTTTGATATTCCTTCTAAATCATTTGAATATTTTTTTCTTACAACTTCTGGTATCATATCATATCTTGGGTCTAATCCCATTACTGTTGGGTTATTCGTTTCTTTTATTTTTTCAATTAACTTATCAATTGCATTCATGTTTTTCTCCTTTATTTTTAATTATATAAATGGATATACTATTTTTCCATTTACAATAGTATACTTAACTTTACCTTTTAACTTTTTATCTATAAATGGTGTATTTTTAGCTTTTGATACAATATTTTCTTTCAAATAAACATATTCTTCATTTGGGTCAAATATTGTTATATCTGCTATTTTTCCTTCTTTTATTACCCCTCTATCTATTTTTAATAATTTAGCTGGATTATATGAGGTTAATTTTACTAAATCTAGATAAGTAATATCTCCTGTATCTACTAAATTCATAATTTCTGCAGATAACGCTGTTTCGAATCCTATAATTCCATTTGGTGCCTTTGCTAGTTCTCTTTGTTTTTCTTCTTCACTGTGTGGTGCATGATCTGTTACTATGCAATCAATTGTTCCTTCTTTTAGACCTTCAATTATAGCCAATCTATCCTTTTCTTCTCTTAAAGGTGGATTCATTTTAGCATTTGTGCCACTTTTCAAAACCTCATCTACTGTGAAAGTAAAATAATGAGGACATGTTTCACAAGTAATTTTTACATTTCTCTTTTTAGCATCCCTTACCATATTTTTAGTTGTTTTTGTACTTATATGGCATATATGTGCTCTAACATTATTAGTCTCAGAAATAACTATTTCTCGTGCGGCCATTATTTCTTCTGCTTCTGGAAGAACACCTTCTACTTCTAATTCTTCTGCAATTTTTCCAGCGTTAATCGCACCTGCTGCAACTGATTTTTCTTCACAATGTGATGCTACAAAAGTATTTAAACTATCAGCTTTAATAATAGCTTCTCTCATTATTTTACTATTAGTAACTGGTATCCCATCATCAGAAAAAGCTATTGCACCTGCATTTTTCATTTTCTCAAAATCTACTAACTCTTCACCTTTCTCACCTTTTGTAACAGATGAGTATGGCAATATGTTACAAACCGCATCTTGTTTTGATTTTTCTATTATTTCTTGTAAAATAATAGCACTATCAGGAGTTGGTTTAGTATTTGGCATAGGACAAATAGTAGTAAAACCTCCAGCGACAGCGCTTTTGCTTCCAGTTTCAATTGTTTCTTTATATTCAAATCCAGGTTCTCTTAAATGACAATGCATATCTATCATTCCAGGCATAATATAAAGACCTGTACAATTAATTATTGTATCAGCATCTTCTTTAATGTTTTTTTCTAATTTTTTTATTGTGTCGTTTTCTATAAGAACATCATATTGTTCAAAAATAGAATTTTTGTAATCTATTACTGTTCCATTTTTTAATAAAATTGACATTAATTATACCTCCTATAATTTTCTGAAAATATATTATCATTATTTCACCCAATATGCAAGATTTTTTTATTGTATAAATTGTAATTTGTAGGGATGATTATTATAGTAAATTACAGGTAGATTTTG
>OBLI01003813.1_pt1 | contig 11247 bp, 11 predicted proteins | sample 1519701 | NCBI WGS metagenome assembly OBLI01 (sample SAMEA3663005, study PRJEB22513) | pig gut metagenome | biome: pig gut; feature: pig-associated habitat; material: faeces | place: France | collected 2012 | reverse complement strand
ATCGAAGCTCTTTTCTGCGACTGCTCCTGCGTTCCAGTGTTTTGGATAATTGCATGATTGTTTCATGTGATGAAAAACTATCCAAAATCGTTGCAGGAGTTAACTCGCAGAAAAAGCTGAGAGAAAGTCGGTATCGTTCAAAGTCCGTTGATTTATAATAACTCCTGCTAATTTTCGAATCTTATCTTATTTAAATCCGGTATCGTCCGTTTTAAAATCAATCTGATCACGACAAACCCGAATTTGAGAATGGACCTCTTACCTTGCGATAATGTAGATACTGTATGCAAGGTAGCATAGTATACAAATGAGTCCTTCCCGGCGGGAGGTCTCACGGTGTGTTTTGGCAAGAATAAAAATCAGAATGCATACAGCAATCAGGATTGCCGTATCGATGAAAAGTTCAGGGGCAGCGTTGATCGGCGTGAGCACGGAGGAGATTCCGAGAATGAACATAATATTAAAAATGCATGATCCTACAGCGTTGCCCAATGCGATACCGGAATCGCCTTTTTTTGCCGCAACAATGGAAGTCATAAGCTCCGGCAGTGAAGTACCGATTGCTACGATCGTTAGCCCGACAAGGGTGTCGCTCATACCGAGTGAGTGCGCAATCAGGCTTGCATTGTTGACAACGAGATTGCCACCGAGGATGATTGCGATCAGTCCACATAGGATGTAGAGAATGCTTCGGGAAATGCTGAGCTGTTTGATTGATTCTGCTTCAGAACGGTCACGGATGGCACCACGGATTACAATACAGAGATAGGCTGCCATGCCGGCAAGAAGAAGAACACCCTCTATGCGGCTGAGCTTTCCATCCAACAGGAGAAGAAACAGCATGACGGATACTGCAATATTCCACCACAGATCGCGGTGTAACATATCTTTGTGCGTTGTAATCGGTCGAAGCAGTGCAGACACGCCGATGACCATAAGAAGATTAAAGATATTTGATCCAACGATGTTGCCGAGGGATATGTCACTGTTTCCGGCAAGGCCGGCGGTAATGGAGACTGCCGTTTCCGGTGCGCTGGTTCCCATTGCGACGATCGTAAGTCCAATCACAATGGAAGGAACACGCAGAATTCCGGCAATCGAAGAAGAACCGTCTACGAAGAAATCCGCACCTTTGAGCAGAAGAATAAAACCGACAAGTAGCAATAAATACATCATAATGACCTCCAGTCTGTGCAGTAAAAAAGAGACTCTTACTGCACGAAAAATAGTGCAATAAAAGTCTCGCTACATACCAAAATGGGGTATGGAAACTGTCCGGCCCTAAGGCGTGATGACGAACAATTTCACATCGGAAGATGCCAACTACTCCCTTGTATTGTTGTGATAGTTAATCTATAACACAGGACAAGTTATGTTGTCAATAAAAAGATTGAAATCGAACACACTTTCTGTTATGATAAATTAGAAATTACAAAGTGAAGGTGGCAGACAATGAAGGTCATAAGAAATCACAGAATGTGGATCTGTCTGAACTTAATATTGATGATTCTTCTGTCGGGAATGTGCTATGAGTCGGTGAAAGCAGATTCCTTATTGTTGCGTCTGCACACCGGATCAATCGAGTCACAACAGACGGCACATCATCTGAATGATGCTTTTTTCGGAGGACCGCAGAATGAGGGAACCGAGGAAGTGTTCGGAGTCAGAAATCTGGACTCGCGCCTGAGTGTTGTGCGCAAGACAGGACATATAAGTGGCGGAATACGCACGATTCTGCTGGCGTATCTTTTTGTAGTCGTCATGATCGGGCTGGCGAACCGGATCAACCGGATTGTCAGAATTTCGGCATTGTCGCCGTGCAACCGGCAGACGATCATTCACTATATTCACCAAAAGGACGGAGCCAAAGGCTAACGATGATCTTATTACGGAACAGACCCGTGTATGACAGGGGTCTTATTAAGTTACTTAAAAATAATAAGACAGAGTGCTTTTGGCACGGAAATGAGGAGAATATGGCATCAAATATTTTAGTTGCAATCTTTGCGGTAATCGTAGTAGGTGCAGCGGGATGGTCTTGCTGGTTTGAAAATCACAGACAGTCGGAGAAGGACATTGAGGAGCAGGTGAAATCTTTGAAATCGCAGAAGGATGACGAAAAATAGACATCCTTCTTAAGGTTACATAGTTGGTGACAGAAGTAGAAATACTGTAACCGAAAAGAGAGGAGGGGAAGCATGCAGCAGAACAGACAATACATCGCCATTGATTTGAAGTCGTTCTATGCTTCGGTGGAATGCCGGGAGCGTGAACACGATCCGCTGACTACAAATCTGGTTGTGGCAGATGCCAGTCGAACGGAGAAAACAATCTGCCTTGCAGTATCCCCTTCTCTGAAAGCATATGGGATACCGGGACGGGCGAGGCTGTTTGAGGTTGTGCAGAAGGTAAAAGAGGCCAACCGCGCGCGCCTTCGTTCTGCACCCGGACATGTTTTTGTGGGGGAATCAACGGACGACAATGAATTAAAGGAAAACGCTGGCCTTGCCATCTCTTATATTACGGCAACGCCGCGTATGGCGCTGTATATGAAATACAGTACGGAAATCTATCAGATCTATTTAAAATATATTGCGCCGGAGGACATCCATGTATACTCCATTGACGAAGTATTCATGGATGTCACTCATTATCTGAATACCTATCGCATGACAGCATATGAACTGGCTCGAAAGATGATCCATGACGTTCAGAGTAAAACAGGGATTACCGCGACTGCAGGAATCGGAACGAATCTGTATCTGGCTAAGATTGCCATGGATATTGTTGCAAAGCATATTCAGGCAGATCAAACAGGAGTGCGAATTGCGCAGCTTGATGAGATGACATACCGGCAGCTTTTGTGGGATCATCGTCCGATTACGGATTTCTGGCGCGTGGGAAGAGGATATGCCAAGAAATTGGAGGAATGCGGAATCTATACAATGGGTGACGTAGCGCGCTGTTCGGTCGGTAAGGCAAATGATTATTACAATGAAGAACTGCTTTACCGGATGTTCGGAATTAATGCGGAACTTTTGATCGATCATGCGTGGGGATATGAACCGACAACGATACAGGATGTCAAAAATTATAAGCCGCAGTCAAACAGTATGGGGGCCGGACAGGTATTGCAATGTCCGTATACAGCAGATAAAGCAAGACTTGTTGTGCAGGAGATGACGGATGTACTTGTGCTGGATCTGGTTGAGAAGGGAATGGTAACGGATCAGATGGTACTCACGATCGGGTATGATATCGACAATCTGAAAGCCGGTGCATCGGCTCCTTATCGCGGGGACGTTACAACGGACCGATATGGAAGAAAGATACCTAAACATGCACATGGGACGGCAAACCTTGGCGAATTGACATCTTCCACCAGAAAGATTATGGATGCGGTTATGGAATTGTATGACAGGATCGTGGACGATAAGCTTTTGGTGCGAAGGATCAATCTTGTGGCAAATCATATCGTAAAAGAAGAAAAAGCAGTTTCGGAGCAGGAGTACGAGCAGCTTGATCTTTTCACAGACTACGGAGCGAAACAGGAGCAGGATGAAAAAGAGAAGAAAGAACTGCATCGTGAGAAACAGATACAGCATGTGATGCTTGATATAAAAAAGAAGTATGGAAAGAATGCAATTCTAAAGGGTATGAATTTACAGGAAGGTGCAACCATGCAGGAACGCAACCGCCAGATTGGCGGGCATAAGGCCTGAAAAGCGAGAAAGGAAAGCGTGAATGTAAAATGGAACAACTCTCGAACAGACATAAATATGATGATATTATAGGGTTACCGCATCCTGTTTCGGTAAAACATCCGCGGATGGCACGAGAGGATCGTGCGGCTCAGTTTTCGCCTTTTGCAGCGCTTACGGGATATGATGCTGCTATCTCGGAGACGCAGCGTCTGACAGAGAAGAGGCGGGAACTGGATGAGAATAAGAAAGCCGAATTGGATGTGAAGATGGCAGATCTTGTGCGGCAGCTTGATGAGCGCCCCATTGTAAGAATCACGTATTTTAAAGAAGATGATAGGAAAGACGGTGGAGCATATATTACGGCAGAAGGTATTGTCAGAAAATGGAAACCGTACGAAAAAGTTTTGCAGATGGAGGATGGGGATCAGATTCCGATTGCCGATGTGATCGAAATCGAGAACCGGAAGTATCAGGAAGAATAGAAATATGAAATTTCTAGCAAAAAAACATTATAAGCGTATGGTAGCGCTGCTTATCGTATTTTGCATCTGGCTTAGCGGATGTGAAGCGGTAAGTAATGCCGGTTATGACAGAACGCAAGTTACAGAACAATCGTATACGTTAGATTCGATCCCTGCGTATTCAGGAACGCCTTATGTGACATTATCCGATAATGATCCGAAGTTCAGTGATAAAGATAAAAAGCGGACAGATGCCTTTGAATTTTACAGTGATCTTGATGCATTGGGGCGCTGCGGGGTGGCATATGCTGACATTTGTACGGAATTGATGCCGACTGAAGAACGCGGGGAAATCGGACAGGTGCGACCAAGCGGTTGGCATACCGTCAAATATGACGATATAGATGGGCGATATTTGTACAACCGATGTCATTTGATCGGATTTCAGCTTGCCGGAGAGAATGCGAATGAGAAGAATCTGATTACGGGAACACGTTATATGAATGTTAGCGGTATGCTCCCGTTTGAAGATGAGGTGGCTGATTATGTGCGGGAGACGGATCATCATGTGCTTTATCGGGTGACTCCAGTATATGAAGGAAATGATCTTGTGGCGCAAGGCGTACAGATGGAGGCTTTTTCTGTGGAAGACGCAGGAGAGGGTGTGTGTTTTAATGTTTTCGTGTATAACGTGCAGCCGGGAATAGGCATCGATTATGCGACAGGAGACAGTTGGGAGGCGGAGAACACTCCGCAAAGTGAGGATTCGGAGAAAACGTATGTTCTCAATACAAATACGATGAAATTTCATCGCAGCGATTGCAGCTCCGTGGCTAAGATGGCAGGGAACAATAAAGAGTATACAACGGAGAAAAGAGAAGCACTCATCAGGGAAGGATATTCCCCGTGCGGAATTTGTAATCCGTAAAGTTTTGTAATCCGTAAAGTTTACATTTCTAATTCCGGTAAAAATATGCTATAATTTTACATAAATAAAGTTGTAGGAGGTGTTCAACAAATGAAGCGTTTGGGAAAGAAACTGATCATGGTATTTGCGGTGGTACCGGTTGTGTTTGTAGCGTGGCAGGTACTGGTGCTGACACTGTTGGACAAGCATATAATCAATACGTTTTTAGCATTGATTTTGAACACAATCGTGGTTGCTGCCATGATCGCTTTGATCGCGGTATCGGTTAAATATGTTATAGAGCCGATTAAGATGGCTATTATGGGACAACAACCGAAGCGGGATTCGAAGATGGCAGCCCGTGCACAGAAGATTGCGGCCAGACAGGATGATATCGGCAGGATGTTCCGTGAAGTGCAGGAATCGGTTGGCTCGTTTGCTCAGGTAATTGCCGGAATTCGAAATGCAACACAGGAACTTGAGAAGGTGACGGATGAGTTCCAAAAGATGTTTGCGGACATGGAGAATTCCGTCAGCGAGACGAATGAGGCGGTTGGGGTAATTGCGGATAATACAATGTCACAGTCCAATCATACTTTGGATATGAAAGATAAGATTGACGCAATCGGAACAACAATCGATTATATTTCCACGAATATTGCAAATCTGACTCAGAGTGTGCAGACATTGAGCGAATATAATGATGCCGTTGATAAGATTATGCAGGAATTAACGGGCATAAACGAGAAGAATGGTGAGTCAATCGAAAATGTAAGACAGCAGACCGAACTTACGAACAGTTCTGCGCAGCAGATTCGTAAGGCTGCCGAAATTATCGCAGGTATCTCAAATCAGACCAATCTTCTTGCGTTAAACGCAAGTATTGAGGCGGCGCGTGCAGGTGAACACGGAAGCGGATTTGCGGTTGTTGCGGAGGAAATTCGTGTACTGGCGGATCAGTCCAAAGAGTCGACGGAACAGATCAACAATGTGGTTAATGAATTACTCAGCAATTCTGAAGTAAGTGTTGCGACGACGCAGGAAGTATCTGAGGCATTTGCAGTACAAAGTGAGAAGGTAAATGAAACAGTTTCTATCTTTAAGTCACTGCACGCTGAGATTAAGAAGGTACGTGGAGCGATTGAAGGAATCAATGACGAGGTCGGAGACCTTGAGACACATAAGAAGGTCATTGAAAGCGGAATTGATGCTTTATCCGAGTCGTCAGAAGAAAATTCATCCAATGCACAGGTTACAACGGAAAATCTCACAAATTTCCAGGAAACGGTACGCGCATGTGGTCAGAAAACGAACCGTGTTGTGGGTGTTACAGAGGAATTGGTTGGATATATTCGTCAGTTTGATGCGGATAATGTCCATGAAAAAATGTTAGGTGAATAACTGATATACAATAAATCGATTCAAAAGCTGTTTGCAAATGCAGACAGCTTTTTTTATATACACTTTATATAGTTTTAAAAACTACATAAAGTGGTAGACAAAATGCAAGAAATAGATTACAATATTAGATGTTGAATGAAAGGAAGAACTATGAGTCGCAGGCGGGATGTAATTTATTATCGTGATGAATTAAAGGATGAATTTGCAGGAGACCATATTAAGGCAAGGAAGATTGATGGATCGTATCGCTATATACGGGAATCCTGTATGGAAAGGTTCGCACATTTATTTTGGTATCATGGAATTGCGATACCGCTTGCAAAAGCATATATGAAGGTTCATTTTCATCATAGAGTTGAGAATCGCCAGGTATTGAGAAAAGCAGAGAGGCAAGGCTATTACATGTATGGAAATCATACGCATCCGCTTGGCGATGCAGTCATTCCGACTCTGGTTAACCATCCGGTGGATGTGGCAACGATCGTACATCCGAACAATGTATCGATGCCTTTTTTAGGACGAATCACACCGTATCTCGGTGCAGTGCCGTTGCCGGATGACAGAGTTGCGATGAAGCATTTTCTTGAGGCTTTGGAACATGTGATCCAGAAAAAGAATTGTATTATGATCTATCCTGAGGCACATATCTGGCCATACTATACGAAAATAAGGCCGTTTAAAGACAGTTCGTTTCGATATCCTGTGCAGACACATCTGCCGGTATTTTGCCTGACAAACACGTACCAAAGAGGGAAGAGAGAGGATGTCCCACAGATTGTGACATATATAGACGGACCGTTTTACGCGAACGAGTCACTTCCGGCAAAAGATCAGAAACGAATGTTGCGCGACCAGGTATATAAGACAATGTGTGAGCGGGCAAAGAATAATACTGTGGAATTGGTCCGGTATGTGCGAGAAAGAGATGAGTAGGAGACTGTTATGATAAATTTGCTTTTTTCCGGTAATGAAAAAGTGTTTGATGGCGTGCTTAGCTGTATGTTATCCATTTTTAAAAGAACAAAGACGAAAGAACCGTTTCGTATCTTTGTTTATACGATGGATGTTACGCGCATGAAACCGGAGTATACAGCTATCTCGGAAAAGATGATCACATTTCTTGATAAAGTGGCAAAGCAGTATAATTCAAATAATTCCGTCATTCGGGTCGATGTGACGGCATTGTATGAAAAAGAATTTGCGCATTGCCCGAATGAGGATGCATATTGTTCGCCATATACACTGCTTCGCCTTTTTGCGGATGAGGTGCCGGATATGCCGGATAAAATTCTTTATCTGGATGTGGACATCCTCTTTAATAGAGATATCTGTCTATTGTATGACACGGATGTATCAGATGTGGAATATGCGGCGGCGAGGGACCACTACGGTAAATATCTGATCCGCCCGGACTATGTGAATGCGGGGGTACTGCTTTTGAATCTGAAAAAGATAAAAGAGACAGGCCTTTTGGTTAAGTCGCGTAAACTGATCAGGGAGAAAAAGCTTGTTTTTGCGGATCAGTCGGCGGTCATTCGCAGTACATCGAAAAAGAAGATGCTTCCGCAAAAATTTAATGATCAAAAATTTTTGCATAAAAGTACTGTGGTACGGCATTTTTCAAAGCGTTTGTTTTATCTGCCATATCCGCATATCGACAACATTAAGCAGTGGCGTGTGAGTGATATGCACCGCATCTACCATTATTATGCTTTTGATGATGTGCTGTATGAATATTTGTATTTGAAAAGAAAGTATGAATTAGAGTATTAGGACTCGAAAGGGGATAGAAGTTTTATGAGTAACCAGAATGTAATTCCGATTTTTTATGCATGTGATGACAATTTTGTAAAGTATACCGTAGTTTCATTTCAATCGATGAAAGAACATGCATCGCGGGACAAGAAATATTGTATTCATGTGTTGCATACCAACATTTCAAAGGAGATGCAGGATGTCATGTATGCGATGCAGGATGAGCAGTTTCAAGTATGTTTTGATGATGTGACAGAATATTTGAAGTCGATCAATGACAAACTCCCGTTGCGTGATTACTATTCCAAAACAACATATTTTCGATTATTTATCGCGGAAATGTTTCCGGAATATGATAAGGCAATCTATATTGACAGTGATACGGTTGTACTTGGGGATATGGCTGAGGTGTATGCTTTTGAACTTGGCGAGAATTATGTAGGTGCAGCAAGAGAACAGGTCATGATTCAGACGGATGTGTATGGCACATATGTCGAAAAAGTGCTGGGGATTGATCGCAATGAATATTTTAATGCAGGTATGCTTGTCATCAATTGCAGACAGTTTCGTGCGCAGCATGTTTTGGATCAGTTTGTCGAATTACTTCATGTATATAATTTTGTAGTTACGCAGGATGAGGATTATCTGAATCTGATCTGTAAGAACAATGTGTTCTGGCTTCCGCAGCAGTGGAATACGGAAGTATTTGGAACGATTGATTATCCGGAAGAGTCTTTTGGTGTGCTGCACTATATTATGGTATCAAAGCCATGGCATTATAAGGACTGCCGTTTGGGAGAATACTTCTGGACCTATGCAAAGAAGACTGTGTGCTACAAAGAAATCAAAGAAACCCTTGAACATTACACGGATGAACAGAGAGCTGCAGATGCGGCGTCCGGTGATCGATTGATGGTAACGGCACAGAATGAAATCGACAATGAAAATAATTATCTGAACCTGTTGCAGCGCGGACAACTGAAAGCAAAAGATCGGCTCGAAGTTCTTGACAAGATTGCACGACTGGAGCGGGAAGGCCGCTTTGATGAGGATGTTGAGGAAGACCCGCCAACAAAAGAATTAAAACCGGATGACATTGATTATCTGCGCAAAAAAATAAGCAGTAAGATTAAGACAAAACTGACGTATAAGGTGGCAAGACGTTTCTTAAACAATATTATTACGAACAAGCAGCTGATCATAAAAGATATTAAAGGAATCGAAAATATGAATGCGTTAAAATCGGGAGCAATCATTACCTGTAACCATTTTAATGCATTTGACAGTTTTGCAATTCAGATCGCATATGAACAATCCAATCAGTGCAAACGGAAACTTTATCGTGTGATCAGGGAGGGAAATTATACGAATTTTCCGGGATTTTATGGAATGCTTATGCGAAACTGCTACACATTTCCGCTTAGCTCCAATAAGGATACGATGCGCAAATTCATGCACTCCATGGATGCCGTGTTGCAGCATGGCGATTTTATGGTGGTATATCCGGAGCAGAGTATGTGGTGGAATTACCGTAAACCGAAGCCTTTAAAGAAAGGTGCATTTACTTTCGCAGCAAAAAATAATGTCCCGGTGCTTCCTTGTTTTATTACTATGGAAGATAGTGATATCCTTGGCAAGGATGGATTTTATGTACAGGAATATACGATCCATATTGCTCCGGCAATCTATCCGGACCCTGAAAAGTCGCGTGCTGCCAATGTAGATATGATGAAAGAAGAGAACTTTGAAGTGTGGAAACAAATCTATGAGACAAGCTATGAGGAGCCTCTTGTGTATGACAGCGATGATATTCCGACTATTGCATAATCGTTCTAAAACATATATGATGAAAAGAGTAATAATACGTTAGAAGGAGACTGGTTATGAAAAATATGAAAAAGAGAGTTGGAAGTTTTGTCTTGGCTTTTGCGGTCATGATTACAACTGTGTTGTGCGGGGTGACACCTGTACAGGCCAAGAGCAGTGTGGTTTCGGCAGATAGTGTGTACACGACCGGTGGGACGGCAGCTGCCGGGGAGACAAGAGCAATTCCGTTTACGTTGGATGCAAATAATGGACTTGAGATATACATTATTGTTCCAAGTCCGGTTGAAGTGAAAGTTTTGCTTTGCGATAGCAATCAGAAAGCTCTTACCGATGCGAGAACGGCGTCTGTAGATCTTTACAATCCAGTTGAGTGGAATGGGCAGACTTATTATGCGGTCGTCGATCGATACACCAATGTTCCGGCGGGAGACTACTATTATGGACTTCAGTTCGCACAGGACACGCAGGTGATTGTTGACGTAGAACAGATTAACAATGCTTCCATTCAGTCTAAGGCAACGATTACAGCCGGATTTACAAAGAAACTTTCGGTTTCCGGTGCAAAAGTAAAGTCATGGACATCACGTGATAAATCGATTGCAACGGTAGATAAAAGCGGAAAGGTCACAGCAAAGAAGAAGGGCAAAACAAAAATTGTTGCGACATTAACATCAGGTGAAAAGATTGATTGTACGGTAACAGTTGCGGCAAATAATTTTTCGAATACAAAGGCCACGCTGAATGATTGCGAATATGGAAAGTGGGGAATCGCAGCATATAGAGCATCATTTGATAAGAGCGGAAACCTGGTTGTTAAGACACAGTGTGTAAATAACAACGGATATAAGAGACTGGTCGAACTCAGGAATATCAAAATTGTTGTAAAAGATGTTAATGATAAGACGGTAGGAACATATAAAGCCTCCAAGATGGCAGTAAATGTCAGTCCGGAATCAGCAAAGGGCTATACCTTTACAATTAAGAAATCTGATTTAAAGAAAAAGAAAGCGGATTTGCGTAACGGAACGATTACTGTTGACGCAAATGGATATGGACGATAAGCAGTGTTGCAAATTCGGGTTTGTCGTGATCAGATTGATTTTAAAACGGACGATACCGGATGATAAAATACGATTCAAAAATTAGCAGTAGTTCATTTGAAAATGACGGACTTTGAACGATACCGACTTTC
>OBLI01003812.1_pt1 | contig 11247 bp, 10 predicted proteins | sample 1519701 | NCBI WGS metagenome assembly OBLI01 (sample SAMEA3663005, study PRJEB22513) | pig gut metagenome | biome: pig gut; feature: pig-associated habitat; material: faeces | place: France | collected 2012 | reverse complement strand
CAACTGGTATCCTTTGGAGCGCTACAGGTGGTATCCTTTGACCGATATTATCAATAAAGTCTGGAACCATATCAATCGGATCTATCACATACAGCAAAGCAGCTATAACTATCAAAAGCCTATTGACATTATAGTCTGTATAGTTTCCTTTTGCGACATCTGTTATGTAGTCAATTAACAGTATCATATCTTCTTTTGCGTCTTTTAGTCCATCTTTATGGAGATATGGTTGAAGATAGCCAACAAGATTAAGAATCTTACTAGTTTTGTCGATATAAGACTGGGATTTTGTAGCCCAAGTTCCTGATATGATATTGTGCATCACTTTATTTTATTCCCTTTTTTAACGAAAGTATTGCTTTTTGAGAATCACGACAGAGCCAGTCTAAAGTAAGAAATGCACCAACAGGTTTCATGCCATAATCATTGACCAAAATACTATATGTATAACCTTCTATCTCAATTATCGGGAGTTTCCCATGATTCAACCATGAATCAAAGCTATCTGCAACAACTGGTTGAAGTTTATTTAACTTTGCAATAGTACCCTCTACCATGTGAGCAGGATAGTTCTCGTCTTTTAGAAGTTTTGTCAAAATTTCATTATTCATATTCATGCATAATAAGGGTTTGTACCTTTTTTCATCACACTGTCAGCAAAATAGTTTGCATCCTTTTCTATTTCTTGATTTTCATAAGCTTCAAAATCTTCATCGGGTCTGATATAGTTATCAAAGTTGTCTTTCCAAACTTCTATGATATTGTCCTTAACTGTAACAGAGTTTGGGGTGTCTATACATTTATTTTGGAAAGCATGTCGAGATTCGTGTAATATTGTATTTAACAAATCTTCACAATCGGATTTTTCCAAATAATTTGAGTTGAGTTCAATTTTGTTAGTTAACGGATTATAACCTCCCAGTTGATGAGTTGGTTTTGTTTCAAAACTCAGTTCTGCATCGATACCCATGTTTTTCTTAACTCCATCATAGAAATATGATGCAATTTCACAACGACATTTTAATCCTCCGTCTGCATAATCAAGATCTATACCTTCATCATAAAAGTCTTTAACCATACTTATGCAAGCTTTTTTCATTTCAACGTCATCAATTATTGCGTTATTATTAGGAACGTCTGTAAATGAGAAACTCGTGTCTTGAAGAGGCTGGTTTTCTAATGACTTTGAAAAACTATCAGGTACTCTTTTAACATCCCAATGTCCAGTATTAAGAAGATACTCACGTGAACTTACATCAATACCGTTAACAGAAAATTGTTGGATTGCCTGTCTTCGACTATCCGGATTAGAGAATATATTATAAGGTTGAACACCTATCGTATGAATATTCATAGTTAGGCATTCTCCCTTGTTAATTTGATTGCCAGCACCAAGATACATCTGGTGTCTTGCTGTAATTTCAAAAACAGCCATCTTAGATTGTCTTTAACATTTTATTCATTTCAGAAGTTTGTTCAATCTGAGCAGATATGAACATGTCGTAATACTTTGTCATAAACATGTTGCCACGCTCATTTAACAACCTCGAATGTATTGATATTGATGCATCTATTCCAAATTCAAGAATTTCTTCCCCTTCGTCGGTAAGAAGATTATTCTGATTACACCAATTAATGATGAACTTAAAATGAGAAAGGACACTACTTGTAGGCTCTCCTGCATCAATATGCCAAGAAGCCTTATCATATACTTTTGTTTTCATAATTATTTTCGTCTTTCTATTGTTGTGTGAAGATCATCAGGATATTTGGCAAGAGAACCATCGGATGTTCTGATATAACTACCTCCAGCTTCTCTAATGCGTTCTTCTTTTGCTGTTTGGCCTGTTTTGTCTGCTGTTTCAGATGTCACCTCTATAGAATCAACTACTTTGCCGTCTTTGACTACTACGAAATCAATCCTACGAGCTTCGCCTGTTTCTGGATCTCTAACTATTTTTCCTTCCGAGTCACGCAAATAGGCTTCTGAAACAATTTCATATCCCTCGGATTCCGGATATTTCTTTTCAAGTTCCTCTTCAACCTCAGCTTCTCTTCTCAGACCTTCCTCCTTATTAGGAAGAATGCCTTCTGAGAAATTGTCAAGGCTTCTTGATATGTCCAACGACTTGTTGAGTTCTCTATTTGATAACGGCTCAAATTCTTTTGAGAGCTCTGCAAGGGTTGAAGTTGTTTCTTTTATTTCTGTAAACATATAAGCAATTTATTGATGACGGCATGCTTTCTTTAGCATCCCAATCAGTTTATTATATTCTTCATCAGTAATACGATTTGCATTTCTTGCTTCATTTATCTTATCATGAACTAATTTACCTGAATAGTTGTTGAGACCTCCCCATAAACTATCAGAATAAATCTGCCCACTTACATAAATACCACAAGAAGATAACTCTTGTTGCAATTTTGACGAAGCTAAATCTCTTTCTGTTTCTTGAGTTCCTGTAAAGGAAATCTCTTTTGTTTTCTCAAATGAAGATGGTTCTTCATCATTTCGTCCAAGAGACTTATCTAAGTCTTTGTCTTCCAAGGATTTTATATCCTTACTTAATTTCTCTAACTTAGAGGTCTTATACTCATTAATTTCCATATTTAAGTCATTTTGTTATTACGGATAGACTGATACCATGCGCTGTAGATTCTCTTCTGAACATCATTAGCAAGGGAGTAGTCTCGCATTAAACACTGAGAAGCAACAAGAGTAAGCTCGTTAGGTATCTCAGGAACCACATTCTTGATGTATTGCTCGAGTTTGTCAGTAAGCTGATCAAAACTTGATGCAGAATCCGCATACTTCATTACCTCAGATTTTGCAGAAAGTACTTCTGTTACCAATCTTGATAATTGTTCAAATTGATTATCGTTCCACAAATCCAACTTGCCTGATTTCTTGTACTCATCAACTGAGTTGAATATGGCAATCTTGTTAAAAGTTGACAAAGTGGACTTAACCAAATAGTCTTCTATCAAATCGATATTTGCATCAATATTCTCAGTTATTCTTCCCTTTAGCAAGAGTTTAAGGACTTCAGATTTCACGGAACTGTCATTTACTACAACTTGGTTTTCCTCTTTTGGATGAAACTCAAACCCAATTTCTTCATCCTCAAATTTGCCGATTTTGCAGAGTACAGGTTCTTCCCAATCGTTTTGATATACCACAGCAACTCCAGTTGGAAGTTTTGCAATTTCATCAACCTGATTGTCTTTCATACCAGAAGCTTTTCCCGCAACTTTTCTATCAGAATCATCAGGAAGACGCATAATAATCTTAGTATTCGTGTTTCGAATTGCTGACGCATCGACAGCACCAGGTGATTGGTCAACAATAATAAACCCTTCACCATATGTACGCATCTCTGCTATAGCATTTGATATCATTTCTACACTCTTACCGGCAACATTGCCACCTTCGCCGCTTTGCTCAACAGAATCACGTTTGAGGATATTATGTGCTTCCTCAAGAATTGTTATATGACGCAAATCGCTGTTATGACGGATATTACTATTAGAACGGTACTCGTTCAAACGCATTATGAGTATTCCCATAATTAGCGACTTGGTTTCTTGTGAACCAATTCTGCTTAGATCTACTATTACATTTTCATCAAACAATGCCGCATCTCCGAGCTCCTGACCTGAGAATATTTGTTTGCATAGTCCATTGTTTAGAGACTTGACTCTGGTTACAAGTGAACCTTGATAATTGCTTTTTACTTCCTCTGAATAGGCAGATGTATTGATAACTAGTACCAATTCATTTAGAAGATCAGCAAACGTTGGGAAGAGATTATTTGAGTACTTGTTTGTAGAATTGTATAGATCCCACCCACAGTCTTCGTAAGAATTTAGAATAGCTTCTTTAAGAACAGCAGGCATTGCTGCATACATTGGCCAGCATACATTGAATATCTCAACGAGTCGATCGATATGCTCCAAGACATGTACACCTTCAGGGAATCGGAAAGGGTTTATTTTTAGTAAAGGTGTCTTTATTGGATTAGTACCATAAATATGTTCATTTCCAAAAACATCCTTGTATTCACCCTTAGCAGGCTCAATTACCATAAATTTTGGCGCATTTGCCTGATTGCGAATCTGTTTAATTAAGTAATAAATTGTATTACTTTTACCGCATCCTGTTGATCCTGTAACAAAAGTATGTTGTGTTAAACTTTTGGCATCAAGATAGACTTTGTTGTCCTTGCGTTCAATTCCTTGGTCAAAAATACAGCCTAATTGTAATTGACCAATAGAATTTGACTTGTTTAACCTTACGACTTCCTTGCCCATAGAAATGTGTTCAATAACAGGAAGACCAGGGACAGACTTTCTTGGTAATCCCATCATTATAGCTAATTCCTTGCTACTCAACAATGATGTCGGAAGCATTTCTATCTTTGACTCTGTTGAAGGGCTATTATATAAGAACAATGGATGAGACAAAGCACCTATATATTTTACTATATTATTGAACTTTGATTCGGACTCAGGATACCAAGTATTAATCGCTGAATTTTCAACACCCGATTGTTCTCCTTGCATTATAGACCGGAAAATAGTTGCTCCTATTTCCGCAGTTGATCTATCAGTGTTATATGACAAGAAGTATGCACCAGTTGACCAGAATCCTGTACTTTCACACATCTCAATTCTTTCAAGTTGTTTGTCAATCCTTTTTTGAATTTCAAGAATGTGCTTGTCCTGAATGGTTATTGTAAAGTTCTTTGAGTTTCCAACTGTTGATGTAGTTCCATCAGTTTCGCTGAAAGAATCAGAATGTGCATCACTAACTGTTGTTGTCTCTGTTTCTGTATGGGTAACACCGTCAGATGTGGTATGTGATGTACTAGTTGTTCGGGTTATACTGTCAGACTTAGATTTTGATTTACTTCCCATGCCTAAAACAGCACCGCCTACAGCCATAGCACCACCTGCCGTAGCCGCTGCTCCTGCACCTCCTACAGCAGCAATTCCTGCTGCAGCTACAGCAGGTAAAGCTGCTCCTCCAGTTGCAGCAACAACAGCAACACTCGCAATAGCACCACCTACAACAGCTAAGCCTTTTCCAATCTTGCCGAGTAAATTCTCTTTACTTTCAGATTCGGTATGGCCTATTGCTGTTGAATCTGTATTTGCAGTTGATTCATTGTGTGAAGTAGCATCTCCTACCGATTTTGCAACACTTATAGTATGTGTGTCCGTTGTTCCCTTAGTTCTGCTTATTGCATTTGCCAGAGACTCGTTTGTACTATATGCAAGTTGTTTGGTAGCTACAGCCGAAAGTTCTGTGAAGATATTCTCATAGTTTCTTCTAATTGCAGAGATTTCGTTCTGCGGAACATTAGAAGCAAGAATTATTGCTGTGTATTCCTTCCCATGCATAGCTGATGCAAATTTCTCTATGCCTTGGATGAAATTTGCATTGGTATATTCTCCTTTGCTATTTTTATATGAAGGTATTCCGACGCATGAGCTTACACTTACAGCTTCTGAAATTCTATGTAATAATTTGTCCTGCCTTGAATGCTCTGAATCAACTTTTACATAGGAGTAATCTTCTATTTCAGCTCCAGGGAATTGCCCTAGAATAGAACTTTTAAAAGTCTCAGCAATTGTGCTCTTTTGACGATGTTCATCTTCAGACTTTATTCCTAAATAGAAGTCTGTATGCGACTCATGACCATCCACAATCAAATATATAGAACTGTTTGTGTAAGTCATGGCACTAACAACGCTTATGAACTTATCTGTTGCATATTCATCCTTTTCATAAACCATTTTGTTAATTTTGAAAAGAATGACGTCGTCTGTAGTCACATTGCTACAAGGAACCACGTCTAATTGTGACAATTTAGTAAGATAATTCTTTAACACAATGTCATCCACCAGTTCCATAGCATGATAAGCACGCTCTTGATAAGATGCTAATTCATTGTTGAACTCTTTTAATGAGGACTCCTCGGGCTCTTGTATTGTAATTACCTCCGCATTTGAAGTAGGCAGAGAGTCCTCTTCTTTATAGATGGCAGGTTGTGGGACTGGTGACTGCGGAACTTCTGATGGTACTGTTAGACCACCGTTAAGAAGTTCTGCATTCTTCATATTGTCATAAATTGAACTCATTTCTTTGATTCGTTATATAAAAGGATTCCACCAATAAGAACACCAGCAAAGCCTAAAGAAGCAAGAGCCACGCGAGACAGACATAAACCAGTTACTGCGACAGCAGCACTTCCGATAGTAATACCAGTATAAATCTGCTTGTTTGAATTCTTTTTCTCCTGTTCAGAAGACCTAGCTTTGTTAGAAGCACTTACAATTCTAGTCGCACGTGTTGCTTCTTCTTTAGTTAATTGTTCTGCTTTGTCTTTCAATACTGTTTTTGCAACTTTCTCGTATATAGACAACTTTTCTTTTGAAAAATTATCATCTAAATCATTTTTGATTGCAAACATTAGTTCTTCGTTCCAATCTGACACATTCATAGAATATGATTTGGAATCATCCTCGTCATACAGGTTTGTCATATGTGACTCGGCAAATGCTTTCATTTCATTGAAACTATCCCCACGAGGATCTAACATTAACTCATTTGAGAGTGAAAGTCGAACACGTACTATATTTTCGCTTTCTACTGCTTCTATATATTTATTTTTCATATTCTAGAAATTTATAATGTTATTAACTTGACTTTGGATAGACTCAAGCCATTTAAGATTCTTCTCCTTTTGCTCAATCTCGGCAGCTTTTGCTTTGTTGTCAGCTTCGGTCTTAGAAAGAGCGTCAAGCTTCTGATTAAGAACCTTATCTATTTTTGTTAATTCACCTTTGAGATATTCCTTCAAACGAAAAGTTTCAGACTTGACATGCTGAATGGCTTCCTTTTTAGTTCCATCCAGACTCTCTTGGAATGGCAAAATATATTCTTCTGCCACCTGTTTCATATCTACCTTATCTACATACTTCTCTACCTTAGCCTGATAACTCTCGTCTTCGTAATGATCTCCCTCATTAAACCATGAGAAAGGATTATACCACTTTCTCTTTGAGGCTACAAAGACAGATCTTGTTCTTGTCTCATAATAGCTTTCGTCATAAGTTTCTGTATTATCATCAATAAGGGAATCAAGATCAGCAAGAGAACCTGACACTAGATTTGCAGGATTAAAAGTCAAGGCATTTGTGTTGACTCCTATATTCAGTTCTGCAAGATAACGCTTATAATCATCTACAATTTTTGTTATAGTTTCTTTATAAGCTTGCTCAAGAATTTTATCAATCTGAACCTTTATCTGAACAGATATTGCTTTACACTCTTTTTCGAGTTCAGCACATTGTTGTTTTGCCTTTATTTTCTCGACTTCATTGGAACGACCAGACATCATCTTGTTCAACTTATTCTTAATATCTTTCATATAAGTTGATACTTGAGTCTCTATCTTAGACGTCAAGTCAATCTGATCAATCGCATTAGATCTTGCTTGTGCATTCTGTGCAGACTGAATATTTGCCTTTATCTTTGATATTTGCTTTTCCAGTTCTGCTTTTGCATTCTTATCTTTTCGAATAGCATCTTCAAGATGAGCTACGGCAGCTAACTCATTTAACTTCTCATTAAACGATTGAACAAGATCAAACACTTTTGTAGTACGCGCATACTTATTAATGTACTGAGCTATTGCCTGTTCTACAGATACAATACCAGTGTGTATCTCTATAGCATCATCTTCGCCCATCTGAACCTTAAAATTCTCTATACGATTGCGCACAGTTTGAGGCAAATTATTATACTGGTAGTAATTCTCAAAATGCATGACATCATATTCTTCACACATTTCAACGAAATCGCGAAGAGCACGGGCACGTGTTCCTTTCATTTCTGCTCTTTTTTGTAAAGCAGGAAGGGAGCAAACAGGGAATATGTTAGGATTGTAAATCTCTCTATCTTCAAGACCTGCTTTAACATTGTTGAGGGCTTTTGTAATACATTCAGGACCATCATCCTGTGGGTCTGGACTGAAGGCATCCATCTTGTTTACCGCAAAGATAAAACGCTCACGAGCCTTTTTACCACCATCCTTCATGCTCTGGCACACATAATCAAGGAGGATTTTTTCGTCATTAATTCCTAATTGTTGACCATTCATGACATAAAGCACAAGTGACTTGTCAGAATCTGCAATCATCTTGTAAGTCATCTCCTCATGACTTTTATCTCGTGAGTTGTTTGGTCCCGGAGTGTCTACCAAAACGAGTTTCATACCTACAGATGAAACACATGGTATCTTTCCCTTTATTTCTACTGTTGAAACCTTTACGTCAGCATTGAGAGCTTGCATGTCCTCTAATGTGACATTATCAAGTTTCTTAACAATCTGGCCAGATTTGTCATAGGCAATAGCGGAGAAATGATCTTGATCTGTATCGATAATCTTTACAATTGTTGCAGTAGTAGCTTCGTTAGCAGCTGGCATAAGTTGTTGCCCAAGCAATGCATTGATAAGCGTTGACTTACCTGAACTCATTGTTGCAACTACGTTGATTTCGAATTTGGAATCTTTTGCTTTTTCAAAAGCTTGTATAATTTTCTTGTCTTTCAACTCTGCTACAGGCCCATTCTTTATGTTCTCAAATATCTTGTCGATTGTTCTTTCAACATCCGTAATATCAGCGGTTTTATGAAAGTTGCATGTTGCAGAAATTTTATCTTTATATACATTGAATACAGACTCTATATCCTCATAATCAGACACAGTTCCTGTAAATTCTATAATTACATTACTATCGCGATACTCGTCAAGTAAGATTTGAGGAAGTTTCTCAACCCACTCTTGGAGTCTCTTTTTGCCAACATTTAATGCGCTATTGGCTTTTGGCTTTTGCCCGTCCACAGTGATTTCAGTTTCGACTATGTACGGATTGTACTTAATTTTAACCTTCTTCATTGTCTTAATTTATATTGTTATTAACTTATTCTCTAATGAGATTATTCCTGTCATTGATAACTTATTCTTAGATTTTCCTTCTTCTATATATTTAGGGAAGTCGTAATACTCATTGTCAAATATTTCGTTGAGTGTTTTAAATTTACGTTTTTCTGTATTAGTAAGTTCGTCAGCTCCAAATCTAAACAAGCAAGCTGCATATGCCGAAACAGGTACAATTATTGGATTGTTGAAACCAATTCTTAACAAATCTGATTTGTAGTCATTCATCATCTTGGCAATGGAATCCTCTTCAGGGATGAAATTGTCTAATTGATTCAAAACAAATATAATTGGCTTATTTACTTTTGCCTTTAATAATTTAAGCAAATTGTTCTCGTCGTTAGTACCAAAATATTGACTGTTTGAGACATACATTATTGCGTCATAATCACCTTTGATAATAACATTCTCTGTAATACGTCGGTGACTAGAGTTTTCTGAATTATTTATTCCTGGTGTATCTATAAAGCATATTTGCTCTTTGTTTAGAGAAGAATTAAATGGGAATGCAATCTCATGAATATCGTCCCTGTTTACTTCATTTATTTTTTGGAAATATGAATACGAACCATTCGGATTTTTATGTGTTAGTCCATCTTTGATGCACTTGTTATGGAGTGAGACCAAACGATTAGTGCAAGCAGTTGTTTTAGTTCTGTTCATCCTACATCCAACCAGCGAGTTTATTAAAGTAGATTTACCAGCACTAACATTAGCAACCACAAGAATCTTCTTTTCTCTTTTTGAAAAAATGGATTCATTGGTTTGTTTATGAGCTACAACAGCATTGTCAATAGCTTTAGGTTTGGGTCCATTGGCAGTCCAATATAAATAAACCTTCTCCAATGCGCCTTTTGTCATAAAACCACAGATGTTCTCCTTTAAGTATTTGTAGGTATTGACTATCTTGTATCCCGGTAAAAAAGACTGTTCCAACAAATAGAAGACATCATAGAAAAAACTGTATTTCATTGAAAATAAGGAGAATCCTTTTCTTCGAAGAGATATAGCTGATTTTATTACAGAAGTATTTTCTGTCCAGTAATTTGCAAGATTGTCTGTATTACCTATGATTGATTCTGCCCATGGCATATATAGCATTTTGGTTATTGGAGAATTGCCGGATGTTGCATATAAACATGCGCCAAGACCTTGCACATAAATCATGCGAAAGCCCTTGTCGAGTTTTGAAACCGGATGGTTGTCAATACAACAAATTCTATTTAGTATTTTGTCCATAGTTCTCTATTTTATGCAAAAATACTTTTTAACACACAAACTAATGAGAAAACAATATAGAAATTGATTCTCAAGAAGTATAATTGTTGGTATTATGTATTCCTATACGATTACTGCACTAATATTTTGGTGATTTATCAAGTTGAAAATCTGCTCACTGCTGCTTGGAATACCCTTGCATTCACAAAGTTCTGGAAGGTCAGGATTAGCAAAGTACGTTTGCACGATCTATGTCTATTCCTCCAGCATTGCAGCCACGATGTTGATGATGTCATCATTGAAGGTTGTCAATACTACTTGATTGTCACCATTCTTGATTGAATGCGCCATAACATCGATAGCAATGTTCCAAATGAAAGAGAGAAAGCGGTATTTTGCTTGTTATCCATTTGGAGTCAATATTATAAATATTAGTTTTCTGCGTCAATTTGCACCTCGTCAGTACGAATCAGTTCATTGATATCAACATTGAGAAGTTTTGATATCTTAATCAACATTTCAAGATTGGGTTGTGCGTTGTTCTGTACCCATTTTGAAATCGTAGCCTGACCAACTCCAAGTTGCTCAGAAAGCCACTTGTTGGTTAAATTCTTCTCGGCTATAATAACCCGTAGTCTATTCAATTTCTTTTGTTCCATATAATAGTTCAAATAATTACTGCAAATATACACATAAAACTCGAAAACAATTCTCCAAATTAGAAAATTTATTCTAAACCGTAGCAATTATTGACTATCATAGATATTTTGACACCTACTCATGATGTTTAGCTGGAAGGTTCACTATTATAATTTAATAATTTTCATTCGGAAGATTATATGTCTCATATATCAGTTGGGCCACATCGTACTTCATTTAAGAACAACTAATTAGGGATTGTCGTTTAATTCTGAGAAATTGATATTGGTTGACGAGGGAATGCCATCAGAGGTTGCCCTTGTCTGCTTTTTTTCTGAGTTTTGTCGTTTTTTGAGGTGATTTATGTATCGTCAGGACACAA
>OBLI01003809.1_pt1 | contig 11252 bp, 9 predicted proteins | sample 1519701 | NCBI WGS metagenome assembly OBLI01 (sample SAMEA3663005, study PRJEB22513) | pig gut metagenome | biome: pig gut; feature: pig-associated habitat; material: faeces | place: France | collected 2012 | reverse complement strand
TTTTCTTTTTTGACTATATATTTTTGCGTTCATCACTCGAAATGTCGGATGAACCCTTTTTATCCCCAAAAAAGTATTCACCCTTTCACACAAAGCTTCATTTCTCCTGATATTCAGGAGCTTAGAGTGTGAAGGGTTGGATTTCAAAGCCTTCACGCCACAATAATGTTTTATACCGTTTTTCTCTTGATTACCAACGTTTTTTCGGTGTGAAGGCTTGCTCTCTCCAACCCTTCACAGTCGCTTTGCCGTGTGTGAAGGCTTTGATTTCAAAGCCTTCACACTTAAAACCTTTGAAAATCAGTAAGAAACGAGCACCGTGTGAAGGGGTGAATACTTTTTTCGGGAAATTAAATCCGTATATACGCGCGCGCGTTGAACCCTTCACATAAACCGTACATGATTTTTTCCGGTGAGTTTTGCCGGCCTCTTTCACCATGGCATACATAGTGGGGATTTTCTCTTTACAAGTCGCCGACTATTTTTTTCTACTCGGCGACTATTTTTTTCTACTCGGCGAGTTGAGAAAACAACTCCGGGACTTGTCAGCTCCAACCTTCCGACTTTTCTGTCTTTTCAACTTTTTACCTTGCCACGCTGCCGCTTGGTAATATCTATTTCGCCTTCTCTGACCGCAAAAAGCCGGCAAGATGTTCTCACACTCGGCTCCGAACTCCAGTTTTTTGGATAAAGTTATTTCAATGCCGAAGCTTTACATTAAATTTGCGCTGTCAATCAATTCACATATTGTTTAATAAATGTGTTTTTTGTCATGTGTTTCTCCGGCGTTGGAATAACGCCCCGAGGAATGAATACAGAAAACGCTCAATCAATCTTTTTATGTTAGCTTTTATCAAATCAAATTACAAAGTGGGCGACACGTTAGAGATTACGTGTTCTGATGGTGTCGTAAAAGGTGAAATGGAATACGTGAACGACCGTATGATTGTCATCAGGCAGCCTAACGGCCAGATTTACGGTATTGCGGCTTCCGATGTGCATTCCTTCCGTGCTGAATGTCCGGTTCCCATAGTTCCACCTGCCACTTCGACCACTCAGCTTCCTGTTTATGATGATTCGGATAACGAATTGAAAGATACATCCGCTTTGCCGGAAGGTGCCGGTGACGGACAGACCGACAACGGTAACCAGCTTGGACTTACGTCCGTGATGGAGCCTAAAGTGGTGGGCCATATTGATTTGGATAAACTGCAACGCATCGATCCGAGGTTCGGACGCAGAAAATATTTCAAGCGTGAGGAAAATTATTCCGCATCCGAACAGAAAGACCATTATTCCTACAATACCGAAGCTGACGATGACGACCGTTTTGACGAAGAGCCGCGTCGCGATTACGTGGGAGCCAAGGGACGCATCACCTATTACCATCCGGAAAAACGTTATGGCTTTATCCGCGATTTCAGTTCGGATAAAGACCTCTATTTCTATATCCAACAGGTGGTTGACACCGCTCTTTACGAAAACCTCCGCAAGGGGTTGAAGGTGGTTTACAGCATTGGACGCAATGCGCAGGGCTTGGTGGCCTACAGTCTGCATCTGCCCCACAAAGTGAGCGATGTCATTTTCCTGGCTGAAGACCAGATGGACAACGGTCGTTATCAGTTTGCCCGTGAGTTGTTGATGCACGTGTTGGAGGTTGACCCCGACAATGCAGGTGCCAAGGATTTGCTTCATACCATTGAAGAGCAAGCTCCGGCCAATGCACCGCGCACGGGGGGACATACGGCTACGGGAGAACAGTATAATCCTTGTGTCTATTACTCTCAAGCCAAGAAAGCCTATTTGGCTAAAGACTATGCCCTGGCCGAAGAATTGTATGGCAAGGCCATCGAAGCCGGTGAGAAGGTGGAAAGTTGCGTAAAAGATTTGGTCACTCTCTATGTGTCGAACTTCAAGCAGGCAGCGGAGGAGGACAAACCAACCATGCGCGATAAGGCCGTGAAGTTCCTCGAAGACCACCGCCACCTGTTGGCTGATACGCTCACCACAAAACAGTTCTTGGCACTTAACTATTATCTGCCGCTGCTCGATTTTGATAGTTTCATCCAAGTAGTCGACGATATTCTGCAAGACCCGCAGGTGGCCGACGTTGTGTCGCGCAAGGTGTTCTATCTCTGGCAAAAGGGTATTGCCCTCAACAAGATGGGACGAACGGAGGAGGCTTTGGCCGTGGCAGAAGAAGGGCTGAAACTGGCACCCCACAGCCGACAGCTGACAAATTTGCAGTCGCAGATACTCAATCCGCAGGCTGAAACTCCGTTGCAGGACGATGAAACGCCGGCTGACGAGGGTACTGATGTGGAGAACCCGGCAAATGCTGACGACGCTCTGTTCAATGAGTAAAGTGCTGCACTGAGTGGACGACAACTTAGACAATCCAAACCACTCATGCCTTGTGTGTGTGTTGTCTGTGTTTGGTTTAAGCATCATCGGCCGAAAATGTTGTCTTCTGTTGTTTGGGTTGTCGTCAACAGAATAATTTGGCTGCGCTGAGGTGGCAATACCCCATGGCGCAGCCAATTATACTTTATACACTATACATTATTCATTAAGATTATTCCTTCTTCTTTATGAAATTCCCAATTGACGAAATACTCAGCCGCTTAGGTCTGGAGTCGCTCACCGATATGCAACAACAGATGTATCAGGTGGGCAGGCAACGCGGCGGAGTCGTATTGCTCTCACCCACAGGTTCCGGCAAGACCCTCGCTTTTCTGTTGCCCTTGCTCGAACGCTTGGATGAAAACGCCGATTCGCTGCAAGCCGTGGTGGTGGTGCCCACCCGGGAGCTGGCCTTACAGCATGAGGACGTGCTGAAACGGATGAAAACACCTTTGCGGCATCTCTGTCTTTATGGCGGGCGGCCCACCATGGAAGAACATCGGTCGCTACGATGGGTGAACCCCCATTTGGTCGTGGCTACCCCCGGCCGATTGTGCGACCATTTGGCCAAACAAAACCTTCAGCCCGACGGTGTGCGTGTGTTGGTGTTCGATGAGTTCGACAAATGCCTTGAACTCGGTTTCCGCACGCAGATGGAACAGATTGTCGGCGATGTGCGGGCAGGCAGTGTGTGGCTGTTGTCCGCCACGCGGGCAGAAGTTATTCCCTCGTTCATGCTACGGGCAACAGCCGGAAGTCCCATTACGCTGGACTTTCTTCAGGAAGCCGCACCGCAAACTGACGGACGTATCCGGACATTCAGGGTAAGTTCGCCGCAACCCGACAAACTGGAAACAGCCGGCCGCCTGCTGGCTTGCCTGAAAGGAGAGCCGGCCATTGTCTTTGTGGCGCATCGAGAGAGCGTGGAAAGGGTAGGGCAGTATTTGCGGGAGAAAGGTTTCGAGGCAGCACTTTACCATGGTGGCATGGAACAGATGTGGCGTGAGCGCGCACTCTACCGCTTCCGCTGCGGTGCGGCCAACGTGTTGGTGAGTACCGACTTGGCGGCGCGCGGCCTCGACATTCCCGAAGTGCGTGCCGTGGTGCATTATCACCTCCCCCTGCGCAAGGAAGACTATACCCACCGCAACGGACGAACGGCGCGTTGGCAGGCGGATGGCAACGCCTATCTGCTGACCGGCCCGACCGAAACGTTGCCGGAGTTTGCAGGGAATGCAGAGGATTATGTCTGGCCCGAAGGGGCGGAAACGCAAATGCCTACACCGGCACGTTACGGCGTGTTGTACATTGGCAGGGGTAAGCAGGACAAACTCAGCAAGGCGGACGTGCTGGGCTTCCTCTGTAAAAAAGGGGGCTTGAAGGCGGCGCAGATAGGTCGCATCGACGTGGGGCCTCACTACGCCTACGCCGCCGTGCTCCGCTCGCAGCTCAAACAACTCCTGCGGCGCATTGCCGGAGAGAAAATCAAAGGCATGAAAACCCTGGTGGAGGAAATGAGAAAATAGACAGACAACGGAATAAACAAGGGCGTAGCCGGAAGAGTGGTTTTTTTACCTGCCTCTCCCGGCTACGCCTTTATTATGGAAGTTGGATAATTTTAAGTTTTTCAGGTGATGAGGTTTTGGTCGCTTCGCTCCCGTGCTTATGAGGTTACAAAAATACAGTTTGACGCAGTCAAAGTAGCTCACCGAGTAACTTTATAACCTCCTAACCCCATAACCTGCTAACCTTCCACTTTCGACATTTCTGAAAGTTGAATACTCATCCCTTCTTGTGCTTAGGATATAGCCGCGCAATGAGGTCTGGGCGCCCCATGCGTCGCAGTGCCTGCACAATCCGGTTGCGCTCTTCGGGCTTGTACCAGAAGAAAAACATGCGCTGGCGGAGTTTGTCCTGCGGCGTGCGGGCCGAGCGAACGGGTTGGAGCGTGTAAGGATGGAACCCCGAGTACCATGCGACGGTGGACACCGTCATGGGCGTAGGGGTGAAGTCCTGAACTTGTTCCAGGCGGAAGTCCATCTCGCGCGTTTCAGCCGCCAGCTCCGCCATGTCCTCCTCCGTGCAGCCCGGGTGCGACGAGATGAAATAGGGGATAATCTGTTGGTTTAACCCCTCTTCGCGGTTGATTTTGTTGAAGAGGTTACGGAACGTGTGGAACAGCCGGAAAGAAGGCTTACGCATCAGTTGCAGCACACCGTCGGCGGTGTGCTCCGGCGCCACTTTCAGCCGGCCCGACACATGGTGCACAATCAGTTCGCGCGTATAGTCATGCGCCGCACGGCACAGTTGCTGGTCTTTATAGGGGTGCAGCAACAAGTCATAGCGCACCCCGCTGCCGATGAAGCTCTTTTTAATTTTTGGCAGGGCGTCAACAGCCCGGTACACGTCGAGCAGCGGACGGTGGTCGGCATTCAGGTTGGGGCAGACGGCGGGATGGATACACGAGGGCCGCTTGCATCGCTCGCACAGGCTGCGGTCGCGTCCGCCCATGCGGTACATATTGGCTGAAGGGCCGCCGAGGTCGGACAGATACCCCTTAAAATCCGGCATCCGCGTGATTTGACGGACCTCTTCCAGGATGCTTTCCTTGGAACGGCTCATGATAAACTTGCCCTGATGCGCCGAAATGGTGCAGAAGGCACAGCCTCCGAAACAGCCTCGATGGATGTTGACGGAGAACTTGATCATTTCGTAGGCCGGGATGCGCTTGTTCTTATATTTGGGGTGGGGCAGCCGTGTATAGGGAAAACTGAACGAGCGGTCAATCTGCTCGGTTGTCATGGGCGGGTAGGGCGGATGAACCACGACGAAGGCATTGCCCAATGGCTGGATGAGGCGTTGCGGGTGGAGCCGGTTGCTCTCCTCCTCGATGTGCTTGAAGTTTTCGGCGTATGCCTTGCGGTCGGCCAGGCATTGCTCATGGCTGTGCAACACGATATCTTCGGGCCGTATGCCCTGCGGAATATCTTCGCGCCGCTCTAACGTCACGGTCTGGCGGACGGGATATTGGCGCATCGCCCGGCGGAAGTCGTGGGCGGTACATACCGCCTCCTCCCTTTCGTGCAGCAGCCGCTGTTCCAGGGTGCGGCATAAATCAGCCAGGGGCAGTTCGCCCATGCCGTAGATAATCAGGTCGGCCCCACTGTCCTGCAAAATGGAGGGGCGGAGCCGGTCCTGCCAGTAGTCGTAGTGTGTTACGCGACGGAGGGATGCTTCAATGCCGCCCAAAACTACGGGTACATCGGGGAAGAGCTGTTTAAGGATGTGGGTATAGACAATGGTGGGATATTCCGGGCGCAGGTCGTGGCGACCATCGGGGCTGTAAGCATCTTCGGAGCGCAGACGACGGTTGGCCGTGTATTTATTGACCATGGAGTCCATGCAGCCCGGAGCGATGGCAAAAAACAGGCGCGGCCGCCCCAGCTTTTTGAAATCGCGGAAGTCGCCGTGCCAGTCAGGTTGCGGTACGATGCAAACCCGATAGCCTTCGGCTTCGAGCAAGCGGCCGATGACAGCCGCGCCGAAGGCCGGATGGTCCACGTAGGCATCGCCGGAAAAAATAATGATGTCGGCTGTGTCCCATCCGCGCAAATCCATCTCTTTGCGGGTGGTGGGCAGCCAGTCGGTGAGTTGCGGCATGCGGTTGGAGAATAAGGGAAGGTCAAGCTTCGGGTGATGATTGGGCATACTCCTCATAAACGGCCATGAGGTTCTTCAGTCCGTAAGCCTTCATCTTGTCGTGGTAGATGACATCGATGCAGAGGTCGAGCAAGTCCTTCGTGTTATCCCGGCTGGAGGCAATGAGTGCGCGGATGTTGAGCTTCAACTTGTCCAGTTCGTTTTCGGTGATGTAACCCGTGGAGTTGGTCAATCCTTGGAAGAGGTTGTATTTGCGGATGGTTTCCAAATTTTCGCGGGTGATGCTCATGTGGCGTGTGCCGCTTTCGTTCAGTTGAATATCGTACATGGATAGAAGTTTTATGGGCTGATGGTCTGCTTCAGAATTGAAACAGACTCAATAGTTCTTATTTGATTTGCGACTTTGCCGCCTCGTAGGCTTTCTGCCAGTTTGTGTTGATGCAAAAAGGCGTAATCTCTCCGCCGTTGGTGATGAACGACATGGTGGTTTCCTCGTCCGGGTCGTTGTAGAGCGGATTGGAGAGCGAAGCCTCCATGAAGAACATGATGCGTTCCTTGCGCTTGGCTTCGTCCAGGCGCTTGATTTTCAAGATTTCGTTGAAAAACAAGGTTACAAACTCCGACAGATAATAGGCCTGCGTGTCGAGGAAACTTGCCGGCACTTCCTTGACTTGCTCAAACGCTTTACGTTTGAGATAAATGAGGGCGGTGCGCTTGAATTGGGCAATTTGTGTCTGTGCATAGGAACTCGTGGGTGAGTTGACGGCTCGGGTGGCATTAGCCAATACCAAGTCGTACACCTCTTGAGAATAGGCGGCTTGCAAATTGCAGAGAAGAAAAACGAAGAAGACAAAAAACTGCTTCATAACGGTTTGTAGAATATTGGATCGAAAGAGAAGAAGAAACTATTGGAGAAATTAGAGAGAATCAATGTATCCTGTCTGCGTTTTGCTTGGCGAATGCGGCCCAGGTACGCGGTGTGCCGGAGGTGAGTTCGGGGCGTTGGCTTTGCAGGAAGTGGCAATAGGCTGCTGCCAGGGCATCTGTTGCGTCCATATAGGGCAACATGGTGTCGTCTGTGATATGCAGAATCTTTTGCAGCATGGCTGCCACTTGCTCCTTGCTGGCCGCACCGTTTCCGGTGATGGCTTGTTTGATTTTGAGGGGGGCATACTCATGGATAGGTACCTCGCGGCTTATCGCAGCGGCGATGGCAACGCCTTGTGCCCGGCCCAATTTGAGCATGCTCTGCACATTTTTTCCAAAGAAAGGGGCTTCAATAGCCAATTCATCGGGATAGAAGGCATCAATGACGCCTATCACTCTCTCATATATACGTCCGAGTTTGAGATATGTGTTACGGCATTTGCGCAAGTCGATGATACCCATCGCCTCCATTTCAGCCTTTTGTCCTTTCACGCTTATTACGCCATATCCCAACATGTTGGTACCGGGATCTATGCCAAGAATGATTTTTTCTGTGGAAGTCATAGTGCAAAAGTAGGCATTCACTTCAGAATTCGGCATTTATATCTGCAAAATTTTCTTATTTACAGATTAACTTGTACTTTTGCTCCGTTTAATAAACCGCCCGAGGCTTCGGTTAAGAGGAAGCCTGTGAGCAGTTTTTCGTGTGTAATGATAATGTTAAATGTCATGACGATGAAACGTGTATACTCACTGCTGGCTTTAGCTTTTGTGTGTAGCGCAGCTTTTGCACAAGCTGTCATCAAGTTTGAAAAATCTTCTTTTGATTTTGGCAAATTCATAGAAAAGGATGTTCAATCCTGCGAGTTTGTCTTTACCAATACGGGCAATGAACCGCTGGTTATCCAGCAGGCTTATGGTTCGTGCGGTTGCACGGTGGCAACGCCGCCCAAAGAACCTGTGGCTCCCGGACAGAAAGGGGTCATTAAGGTAACCTATAATGGTAAAGGGAAATTTGTGGGCTTCTTCAAGAAACCCATTACCGTTCGTTCCAATGCGACCAACGCCATCACCCGCGTATATATCCAAGGCACGATGGTAGCCGACAAATAATAGAGATGCTATGAACAACAATTATCTCGTTATCTTGGCTGGCGGTGCAGGTAGCCGCTTTTGGCCTGTGAGCAGTGAGTGCAAACCCAAGCAGTTCCTCGACATCTTAGGATGTGGACGCACCCTCATTCAGCTTACTGTAGACCGATTTAAGGGGTTGGTGCCCAATGAAAACATTTGGGTCGTGACGTCTTCTGATTATGAGTATTTAGTGAAAGAGCAACTTCCCGAAGTGCCTCATGAGAATATTCTTTGCGAACCCTGCCGTCGTAACACAGCTCCCTGCATCTGCTATGTCAGTTGGAAAATCAAGAAACGCAATCCTAAGGCCAATGTGGTCATTTCTCCTTCGGATCATGTGGTACCTGACACGGCGAAGTTTCAGGAGGTGGTGGAAGGCGCATTGAATTTTGCAGCTGAAACCGATGCAATGGTTACCCTTGGAATCAAACCGACTCGTCCCGAAACCGGTTATGGGTATATCAAAGCAGACTTGACTTATTCTTCCTCCAGAACGCATCATATTTATCGTGTGGACGAGTTTAAGGAAAAACCTTCCTTGGATTTGGCACAGGAATATGTGAAGCAACCCAATTATCTTTGGAATGCCGGCATTTTTATCTGGAGTGTGAGCACCATCATCAATGCTTTCCGCGTTTATGAGCCGGCTATCTCGTCCATCTTCGAGGAACTTTTGCCCTATTACGACACACCGCAGGAGCAGGAGCATATCAACGAGGAGTTTCCCAAGTGTGAGAATATCTCCATTGACTATGCCATCATGGAAAAGGCGGAGGAGATTTTCGTTTACCCGGCTTCTTTCCCCTGGAGCGACCTCGGCACGTGGAACTCTTTGCGCGAACATTTGGGAAAAGACCAGTATGGTAATGTGAGCGTGGGCGACAATATCAATCTCTTCGATACGTACAATACCATCGTGCATGCTTGCGGTAAGAAGCGCGTAGTGGTGCAGGGACTGGATGGTTACGTGGTGGCAGAGAAGGATGATGAACTGCTCATTTGCAAATTGTCAGAAGAACAGCGTATCAAGCTGTTCCATTAACGTGAGTTCTTGGGGGATTAAGCAGACGTGAGGACAGGATGGTATTTCCTTATCTTACAAAGCGTCGGCTTAATCCCCGGTTAATTTCAATCATATTCCTGAGAGCAGATGACCTTTACAGAGACCATTCTGCATTGGTATGCGGCGCACCGGCGCGAGTTGCCTTGGCGGAATATCTCCGATCCCTACCGCATTTGGGTGTCGGAGATTATTTTGCAGCAGACACGGGTGGCGCAAGGCTACGATTACTATCTGCGCTTTGTGAATGCTTTCCCCACAGTGGAGGCCCTGGCCCTGGCTTCGGAAGACGAAGTGCTCCGGCTGTGGCAAGGGCTGGGCTATTATAGCCGCGCACGCAACCTTCATGCAGCGGCACGTCAGGTTGTCGCGCAGGGGCATTTCCCCACCGATTATGCAGGCGTGAGAGCGTTGAAAGGAGTGGGTGACTATACCGCCGCTGCCATTTGCTCGTTTGCCTACGGGTTGCCCTTGGCAGTGGTGGACGGCAATGTCTACCGCGTACTCAGCCGCTATTTCGGCGTGGACGAACCGATTGATACGGGAAAAGGCAAGAAGCAATTTGCCGCATTGGCCCAAAGTCTGTTGCCCGCTCATAATGTGGCGGATTACAACCAGGGGCTGATGGATTTCGGAGCATTACAGTGTGTGCCTGCTTCGCCCGATTGTGCGGCTTGTCCCTTGGCCGACAGCTGTCGTGCCAACGAACTGAAGTGCGTGGCCGATTGGCCGGTCAAGTCGCATCGTACCAAAGTGGCCGAGCGTTACTATATATATATAGGAGTAAGTACTTCGGAGGGTATTTGGCTGCACAGGCGCGGAGCCGGTGATATTTGGCAAGGACTGTATGAATGGCCTTTGTTGGAATTCGACCATGCCGCCACATGGCAGGATGTGCAGTCGCATCCCTTCATTCTAAACCATTTGCCGGAGGGTGGCACTTGGAAACAGTTGGCCCGGCAGTGTAAGCACGTGTTGACCCATCGAGTCATTTGGGCAGATTGTTATTGGGTTACTTATCCCCATCCCCTGCCTCTCCCTCCCGGTTTTATCGTTGTGCAGCCAGAAGAGTTGGAGCGTTATGCCATGCCCCGCCTGCTGCTGCGCTTTCTCAAATCCCAAAACATATCAGAATAATCGAAACATATGGCTCGTAAGAAAAAGCCTCTCCCCCTTTTAGAGAATATCACCATCACCGGTGTGGCCGCCGAAGGTAAAGCTATCGCCAAGGTCGACAACCTCGTCGTGTTTGTGCCTTATGCTGTGCCCGGCGACGTGGTGGACCTGCAAGTTCGGCGCAAGAAGCACAGCTATGCTGAGGCGGAAGTCGTCAAGTTTCATCACTATTCCGAGCAGCGCGCCACGCCGTTCTGCCAACACTTCGGCGTGTGTGGCGGTTGCAAATGGCAATGCCTGCCTTATGAAGAACAACTCCGCTACAAGCAGCAGCAAGTGGTGGACAACCTGACGCGCATCGGCAAAATAGAACTGCCAGAGGTCAGTCCCATCCTCGGCAGCCGCCACACCCAATGTTACCGCAACAAGTTGGAGTTCGGCTTCTCCAATAAGAAATGGCTCACTTTTGAAGAAGTGGCCTCAGGCACCAAGTTTGAGGTGATGGACGCGGTGGGCTTCCACATTCCCGGTGCTTTCGACAAAATACTCGACATTGACACCTGCTACTTGATGGACGACATCAACAACCGTTTGCGCAACGGCATACGCAGTTATGCTTTGTCCCATCAGTTAACCTTTTTCGACCTCCGTGCCCAGACCGGTCTGCTCCGCAACATGATGGTGCGCACTTCGGCCACGGGTGAGGTGATGTTGCTGCTGCAGTTCTGCATCCGTTCGGCGGAGGAAGAGAAACAAGCCCGGGATTTGTTGGCTCATATCCATGAAACTTTTCCCGAAGTTACCTCTCTGTTGTGGGTGAATAACCTCAAATGCAACGACACGATAGGCGATTTGGAAGTACACACCTATGCCGGCACCGACTTTATCTATGAAATCATGGAGAACCTCCGATTTAAGGTAGGCCCCAAGAGTTTCTATCAGACCAACACCG
>OBLI01003808.1_pt1 | contig 11254 bp, 9 predicted proteins | sample 1519701 | NCBI WGS metagenome assembly OBLI01 (sample SAMEA3663005, study PRJEB22513) | pig gut metagenome | biome: pig gut; feature: pig-associated habitat; material: faeces | place: France | collected 2012 | reverse complement strand
AAATACGCTCAAAGGTCACAAGGCTTGCATCATCTATACTCTTTTCAGTATTTGCCGGAATATAAAGATGAGCTTCATCACAGAAAATCGCAATCGGATGCCTCGTATTAACGGGTGTCCACTGCTGAACAGAGAAAATGACTCGTGCAATAAGCGATACAATTAGTGGAAGAATATCGGAGGGCACCTCTGAAAAGTCAATTATTTTTACTCCTTTTTCCCCATTCACAGATGGAGCCATCAGCTTTTCACAAAGCTCACCCATGTAGGTATAAGATAATAAACTATCTTCTGTACTGAACATAAAATTCAGACGCTTATCTTTCTGCTTTGTTTCCAGCCTTTGAATAAAACGTGTAAGTTTTCCATTGTATGGTCCTTGCTTTTCTCCTCTTGCTCCAGGTACCATTTCTGTGTCTTTTTCTTTTAAGCCTTCAAGCAAAGCATCAAGATAATACGGAACAGGACTGTCCAATGTGATATTGGCTTCCATCTCAAAATTCTCAATACTATGCAGAAACGCTTTCTTCCCATCAATTACAGCATTGCTGAACATCATTGCTTGGTTTGGTGCATTGCTGTCACTGCGGTCAAGCATCAATGAAAGCATTTCTTCGTAGGTAAGAAGCCAATATGGAAGAAATAGAATTCCGTCGTCAATATTATCATTTGGCCCAGCGACCTTCAAATGTGAAAAACTATCCCCCTGTAACGGAGAATACTCTCCGTGTATGTCAAATAGAATCGCGTCTGCTGATTTGAGCGAGGCGACTTGTTCAAGGATTTTCGCAACACACCACGATTTACCTGATCCGGTACTGCCGACTATTACAGCGTGTCTTTGAAATAGCTTATTTCCATTGAGCCAAGCAGTTGCATCTTCGTCGATAGAATAATGCCCGATTTGCAAGCTAACTGTATCTTCACCTTCCGGAATGGAAGAAATAGCTTGCATGAATTGTTTAAGCCTATCCCCATGAATGAGATGACATTCTGCATTTATTGTGGGAATTGTGGCCAAAGAACGCCTGAAAACATTCTCTTTATCGCCATCTCTGTCAAAATGTGTACCGATTAAGATTACTTTGATAATATTAAATCCGAGTTCTGGAGTAATATCAGCGGCAGGATCAGAATATGCAGATTTTCTAATGATTTTAGAGACCAGACCGATTAAGTGCTGTCCAACTTTTGAACTCTGAATCGAAATCAGATGGTTTACCTGTAATCCGCGTAACTTGTCATCATTTTCGACTCTTATGATAACTGTGGAGGTATCAACGCTTTCAACCGTTCCTAACAATTCATCCGGCGAATATGTAAAAATCCCCATGTATTTTCCTCCTACCAGACTTTCAAAAATTCGTCAAGGCACCAATACTGTCCGTCGTATGTTTCAGACCAACCATTCCCATATACCTTAGTATGAGAATCATCTGATCTTTCAAATATCAAGTATTTCCTAATACCAGCATCAATAATATGGTGCTTGCAAGCATCTGTCATTGTGCGAACTAGAATTACAATCGGCTTTCCGTTTGCTATTTGTGCTAATAATTTGGGTTGTATATGCTCATCATTAAAACCATAGCCGACACACAAATATGCTCCCGCAGTTGTAAATGCCTTGTCCGCTTCTGAAATAATGCTTCGATATGGCTCGTTATGTGTGCTGCTATATTTATCTTTTCCGGGTGGAACAATTAATGGCGAGAATCCAGCAGGTATTTCTTGTAAAAGCTGAAAAGCGGAAATCTCTCCTTTGGCATCAGTAAACCAGTCCAATGAGCCATGAACTTTCCATATCTCAATGACACGTTCTCTGGCTCTCACTCTCCTAGTTGTTATTGAGTTGTTGGGAAGTTCTAATTTCCTTATGTACGAACCCTCAAAGCCAGTTACAGAAGATGCCCCTATACCATCAGCAGCATAATCAGGGAGACGATCATAATTAGTGGTAACAACAACAGCTTTATTGGGAGTCGGTGCTATTACTTTCTCAAAAAGTTTGACAAGTGATTCAGGTGGAGAAAAGGAATTTGTTTTCAGATAATCGAGGTCGCACCTATTCACTTCTTCCCATGTTGTTGTCCGAATGGCTTTTATTGTTTCCTCATTTAGAGAAACACTATCTATGGCCTTTTCTAATCCATCTGAACTTAATGATGTACAAAATGTCCCATAATTCGGATCATTTTTTACAATAGGGTTGGATTTTATACAGTCGGCAAGGTTACTCATCGAAGGCAAACCATAAGGCATAGAAGCACCGGAACCGAGTACAATTAAAGGGCTATTCTCTAAATACCCTTGCATTATACTTAAACAACCATTCCAATCCATTGAGCTTCCTCCATCTTATCCTCTGCCCAATCTACGTCTCTGCATCTTCTTCCAAATTGCCCGACATTTTTCGCACCATTCAGTCTCAATGCCAAGAACATCAACGAGAATCTCTTTATCTACGATGTCAAGTGCCTTTTCAATGTCATCATCCTCACGGACGATTGCATCAATCCGTTTCAGTAAAGACCGGCACGCTTCTTCATCAATATCGTCCAGTTTGGGAAGCATAATATTTCCCATTTCTCCGGGCAATATTTCCAGGACACCACCGCCATAGCTGCGCCCGCAGATTTCCGTAAAAGCAAATGAAATGCTGTTATAGTATGCAAGCAGGATGTTTTCCGGTTTTACATCCGAATTGAACTTCATCCGGTGCATTGTATCGGTCGATACAGCATTGCAGCGATTCAAGACAAACTTGGGGTAAAGATTGTTCCTGCGAAGAAAGAAGGCATCCGGAACCCAAACAGAGGGAACGATATACCAACGATCTCTGATTGAGCATTTGTACCCTTCATTTTCACCGCTGGCTTCACCCGATGCTATGTAAGCTTTGTGCCGCTCTGGATAGTCTTCTATTGGAATATCAGGGAAATTCACAAGCCGAGCGCTTTTCCCGGATGCCTTGTTCTTTTTCCAATCTTCGTCTGTAAAAAAAATCCCGTGAGCATGAGAACTCCTGCCGATCAGCGGAAGCGTAACGCTTTCTAAGTCATATTCATTGCAGACTTCTTCTGAAATTGAAAAGTATCCATTGTTTCCGGTAGTGATACCTACATTGATGAGCCCATAATCGGCAAACTTCGCAAACCTTTTATCTGCGCGGATGGTCTGGATCAGTTCCATCTCTTTTGCAGTTGTGAAATACCTTGTCCATTTTTCTTTCACGTGCTGCATCTTTTGAAATCCGTTCTGCTGGAGATCAAGTTTATCAAAGCCTGAAAGGTCACTCATCTCAATAATACGAATGCCTTTTTCTACAGAGCCTTTTTCTCCGATGAAAACCACGACTTCCTGCTCAATGTCAGGAAAAACGAGCTGTTCAAACGTAATCAACGTAATTTTCGCAAGATGCTCAGAAAGGAAGAGCCGTAAGTCCTCTGCGTAAGCTACCTGCAAGATTTCAGCCGGAATGACAAATGCTATTCTCCCGTTTTCAGACAGCAACTGAACACAGGCTACCAAGAAAGCTACCCATGCATTGATGAGCTTATTCGCTTTCATTCCATGTGACGTAAGGATATTGGATTGAAGCTCTCTTTGCGTTTCTGTGAGGTATTGATAGCGAATGTATGGAGGGTTCCCTAAAATCAGATCATACTGCGTTTGGGCATCAACCATACGAGAATAGAACTCAAAGAAATCCTCGTTCAAAACATGAACGTTTTGATAGTTGCGATAATTACGCTGAACTTTTTCAGCTTCATCCGGATCAATTTCAACTGCATCAATAGTTCCAATTTGCTCAATGAGGTTTAACTGCCTAAGACTGTCAAGAAATACACCGTCGCCACAGCTCGGCTCAAGAACAGTATGGATGTTATCAGAGGCGCAGAGATTTACCATTGCATTTGCAAGCTGCAACGGCGTATAATATGCCCCTCTCAATTTCTGTTCAGAACTGTCTTTCTTGAGTCTCATGGTGATAACCTCGCTTAAAAATCCAACTGATATACTTTAGCAATCAGTTCTTCTATTTCCTTAATCAATGCGCCTTTTCTGGCTTGCAGCAATGTTGAAATACGTCTTGCAGGCTGACTCGACAGAGTAGCATTTATATCATAAACCTCTCTGCTGGCTTCAACGACACGATCATAGATGCCTTTCTGAACGGCATTTTCAAAATCAAGCTCTACAAACGGAAGCGTCGAAAGAACGAATGTGCCACGTGCAATGAAGCCGCCTTCAAAATCGCTGCCGACAATCTCAAGTATTCGCTCCGTAATTGGATTGGACAGCCATGCCTGAATATACTCAAGTGCATAGGGACTGTCTGCCTTTTTAGTTACGGCACAGTATCCAGCGGTACCACCGGAGGCAATAAGGAAGTCGTTCTTGTCAAGAACATACATCGGGTCTTTGCTTAAAACGCCAACAATCAGTTTCGGTGTGTTGATGAATGCTGTCAGCGCCTGAGTTCTGCCATATTGATACCATGTATCTGCCGTTGCATTAGGAACATCACGAATACCGGAATCGGATACGCATTTCGGGACTAACCGATCATAGTATGCTTCAAGATAGGCGTACGTTCCGGGATAAGACGCCTTCATTTCGTCGATTGGAATAAGATGCCCTGCACCGTCATAAGGGAAGATGATCCGCTTATCTGTCTGCAAAACGCTATATGAGTTCAATCCGCGTTCGTCCTGGCGTGTAGGCTTAAAATACGGGCGTAATATTGCCTTTTCAATCGTGTAATTGTGGCCATCTCTGCGGATTTCAATCGTATCCTGATACTCGGCAATAATGTTTTCCGAAGAAAACCAATAAATTGGAGTGGGGCGCTCGGCACTTGTCTGAATACCATTGAAAATCTCGGTATGCTTTGTGAGCGGAACTGATATTTGGTCTAACTTTTGGAGCATTGCGAGGAAGTCCATATCGGTTGTCAGACGCCACGGGAGCTTGTTCAGGATAGATGCGTTTAATTCAATTTTGTTTACTTCTTCACCAGCCCAAAGCCTGTTTGCAGAATCAATGCTTGAATATACAAACGTATCCTGTTTCGTTTTTTGAAGAAGCAATATAGAACTGTAGATTGTCTTATCTTCAAAAAGTTGGGCATCGCCAAAGTCATCAAGGCTTACAAGCATCTGATCTCTTGAGATTAGAGCTCTCAGTTTCTCTCCGGCTCCGATTTTGAAGAATTTGTTCGGAACAATGTAGCAAATATATCCATTTTCCGCAGTCTTCCGAACAGCCTGCTCAATGAAGATGAAATACTTATCGAACTGCTTATGCGAAGTCTTATATTTCTTCTTGTATATTTCAACTTCTGGGATCGGAAGCAGCGCGTGCATTCCCTCTGTATTAACATAGGGAGGATTGCCGATGATTACGCTAAAGGGGTTACCGTTGTTGATAGAATTCCAGTCAAACGGAGCCAGCTCAATCAATTCATCAGCGGATGCCCTTATTCCTTGAAGTTCCTCGGAACTTACGAGTGAATTACCGAAAAGGATATTTGTGCTAAGGTCAGGCAGTATCGGCGTTTCATCCGCAACCGAAGGAGCTGTCTCATTTTCAATCAGCTTAATCAAAAGCGAGAATTTTGCCACTTCGACAGCATGAATGTCTATATCAATACCGTAAATGCAAGAACGGAGAATGCGCTTCTTTTCGTCGAGGGGCAGCTTGTACGAACCGTTTCCGATCTCAATCAAATGCCCCTGCTCACCATTGGCAAGATATTTCTGGACGCAATAGTTTTGCAGATAAGAAAAGGCTTCTTCAAGAAAGATTCCCGATCCACAGGCTATGTCAGCGATATGGACATCCAAAATCTCTGCTGGTGTCTTTCCTTCACAGGCTCTACTCAAAGTCTTTTCAACCATATACTTCACAATCTCCGTCGGAGTTGTGACTACTGATCTATTAAGACAGTCCTTCTTCTTGCCAAGCCCAATCGTGACATCCGGGAGAAGAACCAACTGTTCCGTCAGGAACATTTCATAAATCTTTCCAAGGAGATTCGGCTCGATAATGTTGAACAAATAGGGGCTCTGCGGGTAATAGAGCCCTTTTATCATTTCAGAGATAACAGCACTGGACAGATCAAAAACAATATCGTCTCCAGAAAACATACCGGAGTTGTAACGATGGTCTGCAGAACGAAACAGTTCTTCCAACTTTGCTTGAAGTTGCTCCGGCTCAGAAACTGTATCTTGAAGTTTGTGATACAACGGGAGATTCTTATCTTCGCAAATGCGAAGGAAAACAATCTGGTTGATAAACTCCTGAACAACATCATTGAGAACTTCAAGAGACTGATAACGTCCGCCTTTTCTATAAAGCTCATTACTCAGTGAAACTCGCCATTCGTTGATCTGTTTTAAAAACAGGGTATCTACCTGCTGCTTCTCACCGCCAGTCGCAGGGAAATTATCATCCAAATACCGATCAAATTCGCCGGAATAGACAACATCTCTTGAAATGAGAGAAACGATCTCGTCATACCGGTCTGCATATTCGGTAAAGTGGAAAATACGATAACGAGCTACAGCACATCCTTCTTCCTCTTTTGGAACATAGCAAGTATCATATATCGCCAGATATTCAAAATTCGTAAGAACGGCAATTCTGTGATTGGCATTCCATCCGTATTTTCTTGTCTGAAAAGCAGGATCGGTCGCTCTTGTAATATCGACTGCGGGCTTCTTTGCTTCCACAAAGAATTTAGCAACGCCTCTTAACGTCATCGTATAGTCCGGACGATCAGTTGATGTTGAATAGTTTTCAGCTATTACCTCACGATATTGAGGGGCAAGACCTCTTTCGTTTGCTACATCCCATCCGAGAATTTTCAAAAGAGGATCAATGTATTCAATACGGCAAGAGTGCTCATTGTAATTGTTCCTAGTTTCCTTGTAATAAGCCAGATTCGTTTGAAAACGGTTGGCAAGATCATTCAGCTTTTCAACATTGGTCATTTGTGATTCCAACCTTTCATCCATCCGATTCATTGGTCAATTCCATAATATCGCCAATGTCACATTGTAGCGCCGTACAGATTTTTACAAGAACATCTGTTGTTACATTTTCATTTTTACCAAGCTTCGCCATGGAAGCATGGCTGATACCGGCAGCCGCGCATAAGTCTTTCTTCTTCATGTCTTTGTCGATTAGAATCTTCCACAACTTTTTATAACTAACTGCCATACCAAATGCACCTCAAAAGCAGATTGAAATCAAAAAACGCTGAGTTAAAATCAGTTATCGCTGAATTCAAGGATAGTATAGCATAATTTTCCGATGCGAGCAAGGTGTTCAGCGTAATGTTCACAAAAAAATTGTTTTATGGTGAGATAAACCGCCCGCAGGATTGTTCCCACGGGCGGCGTTGCTTTTTCAGTTCTCAAATGGTCTGTACACCGTGACCGCTTTCAGATACTTTTCCGGATCGCTGTTCAGAATCAGATCAGCATATTCCAGCGGCGCATTGTAGATCAGCCAGTCCAGTTCCGACCGCTCATACATATTGTCAGCAACTTCATTTTCCACGGCGATAGTGTCAATGGAAATCGTTGTCCCATCAGCGTACTTCAATTCAACGCAGGCGGTATCAATGTTAAACTCGCAAGAAATCAAAGTGTTCATCGTGACCTCCTTAGATCATACCGAAGCGTTTCAGGGCATCTTTTATCGCCGCCTCTTTCTCTGGCGGACACTGTGGCTGTTTAGAATCCTCGCTCTTTGGCAGATTATAGTTCTCACGCTCGATAATACCGCATTTACGCTTCGTCTGGGCGATATAGAGCTTGCTGACATTCAAACCGGCATGTTCACGAACATATGCTTTGATTTCATCATAGGTTGCTTTGCTCTCCGCAGAGGTCAAATCCATCTCATCCAGATTGAGCTCAACTTCCACATGATGCTTTGCGTCAGAAAGTTTGGACAAGAGACATACCGTCTCCACATGGCTTGTTCGGGGGAACATATCGAGGGCGGCGGCGGTTTTGAGCTCATAGCCGTGGGTGCTGAAAATCAGCACATCCCTTGCGAGGGTCGAGGGGTTGCAGGAGACATACACCACCCTGTCGGGGCGCATTTTGCATACGGTGCGTATTGCTTCCTCGTCCATGCCCTTTCTCGGCGGGTCGACGACCACGGTCTCGGGGCGGATGCCGTCTCTCAGGAACATTTCCGCCGCCTCGGCTGCGTCTGCGCATATAAACTCGGCATTTTCGATGCCGTTGCGGCGGGCGTTGCGCTTTGCGTTCTCGATGGCCTCGGGAATTATCTCCGCGCCTATCACCCTCCCCGCTTTTTTCGCCAAAAACAGGCTTATCGTGCCCGCACCGCAGTACAGGTCCAGAACCGTCGAATTTTCCGTGCACCCGGCGTATTCGACCGCCCTGTTATACAGCTTTTCGGCCTGCGGCGGGTTTATCTGATAAAACGCCTGCGGAGATATCTCGTACTCCACGCCGCCGAGACTGTCGCACACGGTGTCTCTGCCCCAAAGCGTGTAAAAATCACCGGCAAGCACGGTGTTGCCCGAGGTTTTGTTGACATTCAAAACTATGCCCGTGAGCTCGGGGCAAGCGCTGCGCAGGTAGTCTGCCAGCGCCGTGGTCTTGCCGCCAAAGCCTCTGGCGGTGACAATGCAGGCAACGCAGTCGGCGGTGTTTACCGCCGTGCGCACGAACACATTGCGTACGCTGCCCTTTCGGGTTTTTTCATCATAAGCGCCGATGCCGTTTTTGCGCATGAACTCCAGCACCGCCGCCGTCACCCTGTCGGCTGCCTCGTTTTGCAGAAGGCAGCGCTCGACCGGCACGAGCTCATGCGTGCGGGGCGCAAAAAAACCGCTTTTGAGCTCACCTGCGACGCTGCGCACGGTGTAGATGCCCTTGTTGCGGTAGCGCTCCCGGCGGTCGCTGCCGATGATTTCTTCGGCCTGCACGGACTGGCGGCCGATGTGCGTCAACGCATCGTTCAGTCTGCCGAGCTTAAAGCGCAGCTCCTCGTCATAGCTCATGTGCCGCAGGGTGCAGCCGCCACAGCGAACACAACATTCGCAGTCGGGCGTGCGCCGCTCGGGTGACAGGCGCACGGGCTCTGTTGCCTTACCCCACACGGCGGAGCTTGTGACCTTGAGTATCTTCACCTGCCACACCTCGCCCGCTATCGTGCGCGGGACGAACACCGCCCTGCCGTTTATGCGGCACACGCCGCTGCCGTCGGAGGAGTAGCCGACTATCTCGGCCTCATAAATTTCGTTTTTTCTCAAATCTTCCATGGCACCAAATATACCATGTCGACTGAAATTTTTCAATGTGAATATAATTTTGCTTTTGCGCAGAAACTACCTGCGAATATGATTTGGAGGTTCTGCTATGAAAAAAGCCATTCTTCTCATACTTGCGCTTGCCATGCTGTGCACGGCAGCCTGCGCCTGCACCGACGGCGGAAATGTGAACGACAACCACGGCGGCGTTGTGACCGACAATGCCCATGACAGCGATATCGGCGGCGATATAGGCGACGATATAAAAGACGGCGCCGACGATGTCGGTGACGCAGTCAAGGACGGGGCTGACGATGTGGGCGATGCGGTAAAGGACGGGGCTGACGATGTGGGCGATGCGGTAAAGGACGGCGCTGACGATGTCACCCGCCCCGATGCAAGCCCGGTTCAGCCGCAGGCGACCGCCATCCCCGGAACACAGGTCATAACACCGTGAAAAACAGCACCAAACGGTGCTGTTTTTCTTGATTTTCAATGTCGAATGTTGTATCATCGAATATCATCGTTGTAAGGAGTGGTTTTCATGAGTTACATCCCCACCGTTGAGCAGGCCAGAGAGCTTGTCGGCCGCTTCAACAAGGACGCTTTCCATCTTCAGCACGCCGAGACCGTTTCCAAGGTCATGGGCGAGCTTGCAAAGGAATTTGACCCAGAGCGTGTCGAGTTCTGGGCAGCCGTCGGCATGCTGCACGACATAGACTTTGAGCTGTATCCCGAGCAGCACTGCGTCAAGGCTAACGAGATGCTGCGTGAGCTGGACATAGATGAATCGGTCATCCACGCCGTCATCAGCCACGGCTACGGCATCTGCATCGATGTTGAGCCGGAGCTTTTCATGGAAAAGGTGCTGTACGCAACGGACGAACTCACGGGGCTTATCGGTGCTGTTGCGCTCATGCGCCCGAACGGCATCTCCGACATGGAGGTCAAGTCCATAAAGAAGAAGTTCAAGGACAAGAAGTTTGCAGCAGGCTGCTCCCGTGATGTCATCATCCGCGGTGCCGAGATGTGCGGCTGGGAGCTGGACACGCTGTTCCAGAAAACGCTCGATGCGATGAGAGCGTAAATGGTGAGGCTTTATATCGCCGATGTGAGCACGCTGGATATCGAGCGTGCCCTGACCGAGGTCTCCGACTACCGCCGCCAAAAGGCGCTGCGCTGTCCGGACGACGAAAAACGTCGCTGCTCGCTGGGCGCTGAGCTTCTGCTGTACCGTGCACTCGGCGCTCCCGTTGAATACGCTTTAGGCGAAAACGGCAAGCCGTACATTGACGGTGGGCAGCACTTTTCGCTGTCGCACAGCGGAAAGTACGCCGTGTGTGCAGTCGCCGACTGCGAGGTGGGCGTTGATATCGAGCACCCACGGGAAAACTCCGCACGGCTGGCAAAGCGATTTTTCACCGCAAGCGAAAATGCGCGTCTTGCCGCAAGCGATGCGCCCGACGTGGAGTTCTGCCGCATTTGGGCCGTGAAGGAAAGCTACATAAAGGCCACCGGCATGGGTTTTAAAACCCCGCTTGAATCGTTTGAAGCGGCAAAGCGCATCGGCGAATACTCGACTTGGCAGCTTGAGCATGACGGCTATCACATCGCCGTGTGCGCTAAATGCGAGAGCATCGGAGATGTAAATATCCATGATGAAGAAATTATTTGACAGCACCGTAGTGCGCTTTGCGCTCGTGGGTGCAGTGAACACGCTGTTCGGTGCAGGCATAATGTTTATATTTTATAACTGCCTGCATCTGAGTTATTGGCTGTCCTCGGCGTCAAACTACTTTTTCGGCAGCATTTTGAGCTATTTTCTGAACAAGTATTTCACCTTCCGGCGAACCGAGCGCAGCGTCAAATACATCGTGCGATTTATCATAAACATCATTGTGTGCTATTTTGTCGCTTACTCGGTCGCAAAGCCGCTTATTGCGCAGCTTTTGG
>OBLI01003807.1_pt1 | contig 11254 bp, 10 predicted proteins | sample 1519701 | NCBI WGS metagenome assembly OBLI01 (sample SAMEA3663005, study PRJEB22513) | pig gut metagenome | biome: pig gut; feature: pig-associated habitat; material: faeces | place: France | collected 2012 | reverse complement strand
GCCTAGGCGTGTTCGGGACTTTCACCCGTTAGAGCGCGCCCATGGCGCGCAAACAGAAAAAAGAGAACAGATTACATTCTGTTCTCCTCTGCCTTTGACTACTGTAAGATGTCTACGACAACTTTCTTTTTTCCTGTTGAAGATGCAGCCTTTACCACAGTACGAATCGCTTTTGCAATCCTACCCTGCTTACCGATTACTTTTCCCATATCATCTGGTGCAACACGTAGTTCTACTACAACAACACCATTGGATTCTTTCTCAGTTACTACTACATCTTCAGGATGATCAACTAGAGATTTTGCAATCACTTCAACTAAGCCTTTCAAGACTTACACCTCCTCTAGTTATTACTTTTCAATCCCAGCAGCTTTTAATAATTTAGCTACAGTATTTGTTGGCTGAGCACCTGTTGCTAACCATTTTTTTGCAGCTTCTTCATCAAATTTAATTACGCTTGGGTCCTGATTTGGATCGTAAGTACCGATTTCTTCAATAAATCTACCATCTCTAGGAGCTCTTGCGTCTGCTACTACTACTCTATAGAAAGGAGCCTTTTTCTGTCCCATTCTTTTTAATCTCATTTTTACTGCCATTAGTTTCACCTCCGTTAAAATTTGTTAATAGTTTCTATTTATTTAAAAGGGAAAATTAAATCTTCCTCTTCTACCTTTTTTACCTCCAAACATACCAGACATCTGTTTCATCATCTTTCTGGACTGTTCAAAGTTTTTGCATAACTTATTGACTTCTGCAATCGGAACTCCTGCACCTTTTGCAATTCTTCTCTTTCTGGAAGGATTGATAATCTTAGGATTTGCCCGTTCCTCTTTGGTCATAGAATAAATGATACAAGCGGTACGGTCCAGTTCTTTTTCATCAACTTCCACATTGCGCAGCTGTTTGCTCATTCCTGGAATCATGGATAAAATATCATTGATTCCACCCATCTTTTTCACCTGTTCCATCTGTTCCAGATAGTCGTCAAAGTTAAATTCTGCTTTTCGGAGCTTTTTCGTCATCTCTAACGCTTTTTCATCATCCACAGCAGATTCTGCTTTTTCAATCAATGTCAGGATATCACCCATGCCAAGAATTCGGCTGGCCATACGGTCAGGATAAAACTGTTGTAAATCCTCTAGCTTCTCTCCCATACCAATATACAGGATCGGCTTTCCGGTTACCGCCTTGATAGACAGAGCCGCACCACCTCGAGTATCTCCATCCATCTTTGTCAGAATGACTCCATCAACTCCAACTTTATCATCAAAATCTTTGGCAACATTGACCGCATCCTGCCCTGTCATAGCGTCTACGACTAAAATAGTCTGCGTCACATCCACATGATCTTTGATTTCTTTAAGCTCCGTCATCATGCTCTCATCGATATGAAGACGACCGGCTGTATCCAAAAGTACCAAATTGTTGTGCTGTTCTCTTGCATATTCAATTGCCTTTTGGGCAATCTCTACCGGATTTTGATTTCCTTCAATAGTAAATACAGGAACTCCCTGCTTCTCACCATTAACTTGCAACTGTTTGATCGCTGCTGGACGATAAACGTCACATGCTACTAATAACGGACGTTTTCCTTTTCGCTTAAACTGGCCTGCAATCTTAGCACAGGTCGTTGTCTTACCTGCTCCCTGAAGACCTGCCAGAAGAATTACCGTCATATCGGCACCTGGCTTCATCTTAATCTCTGTCATCTCGGAGCCCATCAATGACTCCATCTCTTCTTTGACAACCATATGTGCAGGATTTAATCCGCTTAAAACATCCTGTCCGATCGCACGGTCTGTTACAGTCTTTACAAACTGCTTTACTACGCGGAAGTTAACATCCGCCTCTAAAAGAGCACGTTTTACCTCTTTCATTGCTTCTTTTACATCAGCTTCACTCAAACGTCCCTTTCCGCTTAGCTTTTTAAATACATTTTGTAGTCTATCAGATAAATTCTCAAATGCCATGTACTCTTCTCCTCAAATCTAGTACTCTTCCAATATTGCATTGGACATGTTCTCGATTTTCTCTAATTTATCAATAATTTCAGCCCGCTGCTCTTGTTCCAGAATCTCTTTCGCAAAAATATTGATCCGTGCTACCATTTCCTTTGTTTTCAAAAACTTCTGAAGTAAATGAAGCTTATCTTCATATCCCGCTAAAATCTTATTACAACGCTTGATCATATCATACGCTGCCTGACGGGTAATCCCATGGTCCAGGGCAATTTCACTCGGCGATAAATCGTACTGCACATAATCACCATAAATCTCTTTCTGATGCTCTGTTAACAGCTCCCCATAAAAATCATATAACAATGCTTGTTCTACAATTGGTTCCATCTTTCGCTCCTTTTGTAAAGCATTTTCCCTTTACCGAAAGCTAGTATACACAAAAAAAAAGACCTTGTCAAGTATTTTTACTTAACAAGGTCAATTTTTTCCTAAATATCATGCAAATCAGTTTCTCTTCTTCTCCTGCCATCCGATGTTTCAGCCAGACGTCATTCCTGATTTTTAATTAAGAAACAGTTGCATAGGTATAATTCCATGTACGCTGAGTCTCGTATCGTTTTGCAAGGATATGAAAGATGGTAGCAACCACGGAAGTGCATACGTAAACAGCAAATTTGCAGTCATCATAAATATTTCGCGGTTTTCTCATATACCATGCATGAATCTTTTGAATAAAGGAAAATAATTCTTCCAGAGAATCAAACCTTTTGACTCTTGTACGAACATGCTCAGCAGCTTCTGAATGAACGAATTCACGAAGCTGGTGCTTTAAGTCACTTTCATATAGGCAATGATCCTTCATGTTTCCTGCGTAATGTTTATTATGCGGAAATGTAAAATAATCAGCAATGTAATGGATGATTTCTCCCAGCTTGATACAAACCCGGGATCCAATCTCCTCCATGCTATTATATTCATCAAGAAACTGTCTCATCTTCTCTTTCGTAGCTTCTATGGTTTCATCGTAAGAATGTCTTGTCGTCAAAAAAGACGGCTGGCAGTCTGGAAGTATATTCCCGATGCGAAAAGCCATTCTGTGGCTGGTTAACGGCTCTATCTGCAGGGATTCAATAATCTGATCCGCCATTGAAATATGTGATTTTTTTCTCATTTAATAATCAATCCTCTAAAAGCTTAAGTAGTCATCTGTTTCTAAATCCATTGTATAAAAACTGTTTGCCAAATACAACCCCTTCCATGTTTTCTTAACAAAAATCTAAGAATTTTAACGTATTATTCATTTTCCTTTCAACCCAGATGCTTGACAGAAGAATTTCCCTCTAGTAAAATTGAAAATAATTCCAAAACAAATAACAGATTAGGAGATGATAATTTGGACCCGAGTACCTCGATACAATTGGTATTTTTAATAATTTTATTAATGCTATCTGCATTCTTTTCTTCCGCAGAAACAGCACTTACCACAACAAACCGACATAAGATGCGTTCTCTTGCAGAAGAGGGTGACAGCAGGGCAACACTGGTATTAAAATTAATTGAAAATCCTGGAAAGCTATTAAGTACTATTTTAATTGGGAATAATATTGTAAACCTTTCCGCTTCTTCTCTGGCCACCTCGTTAGCGATTACGTTATGGGGCAGTGTTGGAGCAGGAATTGCGACAGGGATACTTACATTTTTAATTCTAATTTTTGGTGAGATTACACCAAAAACATTTGCAACTTTAAAAAGCGAAAGTATTTCTCTGCTTTATGCAAGAATCATTTATATGCTGACAATTATACTGACACCTGTCATCGCCATCGTAAATACTCTTTCCTCAGGACTTTTGTTCCTGCTGCACATTGATCCAAAGCAGTCTAATAAAGTAATGACAGAAAAGGAGCTGCGTACCATTGTCGATGTCAGTCATGAAGAAGGCGTCATTGAAGAAGATGAGAAAGAGATGATCAATAATGTGTTCGACTTCGGAGATCTCCTGGCAAAGGAAGTCATGATTCCTCGAATCGATATCACTTTTGCTCCCGTCGATATTTCTTATAACGACTTGATACAGATTTTTATGGAAGAACAGTTTTCACGTCTTCCCGTATATGATGATACAAAAGAAAAAGTAATTGGAATTGTAAATCTAAAAGACCTGTATTTCTACCGCATTGAACACCCAGAGGAAGAATTCAACCTGCGAAATATTATGAGGACACCATTCTTTACTTATGAAACCCAAAAGATTTCTACTCTGATGTCCAAAATGCGCGAAGAATCCATTAGCTTCGCTATTGTACTGGATGAATATGGTGCCACTGCAGGGCTGATTACTCTGGAAGATTTGATCGAAGAAATTATCGGTGAAATCCGTGATGAATATGACGCAGAAGAAGCAGAGCATTTTAAAGTACTTAGTGAACAGCAATATGTAGCAGATGCCTCTATGAAATTAGATGATCTGAATGACCTATTGGATCTGACTATCGATTCTGAAGACTATGACTCTATCGGAGGCAAGATTATTGAGCTTTTAGATCATCTTCCTGAGCCTGGCGAAACAGCTGAGACAGAGGAAGTCACCTTTAAAGTATTATCTGCTGATAAACGACGCATTGAAAAGGTACTAATTACTTTAAAAGAACAATCATAAATTTTCCATATAACAAAAACCGGCTGGATTCCCAACCGGTTTTTTGCGATTATCAACTATCTATTTCTCATGCTTATATTTTGATAAATATTTGGATTCAATATATCCGATTTTATTTCGATAAGCCACTTTATAATAATTATTTCTTCCTTTTTCCAGAAGACGTACCCGATATCCGAACTCCACCGTTGCAATTACCTTTGAAGATGAATTTCTTCTACAATACATATTTGCATGTCCCTCACAGTTTACTACATAATAAAGTGGATAATCACTCGTCAGTCGTTCCTTAAGTTTACTACCTGCCTCCTGATTATATTTTAATAAATATCTGCCCTGCACATAGCCTTCCTGCTTTTTGTACCGAATCTTATAATAGCCACGATAAGACTTTGTAATGATCTCTACCGGAGCCCCATTTCCAATGACCGTAATAATCTTAGAATGCTTAGATGCCTCTTTGTGTAACGGAAGCCCATGAGTTCCTCCATAAACATAGTAGGTTCCCTCTTTTTCATCTTCCTGCTCACTTTTTTCCTCCGCCGCCTGCTCATAATCATAATCAGACGGCGAAAGAATTGTTTTTGCGAACAACAGACCACAGATTATTACCAAAAGAATCAAGGCCAGCAAAATAATCCAATGCAGATATGGTTTTAATCTTGCCTTCAATATCTTCTCCTAATATCAGAAGCTTATTTAAAATAATTTACTCCTGATTCAAATAATTTCTGATCTTTATTTCCCTGAATATTTATTGCAACAGAATCGCCAATACGTTCGGAGTGTCCCATCTTACCAAGCACTCTTCCATCTGGACTGATAATTCCTTCAATCGCATAATAAGAACCATTTGGATTGAATGGTTCGCTCATTGTAGGATTTCCATGAATGTCCACGTACTGAGTTGCAACCTGTCCATTTTCAAATAATTTCTGGGCAACCTCTTCACTTGCAACGAAACGTCCCTCGCCATGAGAAACAGCGATAGAATGAACATCTCCAACTTTTGTTTCTGACAACCATGGGGATTTATTCGTTACTATCTTTGTGTAAACCATCTGAGAAATATGACGTCCGATGCGGTTCATCGTCAATGTTGGTGCAGCTTCTGTCTGTTCTAAGATTTCTCCATATGGAACCAGTCCTAATTTAATCAGAGCCTGGAAACCATTACAAATACCTAATGCAAGTCCATCTCTCTGATTTAAAAGATTCATAACCGCTTCTTTTAATTTTTCATTTCTAAATGCAGTTGCAAAGAACTTGGCAGAACCTTCTGGTTCATCTCCGGCACTGAATCCACCTGGGAACATAATGATCTGAGACTGATTGATTACTTTTTCAAACTCATCAACAGAATCACGAATTCCCTGTGCATCCAGATTCTTGAAGATTCTTGTCTCTACTTCTGCCCCTGCGCGTTCAAATGCTTTTAAGGAATCATATTCACAGTTTGTTCCTGGGAATACTGGAATGAATACCTTTGGTTTTGCAACTTTATTCTTAGCAAGGTAAATACGTCCTTCACGATACATAGGTGTATTCAATGGAGTTTCCTCAATTCCAGTCTTTGTAGGGAACACTCCTTCTAATCTTCCTGTCCATGCATCCACTGCTTCTGTCATGGATACTACTTCTCCTGCAAATACAAAGGCCGGTTCTGAATATACCGTACCAATTAACAATGCAGGAACACCAATTTCTTTAATGACATGAGATCCTAATTCCACAATGATCGCACCATAAGATTTTTCAACCAGATCCTGCATGCATACTTCATTGTCAAATTTTACTCCGTATCGATTACCAAATGCCATCTTAGCTACTGCTTCTATTGTTCCGCCATAGCCGACTGCATATGCAGATACAATCTTGCCCTGTTTCATCAGTTTGCTGATTCTTTTATAAACCTTCTTTGCTCCCTCATAATCTGGAAGACCATATTCATCCTTTGGAATACAGATGCGTACAATCTTGTTACCTGGCTTTTTAAATTCAGGAGTAATCACATCTTGACTCTTAGCTACATTCACAGCGAAGGAAACCAAAGTTGGTGGTACATCAATATCATTAAAGGTTCCAGACATACTGTCTTTTCCACCGATGGATGGAAGACCAAATCCAAGCTGTGCAGCATAAGCTCCTAATAATGCCGCTACTGGCTGACCCCAGCGATTTTCATCTTCACCAAGACGTTTGAAGTATTCCTGGAATGTGAATCGGATGCTCTTATAATCCCCACCTGCTGCCACAATCTTAGCTACAGACTGAACGATTGCATAAATTGCTCCATGATATGGGCTCCAGGAAGATAAATATGGATCAAATCCATAACTCATCATCGTTACTGTATCTGTTTTTCCTTTTAATACAGGGAGTTTTGCAATCATAGTCTGGATTGGTGTCATCTGATATTTACCACCATAAGGCATTGTAACAGTTCCTGCTCCGATAGAGCTGTCAAACATCTCTACCAAACCTTTCTTGGAACATACATTCAGGTCACCTAAAATAGAAAGCATGGTTTCTCTGAAGGTGTTCTTTACCTGTAAATCGCCAAAATATTCTTTTCTGCGATCTGGAAGCTGAACATTGGCAGTTGTCTCCTGATGTGCTCCATTGGTATCTAAGAATGCTCTGGATAAGTTTACGATTTCCTTACCACGCCACTGCAATACCAGTCTTGGATCTTCTGTTACAACTGCAACTGCAACTGCTTCTAAGTTTTCTTCTTCTGCATATGTCAGGAAAGTATTTACATCTTTTGGATCTACAACTACTGCCATACGTTCCTGTGATTCAGAGATTGCAAGCTCCGTTCCATCCAAACCTGCATATTTCTTTGGTACTTTATCTAAATCTACGCGAAGACCATCTGCCAGTTCTCCGATTGCAACGGATACTCCACCGGCACCAAAGTCGTTACATTTCTTGATCAAACGGCTTACTTCTTCTCTTCTGAATAAGCGCTGAATTTTACGTTCTGTTGGAGGATTACCCTTCTGCACCTCTGCTCCACAAGTATCGATAGACTCTACTGTATGAGCTTTTGAAGATCCAGTTGCTCCACCACATCCATCACGTCCAGTTCTTCCACCTAATAAGATGATAATATCACCAGGATCAGAAGTTTCACGAATAACATTTTTTCTAGGAGCAGCACCCATAACAGCACCTATCTCCATACGCTTTGCCACGTAATTTGGATGGTAGATTTCATCTACCAGACCTGTTGCAAGACCGATCTGATTTCCATAGGAGCTATATCCATGTGCAGCTCCAGTTACAATCTTTCTCTGAGGTAGTTTTCCTGTTAATGTATCCTGTAAAGAAACGGTAGGATCGGATGCACCGGTCACACGCATAGCCTGATATACATAAGAACGTCCGGAAAGCGGATCACGGATTGCTCCACCCAGACAGGTTGCAGCTCCACCAAATGGTTCAATTTCAGTTGGATGGTTATGTGTCTCATTCTTAAAGCTGATCAGCCATTCTTCTGTCTCGCCATCGATTTCCACTGGTACAACAATGCTACATGCATTGATCTCATCAGATTCTTCCATATCATCTAACATTCCGTCCTTTTTCAGACGCTTCATTCCCATAAGGGCAAGATCCATCAGACATACAAACTTATCATCGCGTCCTGCATAAAGTTCTTCTCTATCTTTTAAATATCTTTCGTATGTTGCTTCGATTGGAATACGATAATGTCCTTCATCGAATGTAACATCTGTTAATTCCGTTAAGAATGTAGTATGTCGGCAATGATCAGACCAATACGTATCCAATACACGAATTTCTGTCATGGAAGGATCTCTTTTTTCTTCCTCTTTAAAATACTTCTGGATGTGAAGAAAATCTTTAAAGGTCATAGCAAGTCCAAGAGAGTCGTATAATTCCTTTAACTTACTTTCTTCCATATCGGAAAATCCATCAAAAATCTTTACATCTGCAGGTTCTTCAAACTCTGTTACCAAAGTCTCTGGCTTCTGCTCATCGGTCTCTCTGGAATCTACAGGGTTGATACAAAATGCCTTGATCTGATCCAACTGTTCATCCGTAATATCTCCTGCGATTACATAGGTAGTTGCAGAACGGATAATTGGTTCTTCCTCTTCATTTAATAATTTTACACACTGTTCTGCAGAATCAGCTCTCTGATCAAACTGTCCTGGCAGATATTCTACAGAAAAAGTTTTTTCTTCTTCTGAGATAGGAAACGTTTCTTCATATAAAGTGTCCACTGGTGCTTCAGAGAAAATGGTTCTTAAAGAATTCTGATAGGTATCCTCAGAAATATTTTCGATATCATAGCGAATCAAAACACGGACGCCAGTAATATCAAACTGAAGATAATTCTTTACCTCTTCTAAAAGTTCCTTTGCCTTTACTGCATAGGCTGGCTTTTTCTCTACATAAATTCTCTTAACGTTACTCATGGCTACCTCCATCTCTTGTCTTTTTCAGTAACATATTAACATAGTTTATCTATTCATGCAATTTCTTAATAATTTGGAATGCAATTGAATTCTGTAATATAATTGGCTTATTGCTGGAATAAAATACAATTCCATCTACCGTAGCATGGACCTCTGAAATAATATTGCCCAGATAAGGATCCAAAATTTCAGCTAAAACATCGCCCCTCTTCACTTCTTGATTGATTTGGGCAATTCTGCGGAAAAATCCTGCACTGCTGGACTTTACTGTCACCAGCTCTGTCTCCTCTAAAATGCTGGCAATATATCCATTATGGCAATTATAACGTAAAATTCCCATTCTCGTTAAAAATCGGAGCACTGCAGAAACAGCCTGTCTTGCCGCTCCATCATCCACCTCATCCGTATTCCCTGTATAAATAGAAAATGCTTCTGTGCCAGATAATTGCCAATTATAATTCAGTGTTTTCGCATCAAATGGTCTCGGCTTACCGACCATGACATATGGCAGACCAAACAGATTGGCAAGACTGGTACTTTCTTTTCCTGTCTCCGGCATTCTGACATGGGAAATGAATTCGCCGTCCATATAAAAGGATGGAAACTGAATGCCATATCGAAATCCCTTTACCGCTTTCATCACTGCTGCCGCAATTCTACTGGTTGGCTCTCCTTCCGGATTCCCAGGAAACTGACGGTTGATGTCCGTATTATCTGATGCCCAAAACCGCTTTCCAACATTCATAGACATGTTGTTCAGCGATGGAATCACCAATATCTCATTATTACCGACAATAGCACCGCTTTGTTCCAATTCGATCAGACGATTGATCAACAGTGCACATATGTAAAGTTGCTGATATTCATTCCCACGCATGGCTCCTACAATACAGGCAGACTTTTCTTTTTCTTCATCGGATTTTCCACCAAAACGATATCCCGTAATCTTAAACTCTTCCCGAAAGCCGGAATCCATGGAATAAATGATTTCTTTTTTCACTATTCTTCCTCCTGACTTCCCAAAATTCTCGCAACCAGGGTTCCTTCACTGACCCCCGGATGTTCACGCAGTGTAATCAAAATCCCACTTATTGGTGCTTTGATTTCTTCCTCCACCAATCCGAAAATCGGTTTTGTAATTACCCCGATCAAATCCCCCTGTTCTACTCGCTGATATAAATGCTTATGCGTCACAAACAGGCCACTTGTTTCACAATTTAAATAAGTGATTTCTTCATCGTTGACTACCACCGCTTCTCTCGGTGTTACCGTCTCACCTTCCCAGATGCCCAGCTTCTTCATCAGACAAAAGATGCCATCGATTACCTGTTCACAATAATTATATTTAATGCGAAAGGCCGTTCCTGATTCTGTAACGATCGTCGGTACTCCAATCTCATTCAATGCATAGGCCAGACTTCCTTCATTCACCATTGTAGACGGATGAATCCAGATCAGATCCATGTTCAGACTTTTGCACAGCTCCAATGTTTCTTCGGAAACATCATCATTTACTCTGATCTGCGGCAATTCCTTTAAAAACACATTACTGGAATGGACATCAATACAGAAATCCGCACCATTGATATCTTCAATTAATTTAGCCGCTGTATACTCGGCAAGATCTCCATCTGCTGATCCAGGAAAAATCGTATTGTAATCCAGATCAAACATCGGAATCTCTCTGCTCCTGGAATCCAGTCCCAGAGAATTGATAGTCGGATATACATCCACAATTCCCTTTAGCATATCATAATTTGCTTTGATGCGGCGAATCACTTCTCCACATATATACTGACCACCAAGCTCATCTCCATACAGACCGGAAACGATGCAAATACGTCTTTCTCTTCCTGTCATTTCATCTGGCGTCAGCCTGTTCTTTTTTATCTTTAATTCTTCTTTTATCGGTAATTGTACTGATACAATTGTTTCTATCATTCTACTCACTCCACTCTTTATCTTCTCATTATATCTAACATCTCTGTAAAATTCAATAAAATCAGACAGCAAAAAAGAGTTGTTGCCCGAAAGGAAATCCACAAATTCCTTTTCATACTACAACAACTCCACTCGTATCTATGCTGCCTGTTCTTCCTTATCTGCAAACACGATTCTTAATAAGATCGGTGTCAATAATGTTGTAATCACCACTACAATGACAATTGGAGAGAACAATTCTTCTGGCA
>OBLI01003806.1_pt1 | contig 11255 bp, 8 predicted proteins | sample 1519701 | NCBI WGS metagenome assembly OBLI01 (sample SAMEA3663005, study PRJEB22513) | pig gut metagenome | biome: pig gut; feature: pig-associated habitat; material: faeces | place: France | collected 2012 | reverse complement strand
TTAGGGATTGGTGTCGATATGCACCTCTCTACACCTCATTTTCTCCTTCTCCTGCTCATCTCTACCCTCCTTTTCACCTATTTCACTCTCGCCGCCACTCTCTTTTTCACTTCCACCTCTCTTTTCTCCTCACCACTCTGGTGTAGAGTGGTAGTTTTGAGGTTAGATGGGGTGAAAAGTAGTGAATAGTAACGAAAACGGGTGTGTTATGGAGCTTGGTTTTTGTTGCTTTTTTGGGTCGATAGATGATTAGGGACTAATGTCAATAGTTGTATTTTAAGGCTTGAGGAAAAGTTATTGGTAAGCTATAGGAATATATGTAAGCGAACAATGATTTAACATCCCCATGTTGATGCTCAATAGTAATAAGCAATCAAAAATACATAAGGAATAACGGGATAGCTGCAATTAGGATATTTTCCAGAAATCCGTTGATTGTCTATACCTCTTTCATACGTTTACACCTTATTCAATGTATGGCAGGTTAAATACAAAGAAAACAGCCACAGCGGGAATATTTGTTGCCAGATTTGTCAATTGTTCAAAGCGCTAGATTGAAAGCAAGCCAGTGATATCATTCAGGAAACACAAGCTCAGCTAGCAGCCACTGGGCTGTTTGGTATCAGAGCTCCCCTGGAACCTTTCACAAAACATCTCTAATCTGGTGATTGGGCAAATTCTTTTTACTGAATACCTCCGATTGCTTTGCATTCATTCCATGCATCTGCAGGATTCGTAGCTACATCCTCTGTTCCAATTGCATAACAGGTAACCGTGATATTTATATCATCAATAGCAGCATATTCTGCATTACTGATGGATCGCATTACCATCTGATTTGTCAGCGCAGAAGTGCTTTCACCCGGATTCAAGGTCGTCATTTCTGGATTTCCATAGGCATAAACAACTGTGCCATTCGCGCTCTCGATGAGTATCCACTGATCATCTGCATGAAATGTGTAGAGCGGAGAACCATCCCATTCCGGCATCTGAATCTTCATAAACACATACATTTCTTCTGTTGCGCTATTCGTTACAATCGGATTTACCAATATGCTATCTCCTGGACCAACCTCGCCAGTGCTCATACCAATGTCCAGATCAAACTGAAATATGACCTTTTTAGATAAGTCTGTAGTTTTACTCTGAGAAAAAAACAAGTTCGTAATGGCATATGCAACAATCACAGTTGCCATAAGGATTCCTGTACACACTCCAACTGTTATAATCTTTTTCTTCATGATCTTCTCCAATCACAACATACTTAGCCATGGAAGCCGGGCTGTCAGTCCGGCTTCCTATACGTCTCATGCGTATTATACAATTTATGAAGTAACTGGCTGACCTGTTACTTTTTGAACTTTTATGCCCGATGGAAAGGATACCTGAATTAGGCTGAACAGCATATTCCAGAGAATAGAAGCTACCGCTTTGCCGAAGCAGATAAAGTACCCTCTCTACTTTTCTTGATTATACCTCACAGTGTTCCTTTCACAGCCTTTTTAAAGCACTCACAAACATAATCCACATCCTCATCCGTCAAACAGGTATGCAGCGGCAGTGTAATCAGGTTGTGATAATAATCATAGGCATTGGGAAAATCCTTGATATCCCACCCGTATTCTTTATAGGCGGTCATCATGGGCAGGGGTTTGTAGTGCACGTTGGTGGCTACACCCATTTCTGCCATTTTCACGATGATCTCCTGGCGCTTGGCTTCGTCGATACCGGGAATCCGGGTGATGTACAGGTGGCCGGAGCTGCGGAAGTCTTTGCCTTCGTGAGTCAGGTGCATCACGCCCAGCTCGTCGCAGACGGCGTCGTACTTCTTGATGATGTTGTGACGGCGCTGCATCAGGCCTTCGTAGCGGTCAAACTGCTTTAAGCCAATGGCGGCCATGATGTCGGTCATATTGCACTTATACCAGGGGCCGATGATGTCGTATTCCCAGGCCCCCACCTTGGTCTTTGCCAGGGCGTCCTTGCTCTGGCCGTGGAGGCTGTAGAGCTGGTACTGGTGGTACATTTCCTCGTTGTCGATGCCGGGGATATCCCGCCAAGTACTTGCGCCGCCCTCGGCTGTGGTGAAGTTTTTCACTGCGTGGAAAGAGAAATCTGTAAAATCTGCGATTTCACCAGCCATTTTTCCATGCCATCTAGCACCCAGCGCATGAGCGCAGTCGGCGAACACCAGTACTCTTCCAACTGCTTGCTGGATACGTGCACCCAAATCATTGCCTTGCTTGGGCTGGAACAGGTTGCGCTTGCTTTCTACGGCAGCGAACAGCTTGTCGTAATCAGCAACGATACCGCCTAAGTCAACAGCCACGACAGCTTTGGTGCGCTCGGTAATGGCAGCGGCGACCTTGTCATAGTCCATTTCGCAGTTATCTTTCTGGCTGTCCACAAAGACCACTTTTGCGCCGCAGTGGATGGCAGCAGAAGCGGAAGCCGTATATGTATAGGCAGGGACAATCACTTCGTCACCCTCGCCGATGCCGCAAATCCGAAAATTCAGTTCTTCTGCGGCTGTGGCGGAGTTTAGGCAGACGACCTTGGAGGTGTGGCAATATGCCGCCAGCTTCCGCTCCAACTCCTTTGTTCTCGGGCCGGTGGTAATCCAGCCAGACTTCAGCGCCCGCTTGACTTCATCAATTTCTGCGTCAGTAATGTCAGGGGGGCTGAAAGGAATGACCCGATGTCCGTCCGTATTATCGACTACAGCAATCGGGGCTTCTGCATCATTGCTGCTCTGCAAAAACTCGATAAAATCCTGAACCTCAATATTCTTATTGTCACAGATGGAACGAATCTTCTTGTTATCCTCTTCGGTCAGCGTTTCATCCGCAATAATCACATATCTGATTTTCTTCTTCTCAACAACTTGCTCCAGATTGTTAAGACCGCTGATAACAGGCACGCCGTTCAGGTACTGATTTGGCCACTCTTCATTGCTGCTGACCACGCAGGCTACCTTCATGGAACCATCCTGCTCTATCTGATTCCAGGCGAACTGTCCAACGCCGCCAATGCCGATCACCATTACATTGGTAGACGCTTTCCGTTTTGCTTCAGCGGTGTTACGCTCGAGAAGATAGAGCCGATATGCAAAACGCACAAGAACAATCAATGCCACCTGGATCACAAAACCGAGCACATAGTAAGTCTCGGACATCTGGATCAAGAAGATTCTTGTGCCCAATATCTGTATCAGGGCAGTAACAATACAGGCCAAAATAATTCGGTTTAAGTCCCGCAAACCGCCAAACTTCCACATGGTATTGTACAGCCGGAAGACGTAGAACACAGCAACGCAAATCACGCCGTAATACGGGGCAAATTTGCGGAATGTGTTGAGGAATACCACTGCGTCCGGATTAAATTCAAAGGTCACGTAGTAGCGCAGGACAAGAGCTGAAAAATAGGCAATGTTAACTGCCAGTGCGTCGTAAATCATCATCAGCGCTTTCACAGCGTTGCGTCTGAAAAACAAATTTCTTGTTTTTTTCATATTGTTTTTCCCCCTTGTAAACGAATCACTCAAAGCATCGTTTAATCACTTCGATAATGACATTCTGCTGCTCTTCTGTCATTTTATTATCACTGGGCAAACATAGACTCCTTGCGAAGATATCTGCGCCCACATCCTCAACGCCACCTGCAATATAGGCGTTGGTCCTGGCTCTGCCCTCTCCGGCTGCCGTAATAAAGCTATTCATCCTATAGATAGGCTGCATGTGCATCGGTTTCCAAATAGGGCGACCTTCTGCCATTATGGAGGAGATTGCTTCCAGGATTTCCGTGGGGCAGGACTTGCCGTGTTCTGGGAAGTATTGCGCCTGGGTATCATCACGCACCTGTCTGCACATTGCATCCCTATCGATAATCATTGCGGACAGCCAGTAGTTTGGGACTGCTTTATCCTCCTCAAAGGGGTTCATGGAAACAGGCAGGTCTTTTAGTCCGTCTTTATATCGTTTCCAAATAGCTTTCTTTTGGGCAATATGCTGTTCCAGATAGGGATACTGTCCGCGAACAACGCCGGCAACAATATTAGACATCCGGTAGTTGTAGCCTACTTCTTCGTGTTGATACCACTGAGCGTTTTCTCTGGCTTGAGTGGACCATTTTCTCGATTTGTTCGCCACTTCCAGATCATTGGTCAGCAGGCAGCCACCGCTGGAACCAGTGATAATCTTGTTTCCATTGAAACTGATAGCAGCGAAGTCGCCAAAGCTTCCGGTCATCTTTCCTTTGTAGGTTGCTCCCATAGACTCGGCAGCATCCTCAATGAGCAGTGCACCATGCTTGCTGCAAATGGCTTTTATCTCATCAATCTTGCCTGGGAAACCATATAAGTGCGCTACAACTACCAGCTTGACCTCAGGGTAAATTTCAAAGGCTTTCTCAAGAGCGACCGGGTCCATATTCCATGTGTCTCGTTCCGTATCGATGAGCACGGGGATCCCCCCCTCATAGACCACAGGGTTCACAGTTGCGCTAAATGTCATGTCGGAGCAGAATACACGCTTGCCCTCCACCGCACCGTGACCAATAGCAGGCTTGCCATAAAGCTGCTCACCAGCATACTTTACGCACAGGTGGAGAGCAGCGGTACAACTAGACAATGCAACAGCGTACTTGACCCCCATCTTTTCTGCTGAGATTCGCTCCACCTCATTAATATTCACGCCCACTGTCGACATCCAGTTCGTCTCATAGGCCTCTGTCATGTATTTCAGCTCTTCACCATGCATGGTGGGGCTTGCAAGCCAGATTCTATTCTGAAAGGGTTTCATATCCTTTTTTCGAATGTACATGTCACTACCCCAATTCTCTGATTCTTCCAGGATCATAGTACGTGAATTTCTGTAATTCTTTGCCAACAAATATAAATCAGCAGCCCACTGGCAGCGCTTGATTGCAAGCCACCTACAAGTAACCATCATCAACGCCTTGGTGTTCATTGCAATCTAAGCCAGAATTTCTCACAAGTTGAGAGGGCACACTACCACTTAGAAGAAACTGATTTCCTCACCGGTTTCCTTTTCATAGTTCTGCACCCATTCCTCCTCCAGATTGTTGGGAACCACAATATCCCTCTGTAGTTCCACCACCATCATGTTCTCACTGGCAGAGACAGATTTTACCAGATACTTTCCAGTGACGGACATAACCGCTTGGTCGCCGTTATCAAAGGACTGACGCTTGTCGTCAATGACCAGCTCTACACGTCCCTTTGTATACTCCATAAGATTATATAATGATATAGCACCATAGGATTCCTTGTAGAAGCCCGCAAAATCCTGTACTTCCACGTTCTGTTCCATACAGATATCCCGAATCGTTTTACGGACATCTTTCGGCATGGTATTGTCCGCCAGGATCACACGCTCTATGTCGTATTTCTTGATGGCTTTGGCAATTCCCCCTATGCCACTGACCACAGGTAGGCCCTCCAGCCAATTTCCGAATTCCTCGCCCCGGAAATCTACAATACACACAGGATATGCATCGTTCTTCAGGTCACGTTCCAGATGGCGGCGCACCATTTGACTGGTTTCCCCCACTCCCACAATCATCACAGGCATGAAAGAAGTGCCTCTTCGCCTGAATATCCTACTTCTCTCCATCAGGAACAGCCGATAAGAGAATCGGCTGGCCGCTATCAAAAGGAACTGCAACACTGCGCCGATCACGTAGTAGGTTATAGGCATTGTCATCACAAATACAGTAGAACCCAAAACCTGCACAACGCAGGTTACAAGGCAGGCAAGCAGCACACGATTCAGGTCATTGAGGCCAGAGTACTTCCAGCGGATGTTATATAGCCTGAAAATCCAAAAAATCAATATGCAGGCTACTGTATACCAAGGTGCTATTTTTTGGAACGCTGGAATGTACACCAATCCGTATGAGTTGAATTCAGAGTTGAAATAAAACCGAATGACAAGAGCGATAAAATAGGAAAAATTGACCGCAAATATGTCAAAAATCATAAATGCAAAGCAAATAAATGTTCCTCTGAAATCAAACATTCTCTTTGGCTTTCCAGACGCTTTCATCATTTTTCCCTCCACGAATAACAAGTTTCACTCACTTATCTGTCATCAGGCTTTTCAATTTTATTCAACATTATGAGCTCAAGGCAATAAAGCAGAATATTTTTTGGGTCGTATAAATCAGGGTCACACCCTCGCTGGTTCTCGCTTTACCCTCATCTCCTCTGCCTGGTCTGCTTTTGCATTGACCTCTTCCGGAGATTTATAAGTGGGAACCACCTGCTTCAACACAGAGCGCACCAAATCATCGCTTCCGGATTTACAAGCCTCCTCCAGCATCTGAAGGCGACGGTCAATCTCGTCCTTCGGAAGGGGCTCATCCCTCTCAATAAAAATCAAACGATTCTCTGTCTTATCCAGCTCTTCCGTTTTTACCAGCAACTCTTCATAGAGCTTCTCACCTGGCCGAAGACCAGTTTCCACGATTTCGATACCATTAACACCGGACAAGCGGATCATGCTTTCTGCCAAATCCAGGATTTTCACTGGTTGTCCCATATCCAGAACGAACAACTCACCATTCTTTGCCATAGCGCCGGACTCCAACACCAGTTGGGAAGCTTCCGGAATCGTCATAAAGTAGCGGACGATTCGCTTATCCGTCAGCGTAACAGGTCCGCCGCTGGTAATCTGGCGCTTAAACAGAGGAATCACAGAGCCCGCAGAGCCAAGCACATTACCGAAGCGAGTGGCACTATACTTGGTATTGCCCCATACACTAGCGCTCTGGACAATCATCTCGCACATTCTTTTGGTCGCGCCCATCACGTTGGTGGGATTCACCGCCTTATCGGTGGAAACCATCATAAAACGAGCCACATCATATTTCTCACACAGCTCCACCAGATTACGGGTTCCAAAAACATTGTTATACACGGCCTCAATGCAGTTTTTTTCCATCAGAGGCACATGCTTATGAGCGGCCGCATTGATAACGATCTGGGGCCGATACCGCTGGAACACCCACTCCAATGCTTTTTGGTGGGTAATGGAGCAAATCTCAATCTGCAGGTCCAGCTTGTCGCCATACGCAATCTTCAGTTCCTGCTGAACATCATATGCACCGTTTTCATAGATATCCAGAATGATAATCTGCTTCGGATTCATTTTTGCCAGCTGTCGGCAAAGCTCCGAACCAATGCTTCCGCCGCCGCCGGTAATCAGAATCACCTTATCCTGATAGCAGCCACTGGTCTTCTCATTGGAAATCGCAATGGGCTTGCGAAACAGCAGTTCCTCAATATCGAATTCACGCAGATAGCGCTTCTTTCCCGCCGTCTGCATCACAGGGAAGTCGTAAACCTTAATCTTATAACCGGCTCCGGAATAGAGGGCATAGAGGCTTCGCTTCTTTTCATCGGGCAAATCAGGAATGGCGAAGACCACTTCCTGTACCTCATGCTCCTGCATATTCTTCAATGTGGATTCATTTTCCATCAGAACAGGAATGCCATGGATGGAACGTCCAGCTTTTTCAGGGCTAACATCAATAAAGCACCTGGGAATATAGCTTGCCGCAGCGTTGGATAACAACTCTTCAGCCAGGTTGACACCGACACGTCCGGCGCCAATGATGGCAATCTTGATTTTCTGATTCCCGGTATCGTTGGCGCGGACCAAATCCTCACCGGAAAAAGTTTTGAGAACAAGCCGCAGAAATTTTCCGTAACCTGTATCAACGGTACCGCACTTGAAGCAATACCGATAAACCATGCGAATTGCCAACGCACCAAGCAGGTTCATGCTGGCGATGGACAGGAGCCTGAGAAACGCGATACTCTGAACCGGAAGAAACGAACGAGAAATGAATTCAAGGGCCAGTGTGACAGCAAAAGCAATTGTATCCACAATTAAAAGCCGTATATAACACTGGATGCCGCCGTATCTCCAAATCTGCTGATAGATTCTTCCAAGTATTCTTGCGGCAAACACACAAACAGCGAAGATAATGCCATGGAACAGAACGCTGTACCAGCAGAGCGCTTCATCTCCCCTGAAGAGCACCAGAAGCAGCAAGTCAACGGCGAATAGAATCAATATATCATAAATCAGGAGTTGCCACCGGAAATAGTATTTTTTCATTTCTAGTACGTCCTCATTTCTTGCCATATAATCTTAATACAAAACATTATCTATTCTGTATACAATACCGGACATTCCATTTCCAAAGGGAAACGGTTGCCGAAATCGTTTTAAATTGCCAGAGAAAAGAAAAAACCATTTATGCCTTGGAAGTGAAAATAACCTTGGTAAAGCTTTTCTCAATGGTTTTCACATTCTTTCCAGTGACAAAAATGGCTCAAAATTTATGAATAAATATTCGTTTTTATATTCTTTTTCGGCAGTCAGTCGTTTTTGCACACTGCTACAATTTTGAATTTACATGCTAATCATACTACGATTGCCAAGAAAAGTCAAGCAATATTCCAATTTCGTCATGAAGCAGCCAAAATTCGTGACATTCTGGTATTTTTTGTAAAATTTCGACAATCCATTGCCTCGGCAAATTTCTCCATCGACCAGTCATATAATATTCCGCAAGAGACTTATTTCAAATACTTATCATCTTTCATGAAATGAAAGATGATATTCAGGTTCCTGAATATCCGAATTCTCATTCACGTTTTTTCATTTATTATACATTCGTTCATTTGTCTGTTGCCTGGGGATACATTGATGGCGGGAGGGGAGCAGGCGAATAAGCGTTTTATGAGTTGATTTCTTTCATTTTTGATGTATAATAGGACAAAAGAAACACGAAAGCTGTAATCAGCAAACAGAAAGAAGGCTCAAAACATGTACCGACGGCAGGGACGGCAATGGCTCAAGCACGTTGATTTCATTCTTCTGGACATTCTTGTTCTGCAAATATCGTATGTATTGGCATATTTTTTCCGTCACGGGACGTGGAATCCTTATTCCAAAGAGCTGTATGCCATTATGGCCGCAAGTCTGAGCCTGTGTGATCTTCTGGTTATTTTCCTGATGGATTCCTATCGTGGGATATTAAAGCGCGGGTATTGGGTTGAGTTTGTACGCACCCTGGAGCAGGCCATTGAATTCATGGTGCTGGGGCTTGTTTACCTCTTTGCCACCCAGGCTGGTGAGCAATTCTCCCGAATCACCTATTTCTCCACCGGTGTTATTTATGTTTTTATCAGCTATTTCACCAGAATTCTGTGGAAATATATCCTGCGGCGATACCGCAGAGACGGTGACCGCTCCCTGCTGGTGATTACCACCACTGACCGGGCCTCCCAGGTGCTGGAACGGCTGAAAAAAGACAACTACGGCATCTTCCACATCACAGGGATTATTCTCACCGATGACAGCCAGCATTGCCAGAAAATCGATAACATTCCCGTGGTTGCCGGCATGGATACCGCCGCGGAATGGATTCGGAAAGCATGGGTGGATGAAGTATTCGTCAGCACACCGGAACGCAGCTTGCCCCAGGCCTTGACCAATGTCATTGCGGAAATGGGTGTAACCATTCACATTGACCTGGATACCATGGTTTCCATTCAGGGACGGGTGCAGTTGATTGAAAAATTCTCGTCCTACACAGTGGTCACCTCCACCATGAACTATCTGACCACCAGGCAGGCATTTTTGAAACGGCTGATGGACATTGTGGGAGGACTGATCGGCTGCGCTTTCACCGCATTGCTCTTTCTTTTTGTGGCGCCAGCCATCTATATCGCCTCCCCTGGGCCCATCTTCTTCAAGCAGGAGCGAATCGGAAAAAATGGTAAGCATTTCTTTATGTATAAGTTCCGCAGCATGTATCCCGATGCCGAGCAGCGGCTCCAGGAGCTGAAAAGTCAGAACTGTCTGAATACGGACCTGATGTTCAAAATGGATTTTGATCCAAGAATCATTGGCAACAAAATTCTTCCCGACGGCAGCAGGAAGAAAGGGATTGGGCAATTCATCCGGGATACCAGCATTGATGAATTCCCCCAGTTCCTGAATGTGCTGAAAGGCGAAATGAGTCTGGTTGGCACCCGGCCGCCGCTCATCAGTGAATTCGCCGCCTATGCCCCTCACCACAGAGCCAGAATGTCCATCAAGCCCGGCATTACCGGACTGTGGCAGGTGAGCGGACGGAGCGAAATCACAGACTTTGAAGAGGTCGTCCGGCTGGATACCCAGTATATCAACAACTGGTCCCTTGCACAGGATGTAAAGATTTTATTTCAAACGGTTTTCGCTGTTTTGAAGCGAAAAGGAAGCAAATAGCAAAGAACCACTGGCAATTCATCCTTTGCCAGTGGTTCTCTTATCTAAAATCCCAACATCCCCATCAGGGTTTTAACAACCGGCTGATGGTCGACAAGCATTCTGACAAACACCAGTACCGTCAGGTGGACCGGGTAGAACAGATAGAAGCACCACTGAATCGCTCTACTGGAGGTGGCTTTTTTTCCCGAATACAGAGCAATGGGAATCATGGACAGTACCGCGAACATCTCAATGGGAATCCGCAGACCGAAGACGGTAATGCGGACGCTGTCCAGCATCCACGCGAACATGGCCACCATGATGGTTTGCAGCCAGAGCTTTCCCCGGGTCTGGCTGAACAGCACCACCAGCAGGACACCACAGCCGCCGTAATCCGTCTTCGCCCACTCCGCAAAAGCGAAGCCGGCACACACCGCCAAAAGCTTGGCAAAATCGCTCTGCGTATTCAGAATGACCTCCACAACCAGGATGCCAACCAGGAGCGTTACCATGACACTCTGGTATTCCCAGGTCGGTTTCATCCGGAACGCTAAATCAAAGGGGAGCTCCGACAGCACCAACCCGATCGCAAGCCGCAGGCAGTATTTCCTGGGGTTCTTTGTGTGATACGCCCCCTCCGCCATCAGAAAGCAGTAAATAGGAAAGGCAATCCGTCCGATAATCCGCAGCGTATACCCACGCACCATGGTTGCACCAATATGGTCCAGCAGCATGGTGATGCATGCAATCACCTTTAAAATCTCCTGAGATATTCCTTTTTTCTCCATGTATTATCACCTCTTTTTTATCATACACACCCCACCTCCCCTTTTCAACCGGGTTTTTTCTTTTTCGGCAAAAAGTTTTGATTGCATTTTTGATAATCTTTGTGTATAATCGTTGCGTTAGGTTATCCGGGTATAGCCCAGTTGGTAGGGCGGGTGCTTTGGGAGCTGGAGCACCAAACCG
>OBLI01003804.1_pt1 | contig 11257 bp, 12 predicted proteins | sample 1519701 | NCBI WGS metagenome assembly OBLI01 (sample SAMEA3663005, study PRJEB22513) | pig gut metagenome | biome: pig gut; feature: pig-associated habitat; material: faeces | place: France | collected 2012 | reverse complement strand
TGCGGCCCCTGCTTGCGGGGCGGCTGCTCCACCTGCCGCTTTCGGTGGGGCTGTTCTGGCTGCTTTTGCCGCAGGGGGAGCAGAGCGTCTTCAGCACCCTGCCGCCGCAGGTGGTCCCGATGCGCCGTCTGCCGCCGGACTGCCTGCTGCTGGTGTTCTTTGTGTGCTGCCTTGCCGTCTGCCAGCTGACCCGCCTTTTGCAAAAGCCAGACCCGGAACCAAAAGAAACAGTTGTGAATCGGGCCGAAAGATGATATAATAAGCATAAGCATTCAATGGCAGGGAACGCTCCCTGCAAAGATGGAAATAAAAAGAATGAGTGAACGCTCATTTCAGATGGAGGACCATAGAATGGATTTACAGAATATGGATCTTAACGGCGGGACCCTGCAGATTTCCACCGAGGTCATTGGCAAGATCGCGCGCTGCGCTGCACTGGAAGTGGACGGTGTGTCCGAGATCTCCTGCGGCAAGCAGAACAAAAAAGTGAAGGACTTGCTGGAAGCCGCCAGCATCCAGCCGGCCGTTACCGTGGAAATGCGGGACGGCACCGCAGAGCTGACCCTGAATCTGGTGGTCGCTTTTGGTGCGCGCATCCCGGCCGTGGCCGAAAAAGTACAGGAAAACGTGAAGACTGCTGTTCAGAACATGACCAACGTGACCGTGAGCCGCGTCAATCTGGTCATTGCGGGTGTTGCCGCCGAAGAACAGGAATAAGGTGAGAGGAATACCATGGAAAATATTTTGCCCCGTCGTGAAGCCCGCGAGAATGCGTTTCTGCTGGCTTTTTCGCAGACGTTTGGTGACGTGCCCCTGCGGGAGGCTCTGCTCAACAACACCGAGGATGAAGAGCATCCCGTGGATGTGTTCGGCAAGCGGTTGCTGAACGCTTACTATGACCATTCCGCTGAGGTGGACGACCTCATCAGCAGCCATCTGCGCAACTGGACCATGTCCCGTCTGCCCCGCGTGAGCCTGACGGTGCTGCGCCTGGCTCTGGCAGAGATGCTGTACGGCGACGAGAAAAAGGTTGGCGTCGTCATCAACGAGGCGGTCGAACTGACCAAGAAATACGGAGCAGATGAGGATTACCAGTTCGTCAACGGTTTGCTGGGCACCGTCGCACGGGAGCAGGGTCTGGGCACTGCCGAAGATGCGGCGTCCGAAGAGCCGTGAGCCGCTATACACTGGGCATCGACACAAGCAATTATGCAACCTCTCTGGCAGTTTTTGACACAGCCGGAGAGGTTGTTTGTGCAAAGAAACGGTTTCTTCCGGTCAAGGAGGGCCAGCTGGGCCTCCGCCAGAGCGATGCGCTGTTCCACCACACCACCGCTCTGCCCGAAATGCTGGAGGAACTGAGCCGGGAGTTCGACCTGACGCAGATCGCGGCGGTGGGCGTTTCGCAGAAGCCCCGCCCCGTGGAGGGAAGCTATATGCCCTGCTTCCTGGCGGGCGTCAGTGCAGCCACGGCTTTTGCCAGAGCGCGGGGCATCCCACTCGTCCACACGACCCATCAGCAGGGGCATGCTGCCGCTGCTCTGTTCGCCGCCAAAGGGGAGGAGCTGTTCCGCCAGAAGGTGCTGCTCTTCCACATTTCCGGCGGCACCACCGACCTGCTGCTCTGCGACGAGGTCAGGCAGATCACGACGCTGGGCACCAGCAGCGATCTCTACGCCGGGCAGGCCGTGGACCGCGTGGGCGTCAAGCTGGGCTTTCCGTTCCCGGCAGGTGCCGAGGTCTCCCGCCTGGCAGCGCTGTGCGAAGAGCCCATCCGGCCAAAGTCCAGCGTCAAAGGGATGACGTGCAGTCTCTCCGGCCTGGAAAATCAGTGCAATGCGCTGCTGCAAGCCGGAAAAAGCCCGGAGTACGTCTGCAAATACTGCCTGCTCTGTGTGGCTGATACCGTCGTCCGGATGACGAAGGCGGCGCAGAAGGAATACCCCGGCCTGCCAGTGGTCTGCGCAGGCGGCGTCATGAGCAGCGACATCATCCGCGTGTGGGTGCAGCAGCGCCTGCCGCAGGTGTATTTCGTGCCGGGCCGGTATTCCAGCGACAACGCCATCGGTGTGTCCATCCTTGCCGCACGGGAGGCCGGATTATGGCTGAAGTGATCTCCGTCTCGGCGCTGAACCAATACGTCAAGACCCTGCTGGATGCCAACGACCTCCTGTTCGACCTTGCTCTCCGGGGCGAGATCGCGAACTTTGTTCAGAACGCCCGAAGCGGCCACTGTTATTTCTCGCTGCGGGACGAGACGAGCAGCGTCAAAGCGGTGATGTTCCGGTCGGACGCGCGGCGGCTCGGTTTCCGCCCCGAAGAGGGGATGAAGGTCATCGTCCGCTGCCGCGCCACCCTGTACGAGCGAGACGGTGCGTTCCAGGTCTACGTCAACGACATGTTCCCGGACGGCATCGGTTCGGCGCAGCTCGCCTTTGAGCAGCTGAAAGCAAAACTCGACCGGGAGGGCCTGTTTGCCGCCGAACGCAAAAAGCCGCTGCCCCGGTTCCCGAAGTGCATTGGCCTCGTCACCAGCAAGACGGGGGCCGCGCTGCAGGATATCCGAAACGTCATCGGGCGGCGGTGGCCCGCCGTGCGGCTGCTGCTCTGCCCGGTCAGTGTGCAGGGATTTGAAGCGGCTGACGAGATCGACCGGCTGGACAAGTCCGGTCAAGTGGACGAGATCATCGTGGCGCGCGGCGGCGGAAGCCGGGAAGACCTCTGGGTCTTCAATGCTGAGCGCATCGCGCGGGCCGCATCCCGCTGCAAAACACCGCTCATCAGCGCCATCGGCCACGAGATCGACTTTACGATCCTGGACTTTGTGGCAGACCAGCGCGCCCCGACCCCATCGGCGGCGGCAGAGCTTGCCGTGCCAGACCGGGCCGAATTTTCACGAAAATTATGCAATTTGGAAGAAAATATTCACATTTCTATCCAAAACAGGCTGAGTTTATGCTATAATAGGCTGGACGAAACGGTACAGCCGTTTTCCCGGCAGAACATGCAGGCGCAGCTTGCAGGCCGACAGCAGCAGTTGGAGGCAGTTTCCGGGCAGCTGCAAACGGCCGCGCGGGAAAAGCAGCAGGACGCCGGGCTGCGTCTGCGCCATGCGGCTGCGCTGGCTGCAACGCTGAACCCGTATGGCGTCCTCGCGCGGGGCTATGCGCTCGTGCAGGACGAAAAAGGCCGCATCTGTGCGCCGGATGCCCTTCGCGAAGGGCAGAAGATGACGCTCTGCGGCGCAGTGAACCGCATCCATTGTACCGTGGATGCCGTGGAGGGACCCAATGAGAGCACCCAAGAGCTTTGAAGAAGGAATGGACCGGCTGGAAGGCATCCTTGACCAGATGCAGCAGCCGGAAACGACGCTGGCGGAATCGGTCAAGCTCTATGCGGAGGCCGCATCCCTGACCGATTACTGCCGCGCAACGTTGGAAAAGGCTTCGCTGCAGCTGGACGAGATCGATGCCAAGCGCACCGCCGCCCCGCAGCCGGAAGCAGACAACTAAGGAGGATCTATCAATGGATTACGCAAAGCAGTATCAGGAGTATCTGGTGCGGGTCAATGCTGCGCTGGAGACTGCCTGCAACACCTATTTGCCCGAAGAGTCGGACGTCTGCCGTGCAGCCCGCTACAGCCTGCTGGGCGGCGGAAAGCGCATCCGTGCCGTACTGGTGCTGGCCGTCTGCGATATGCTGAACGGCGATGCCGCCGCTGCCGACCAGTTTGCTGCAGCGGTGGAGATGGTCCACACCTACTCCCTGATCCACGACGACCTGCCCTGCATGGACAACGACGACCTGCGCCGGGGCAAGCCCTCCTGCCACAAGGCATTTGGCGAGGCCACGGCCATGCTGGCCGGTGATGTCCTGCTGACCGAGGCGTTTGATGTCATCGCCAATGTCGAAGCCCCTGCCATCGTCAATGTGCGGGCGGCCAGGGCGCTGGGATCCGGTGCGGGTAGCCGCGGCATGGTCTACGGCCAGGAGCTGGATCTGAAATATGAGGCTCTGGCTGCGACCGAAGAGCAGCTGCGCCTCATCCACCGCAACAAGACCGGCGCGCTCATCAACGCAGCCGTCCAAATGGGCGCTGCCGCTGCGCAGGCCAACGAGACCCAGTGCCGGGAGCTGGAGGGCTACGCCTACGGCATCGGTCTGGTGTTCCAGATCGTGGACGATGTGCTGGATGTCATCGGCTCGCAGGAGCAGCTGGGCAAGCCCATCGGCAGCGACAGCGAGAATGGCAAGACCACCTTCGTCACCCTCTACGGTACCGAGGGTGCGATGGAGCTGGCCCGCAAGCTGAACGAGCAGACCTGCGCGTCTCTGCGCGCAGAATTTGGCGAAAAGAGCGCCTTCCTGGAGCAGCTTGCCAGGGAACTGCTGGTCCGCCGCAGCTGAACAAACAAAAAGAAAGAGAGCATAACATGCAACTGATCCGCGATTTTTTGAACCTGAATCCGATCCTGACGGTGGCGCTTCTGGCGTGGTTCGTCGCGCAGGTATTGAAGACCCTCATCAACTTTATCCTGCTGGGCAAGTTCCAGCTGGAGCGGATGTGGGGAGACGGCGGTATGCCCAGCGCCCACAGCGCGACCGTCTGCTCCATGGTCATCGCCACGGCCCGGAGCGAGGGCTTCGGCTCGGCGATCTTTGCGGTGGCCGCAGTCGTCGCCATCATCACGATGCACGACGCCATGGGTGTCCGCCGCGAGACCGGCGAACAGGCCAAGGTGCTGAACAAGATGATCGAGCAGTGGATCGACGTAACGGAAAAGAACGCCCCCTTCCTCCAGAACATGCACCTGAAGGAAATGGTCGGCCACACGCCGCTGCAGGTCCTGGCCGGTTTTGTGGTCGGCTGCGTGGTCGGGGCGTTGTACCCGATGGCGCTCTGAGCTGATCTTTAGCGGGCAGTCCCGCCGATTCCAAATTGTGAGAAGGACGTGAATCTATGAATTCGCCTTTGCTGGAAAAAATCTCGCAGCCCAGCGATCTCAAAAAGCTCTCCGGCCAGCAGGTCGAACAGCTTTGTGCGGACATCCGCGAATTTTTATTGGAAAACGTATCCAAGACCGGCGGCCATCTGGCCTCCAACCTGGGGGCTGTGGAGCTGACGGTAGCGCTGCACCGCGTCTTTGCGACCCCGCAGGATGAGATCGTGTTCGATGTGGGCCACCAGTGTTATACGCACAAGCTGCTGACCGGCCGCCGCGAGGGCTTTGCAAAGCTCCGCCAGCTCGACGGCCTGTCCGGTTTCCCGAACCCCAACGAGAGTGAACATGACGCCTTCATTTCCGGCCACGGCAACACCGCGCTGTCGGTCGGCATCGGCATTGCGTGGGCCAAAAAGCTGCGGGGGGAGCCGGGGCAGGTGATCGTGCTCATCGGCGACGGTGCCTTTACCGGCGGCATGGTCTACGAGGGAATGAACAACATCGGCAGTCTGGACAATCTGCTCGTCGTTCTGAACGACAACAAGATGTCCATCTCCAAAAATGTGGGCGCGCTGTCCCGCTACCTCAAGCGTCTGCGCACCACCAACCGCTACTTCGATGCCAAAGAGAACGTGCGCAGCTTTCTGGACCACGTGCCCGTGGTCGGCACACCGCTCAAGGTGACCATCCAGAACAGCAAGGCCATGGTGCGCCGCGCCATGTACCACTCCACCATGTTTGAGGATATGGGCTTCCATTACTACGGCCCCTTTGACGGCAACAATGAACAGGAAGTCGAGCGGATCCTGCGCAGCATCCATAAGCAGCCCGGCCCGCACTTCCTGCATGTCGTCACGAAAAAGGGCAAGGGTTACGCGCCCGCCGAGAGCAACCCCGGCAACTTCCATGGCGTCTCGAAGTTCGACCTCATCGACAGCATCCCGGACCCGGAGGTCGCACCGAAGGAGTCGTTCTCGACCGTATTCGGCAACCTGCTGAATCAGGAGGGAGCAGCGAACAAAACCATCTGCGCCATCACGGCAGCGATGAAGTACGGCACCGGTCTGCAATTCTTTGCACACACGCACCCGGAGCGGTTCTTTGATGTGGGCATGGCCGAGCAGCATGCAGTGACCTTTGCCGCCGGTCTGGCCAGCCAGGGGATGCTGCCGGTGGTCTGTATTTATTCCACCTTTTTACAGCGCTCCTATGACCAGATCATCCACGACGTCAACCTGCTCAATGAGAACGTCGTCTTCGCCATCGACCGTGCCGGTTTTGTCCCGGCCGATGGTGAGACCCATCAGGGCATCTTTGACCCGGCTTTCCTGAGCCAGGTCGGCATCCCCATCTATTCGCCGTCGAATTATGCAGAGCTGCGGCACTGGCTGCCGATTCTGCTGGGCAAAGACCAGAAAGGCCCCCGCGCCATCCGCTATCCGCGCGGCGGCGAAAGCGCGGTGCTGGCGGCTTACGGCTGTTCGGGCAAAGCGTACGACCGGATGCACACGGCACCCGGCGCGCAGGTCGCACTGGTCAGCTACGCCGACGAAGTGGAGGATGTGCTCCAGGCAGCTCAGCTTCTGGGGGAGGAAAACCTGCCCTGCGATGTTTATAAGCTTGTAAAGGTGTTCCCCTTTACAGACGATTTCATTGACGAAATCCGTCGTTATCCGGTCGTTTTGTTTGCCGAAGAGTGTGTCGCCTGCGGCGGCATCGGCGAGCACCTCGAAGCCGCACTGTATCAGGCAGGCTGGAAGGGAACTTACATCCACCGGGCCGTTGAAAACGTTCGTCTGCCCCACGCGACCGTCCCGCAGATCAAGGAGGCGACCGGTCTGGACGCCGCCCATCTGGCACAGACAGTCCGTGAGCACAGGAAAGGAGAAACTGCATCTTGAAAATCCGATTGGATCAATATCTGGTTCAGCATGGCCTGATCCAGAGCCGTGAACGTGCCAAAGCCATGATCATGTCCGGCGTCGTCTTCGTCAACGAGCAGAAGGTGGACAAGGCCGGTGAGATGATCAAGGAAGACGCCAAAGTCGAGGTGCGCGGCCACGACATCGGTTATGTCAGCCGCGGTGGTCTGAAGCTGGAAAAAGCAATGCAGTGCTTCCCACTGACCCCCAACGGCAAGGTCTGCATGGACATCGGTGCGTCCACCGGCGGCTTCACCGACTGCATGCTCCAAAATGGTGCGGTCAAGGTCTATGCCGTCGATGTCGGCTACGGCCAGCTGGCCTGGAAACTGCGCACCGACGAGCGGGTCGTGAACATGGAACGCACCAACATCCGCAGCGTTACCCCCGACCAGCTGGGCGAACCCATTGAATTTTTCAGTGTGGATGTCTCATTCATCTCGCTGCATCATATCTTCCCGGTGGCGCAGGCGATCACCACATCGGACGCCATGGGCGTCTGTCTGGTCAAGCCGCAGTTCGAGGCCGGCCGCGAAAAGGTCGGCAAGAACGGCGTCGTGCGCGACCCGGCCACCCATTGCGAGGTGCTGCACAATGCGATGGGCTACGCAGCGGCCAACGGCTTCGCCGTGCGCGGGCTGGATTTCAGCCCCGTCAAAGGCCCGGAAGGCAACATTGAGTACCTGATGTTCGTGCAGAAGAGCGCAGAGCCCGCCGTGCTGGACGACAGTGTAGCAAAACAGGTCGTGGAAGCCAGCCATTCGACGCTGGACCGCTGAGAGCAGAAAGAAGGTGCTGGGTGTGACTGTTTATATTTCACCCAACCCCGGCAAAGCGATGGCCTACGGCATCTCGCAGCGGGCCGCGCAGATCCTGCTGACCCACGGTGCCAGGGTGCTGATGCAGACCGACCTCAAGGCCGAATGCGACACGATGGGCGTGGAGTATCTGCCGCAGGAGGAATGCCTCGAAAAAACGGATGTCATCCTGACCATCGGCGGGGATGGCACCATCCTGCACGAAGCCAACCTCTCGCTGGAATACCGGAAGCCCATCCTCGGCATCAACCTGGGGCGCTGCGGCTTTCTGGCCACCTGTGAGATCAACGAGATGGAACAGAAGCTCTCTGCCGTTGCGCGGGGAGATTATCTGCTGGACCACCGGATGCTGCTTTACGTCCGCGTTCTGGGCGACGACAGCTGGGAGGGCCACGCCCTCAACGATGTCGTCATCACCAAAGGCCGTTTGCAGCAGGCCATTGATTTCAGCATCTACTGCGATGACATTCTGGTCGAGCATTACCGCGGAGATGGTGTGATCGTGGCTACGCCAACCGGCTCCACGGCCTATTCGCTGGCAGCCGGCGGGCCCATCCTGGACTCGCAGACCAAGGGCGTGGTCGTCACGCCCATCTGCCCGCACAGCCTGGCCAGTCCGGCCATGGTGTTTGCGCAGGAACGCAAGATCAACATCTGCGTCGGACAGGTCGCGGACGAGGAAGTCTTCGTCAGCTGCGATGGTGCGGCAGGCTATTCTCTGCATGCTGGTGCCACCGCCGAAGTGCGGCTGAGTGACCAGATCGTGCAGCTCATCACCTTCAGCAAAGCCGACCAGTTTCAGGCCATCGACCAGAAACTGCGCGGCAGACGGTAAGTTTTGACAGAAAGGGGAACCGATATGGCCAGCAGCCGAGGCGATGCCAAAAGCAAGCGGGAGCGTCAGCAGACGATCCTGCGGCTGATCCAGGAGCATCCGATCAGCCGTCAGGAGTCCCTGCTCGACCACCTGCGAAATGAGGGATTCGACGCCACACAGGCCACGATCTCCCGCGATATCCGGGAGCTCAGCCTGGTCAAAGCGGCCACGAGCACCGGCTACCGGTATGTTTCCAGCCACAACGAGGCGCTGAACCCGAAGATCCAGGGCCGTTTTGAGACGATCTTCCACGAGTCTGTTCTGGGGGTGGATTTTGCCGGACACGTCGTTCTGGTCAAATGCTACTCCGGCATGGCGAATGCCGCCTGTGAGGTGTTTGACGCCCTGAAATGGAAAAATGTTGTCGGGACTTTGTCCGGCGACGATACCTTCCTGATCGTGGCCCGCTCGGAGCGCGATGCAAAGACCATCTGCTCGGAACTGACCCACCACATCGGACAGAAATAATGCGGGAGAAATTACCATGCTGAGCAGCCTGCAAATTGAAAATGTTGCAGTCATCCAGAAAGCCGACGTGCATTTTGAAAAGGGCCTGAACGTCCTCACCGGCGAGACGGGCGCGGGCAAGTCGATTTTGATCGACTCCATCAATGCCATTCTCGGCAACCGGACGTCCAAAGACCTTGTGCGTACTGGGGCGGCCAAAGCGGTCATCCGCGCCGCCTTTGATGACGTGCCGGGTGCCGTGCTGGACAGCCTGGAAAAGGCCGGATATGAGCGCTCCGATGCCCTGACCCTGAGCCGTGAGATCACAGCCGAGGGTAAAAGCACCTGCCGCATCAATGGGATGCCTGCCACAGCCGCCATCCTGCGGGAGCTGTGCGGCGGGCTGATCAACATCAACGGCCAGCACGACTCCGTCGGCCTGCTGAACCCGGCCCATCACGAGGGAATTTTGGACGCTTATGCGCAGAATGGTGCCGCATTTCAGGCGTACTATACCGTTTACCGGGAGCTCATCAAGGTCAAAAAAGAGCTGGATGCCATCATCACCGATGAGACCGAAAAGCAGCGGAAGATCGACCTGTTGAGCTATCAGGTGCAGGAGATCGAGGATGCCGCCCTGACCGAAGGCGAGGAGGAGACGCTGAACGCCCGCCGCAAGGTGCTGGCGAACGCCTCCACCATCCGGGAGCGGATCTCCCAGTGCTATGCGCTTCTTTCCGGCGATGATGAGACGCCCGGCGCGGTGGACCTGCTGGGCGAAGCCTCCAACGCGATCGACGCAGCGGCGCAGGTGGACAACACGCTTTCGGATGCCGCCGGGCAGCTGCTCGACCTCTACTATACAGCCAAAGACGTCTCGGCGGACCTCATCGGGCGGCTGGACGGATATGATACAAATGATGCAGAGCTGGACGAGATCGAGCAGCGCATCGACCTCATCTACAAGCTCAAGCGCAAGTATGGCGACACGGTGGAAGACATCATCGCCTTTGGAAAGGCCGCGCGGGAGGAACTGGACCGCATCCAGTTTTCGCAGGAGCGGGCCGAACATCTGCAAGCGGAAAAACACCGTCTGTATGTTCTGGCGCGGGACAAGGCCGAGGTCCTGACCCAGACCCGTCTGCGGGCCTTTGAGGAGCTGAACAGGCGCATCTCCGGTACGCTGGATTTCCTCAACATGCCCGGCGTCCGGATGACGCTCCGCCATGCGCGCGGCCCGCTGGCCAGCCACGGACAGGACAGCGTGGAATTTTATATTTCCACCAACCCCGGTGAGGCCCCGAAGCCTCTGGCAAAGATCGCATCCGGCGGCGAGCTGAGCCGCATCACACTGGCCATCAAGAACGCGATGGCCGATAAAGACGCCGTGCCCACCGTCATCTACGATGAGATCGACAGCGGCGTTTCGGGCAAGGCGGCCAGCCGCATCGGCGAGGTGCTCAAGCAGAGCGCGCAGGATCATCAGATCCTCTGCATCACGCATACGGCACAGATCGCCGCTTTGGCCGACTGCCATCTACTCATCCAGAAAAATGTTGCAAACGAGCGTACCTATACCGAGATTCATCCGCTGGATCAGGAGGGCCGGGTGGATGCTCTGGCGCACATCATCTCCGGCGACCATGTCACCGAACTTTCCCGTGCCAATGCGCGGGAAATGCTGGGCCTTGCCGAGAGCGAAACTCGTGATTGACAAGTTTCCGGAATTGTGCTACACTGGCTTTTGTTGAAAGGCGATGAAGGGAACAAGTACCCTGAAGCGCTCTGCCCAGAGAGGCCCCGGTCGGTGCAAGGGGCGTGCAGAGCAGCGGGGGAAATACCTCCCGGAGCTGTAAGCTGAATGAGAGAACTCTCTAGTAGGCTGTGCCGCGTGCGAGCGTTACAAACGCAGGAGTGTCGTCCTACTCTGGGGCATGCACTCGTGAGGCCGCTTCCGTGAGGGAACGGCAAACAGAGGTGGTACCGCGAACATTTCTCGCCCTCTGCCAAATTTATTTTGGCAGAGGGCGTTTTTTATCCCTCTGCCCACAAAACAGGAGGAAAAAACTCATGACTCTGTACGAAGAACTCAAAGCCCGCGGCCTGGTGGCGCAGATCACCGACGAGGAGATCATCGACCTCATCAACAACGGCAAGGCAACCTTCTACATCGGCTTCGACTGCACTGCCGACAGCCTGACCGCAGGCCATTTCATGGCGCTGACCCTAATGAAGCGCCTGCAGATGGCT
>OBLI01003803.1_pt1 | contig 11260 bp, 9 predicted proteins | sample 1519701 | NCBI WGS metagenome assembly OBLI01 (sample SAMEA3663005, study PRJEB22513) | pig gut metagenome | biome: pig gut; feature: pig-associated habitat; material: faeces | place: France | collected 2012 | reverse complement strand
TTTCCACTTAATGTTAATTTAGATGACTTTTTTTCAAATCATAGCGCTATATTTGGTAATACTGGTAGTGGTAAAACTTATGGTATATGTAGAATAATTCAAAACATATTTCCTGCATCACAAATAATACCTTATAAAGCAAACTTTTTTATATTTGATTCTTATGGTGAATATATAAATGCATTTAAAGATTTAAATAAAAATAACCCATATTATTCATTTAAAGTAATTACTACTAATATGGCAAAAGATTATGAAAAACTTAATATACCAGTATGTTTACTTGATCTTGAAGATGTATTAAATCTACTTGATGCGACTAGTTTCTCTCAAATAGCGATGGTTGAAACAGCACTAGTATATGTTAAGATGTTTGCAAGAAATGATAAAGAAGCAATGGAATTTAAAAATCATATTTTAGCAAAAGCAATAACATCAATTATGTATACTAATCAAACTGCATCTAAAATAAGAGATCAAATCTTTGAAATATTAAGTGAAACAAATACACCAGATTTATCTTTAGACACAGATGTACCTGGTATTGGATTTACTCGTAGATTTAGAAATTGTTTTGATATAGATAGTGAAGGTAGATTTGCTGAGAGAAAAATCATAGCAGATTATATAAATAGTTTTATAGATGATAATAGAAAGTGGAATTTTAGTGCTGAGGGAGTATGTTATTCACTTCATGATTTAGAAGTAGCACTTAATTTTACATTATATAGCGAAAGATATTTACTTAATGAATCTATGTATGATAGTGCGATGAGTTTGAAAGTTAAATTACATGATTTAGCAAGTAGAGAAATGGGTAAATTCTTTACATCTGATGGGTATATTAAACTTGAAGATTATATTAGAAAAATACAAATTAGTGGTAATAAGAGAAGTCAAATAGTAAACTTTAATTTAGAAGATGTAGATGATAGATTTGCTAGGACTATAGTTAAAATATTTGGAAGAATGTTTATGAAGTTTACTAAAGGACTACAAAATAGAGCAAGTTATCCAATACATATGATACTTGAAGAAGCACATAGATATGTACTTGAAGGCGATGATAAGAAATTATTTGGATATAACATATTTGAGAGAATTGCTAAGGAAGGTAGAAAATATGGTCTTATATTAGATTTAATAACTCAAAGACCAACTGACTTAAATGAAAATGTTATAAGTCAATGTACTAACTTCTTAATATTTAAAATAAATCATCCTGCAGATTTAGATTATATAGCAAAAAGTGTTCCTAATATGAGTGAAGACATTGTTGAAAAGCAAAAAACACTACAATCAGGTACATGTGTAGCATTCGGTAGAATATTTAAAATACCAATGATTGTTAAGATGGAAAAAGCAAGTCCACCTCCAACAAGTTCAAACTGTGATATTTATAATAACTGGATGGTAAGATTAAAAGAATAGAAAACGAAAAAAGAAAGGAAGGGTAATTATGTATGATTTTGGTTCTGTTTTTAGAGTAGACACTGATAAAGCAAAATCAATAGCTATAAATACATTTAAAGGTAAAAAATATAGAATTAGTATCTTATCAAATGTACTTATAAGATTTGAATATAGTGAAACTGGAACATTTAATGATTATCCTACCTTTTTTGCATCTAATAGATCTTTTGGAAAACCAAAATATACAGTAGAAGAAGATAATCAAATATTAGTTATAAAAAATGATAATTTTATTTTACAATATTATAAAGAAAAACCTTTTATAGGTAGTAGGCTTTCCCCAGAACAAAATCTTAAAGTTACAATAACAGGAAGTGAAAAAACATGGTATTTTAATCATCCAGAAGTAAGAAATTTTAAAGGAAGTGCTTATAGTTTGGATGAAACACGTGGTACTGCTAACTATGAAAAAGGATTATTTTCATTAGATGGATTTACTGCGATTGATGACTCTAAAACACCAGTGCTTTCTAAATTTGGAAATGTTATGGCACCAAATTATAATAATATAGATACATATTTATTTATATATAATAATGATTTTGGAGAAGGTTTAAGAGATTACTTTAATCTAACAGGACTACCATTATTGCCACCAAGATATGCATTCGGAGTATGGTGGAATAAGGATGAAAATTATAGTGAGTTAGATATTCAAAATTTAGTTAATAACTTTAGAAAAAACGAAATACCAATATCTGTATTATTACTTGGAAATTATGCGAGAACTAAGAATAAAAATTCCGATTTAAGTTTTTCATTTGATAAAAATATATTTCCAAACTCATTAAGTCTTAGTGAATATTTAAAAAGAAATAATATTAAACTAGGTGTGACTATTAAAACAGAAGGAGTTTTAAGTAATGAAGAAGTAAATTTTAATGAATTTAGTAAAATATATGGAAAAAATGAGTCAGTAATGTTAAATCCATATGATCCTAAAATGATGGATGCTTTCTTAAAAGGCATAATTAATCCTTTTATAATAAGTGGAGTTGACTTCTTCTTAAATGATGATAATAATCCTAAAAATAGAACAAGAAATTATACAATGAATTATTTCTTATATAATAATTTTTCTAACTTTCAGGGTAAGAGAAATTTCTTATTGTCAAGAAACAATGGTATCGCACCACACAAATACTCTGCATTGTATTCAGGACATACTGTTGTTAGTTGGAAAACATTAAAATTACTCCCATTCTTTAATGCAACTGCGGCGAATATTGGGATTTCTTACTGGAGTCATGATATAGGTGGTTATAAAGATGGTATAGAAGACTCTGAACTTTATATGAGATTTGTACAATTTGGAGTATTTAGTCCAATATTAAGACTTTCATCAAGAAGTGGTAAATATTATAAAAGAGAACCATGGAAATGGGATGCTAAAACAAATAAAATAGTAAGAGATTATTTAAGACTTAGACATAGATTAATACCATACTTATATAGTGAAGCAAATAAATATTCTAAATTTGGTTCACCAATTGTACAACCACTTTATTATAAATATCCTGAAACATATGATGAACCATTATATAAAAATGAATATTACTTTGGAAGTGAATTATTTGTATGTCCAATAGTTGATTACAAAGATAGTGTAATGAATAGAGTTGTACATAAGATATTCTTACCAAATGGAGTATGGTATGACTTTAGAACAGGAAAGAAGTTTATAGGTGGTAAAAGGTATGTCACATTCTATAAAGATGAAGACTACCCAGTATTTGCGAAAACAGGAGCAATAATACCACTTGCTAAAATTGATAATAATATCAATGATACATCTTCTCCTAAAAAATTAGAAATACAAATATTCCCAGGAAGAAGTAATACATATAAACTATATGAAGATGATGGTACATCAAATTTATATAAACAAGGATATAGTTTAACTACTGAAATAAATTATTATTATAAAGAAAATGATTTTTCAGTATCAATTTCACCTCTTGAAGGAAAACAGGGAGTTATAACGCAAAAGAGAAGCTATATAATAAGATTCAGAAATACTAAATTTACAGATGGAGTACAAGTATTTGCTAATGAAGTAAATGTACCTTATAGAAGATATACAGATGATACAGACTTTGTTATTGAATTTGATAATATAGATACATCAAGTAAAATATTTGTGTATTGTAAAGGAAAAGATATAGAAATAGATGCAGGAAGAGTAATAAATGAAGACTTAGAAAGCATCATAAATGATTTACAAATAGAAACATCTCTTAAAGAAGAATTAGACAAAATATTATTTAGTGATAAAGATATAAAAGATAAGAGAATTGCTATTAGAAGACTAAAAGGTTTACCAACTATATTTGTTAAAATGTTCTTAAAACTACTTGAATATGTAGCAGAACTATAGTATAATTAAAGCATATTTCAGTTATGAAAAGAGTAGTAAATATGAATATTGTTATAGAAAGTTAGTGGTTGATGTAAACTAATACAATATAATATTGAACTTGCTTTTTTAGAAATAACGTATATTGGCGTTAACAATTAAAGAGCATGATAAGTCATGAATTAAGGTGGTACCGCGGAACACTCCGTCCTTAGTTTATGACTTTTTTATTTTAAGGAGGACTCATGGAAAAAGTATTAGGATTCTTTTTAGATTTAGTAGGTATATTTATAATTATATATTTAGTGTATACAATATTCTTTAATAGAAAAAGAAAGGTTTATAAATCCCTGAAAAAGAATGATGAAATAAAACTATTTATAGCAAAGTATGACTTAGATATGAGAAAAACAGAATATAAAAAAGTATTAAGAGCAGTAACAATTATAAATTCATTTATACTTGCATTTACTACTTCATTAGTAATAAGAATAAATGGTTTTATGATGTCATTAATAGTAGGATTTGTAACTATTATGATACTTATATATTCTTTATATGAAATTACTGGAAATTATTTTAAAAGAAAAGAGGATGATAAAAATGTATGATTTTAAAGAAATAGAAAAAAAATGGCAAGATAGATGGATAAAAGAAAAATGCTTTGAAGCAGATAATAAAAGTACAAAGGAAAAGTATTATTTATTAGTAGAGTTTCCTTATCCAAGTGGTAGTGGTTTACATGTAGGGCATGTAAGAAGTTATACTGCACTTGATTCAATGGCAAGACTAAAAAGAATGCAGGGATATAATGTACTTTTCCCAATGGGATGGGATGCTTTTGGTTCACCAGCAGAACAATATGCTATAAAGAATCATGTATACCCAGCTAATATGGTTAAAGATTGTATTAAGACATTTAAATCACAATTAATGAAATTAGGTTACTCCTTTGATTGGTCAAGAGAGTTTGCTACAACTGATCCAGAATATTATAAATGGACTCAATGGCAATTCCTACAATTTTATAAAAAAGGTATGGCATATAAAGCAGAAAAAGAAATCAATTGGTGTCCTAAATGTTTAACAGGTCTTTCTAATGAAGATGCTGAAGGTGGAGTATGTGAAAGATGTGGTACTAAAACAGAAAAGAAATTAAAGAGTCAATGGATGCTTAAAATGAGTGATTATGCTCAAAGATTATTAGATGGATTAGATAAAACAGAATTTTTAGATAAAATTAAAGTTGCTCAAACTAACTGGATAGGTAGAAGTGAAGGAGCAGAAGTTGATTTTAAAATAGATGGTACTGATGATAAATTAACTGTATTTACAACAAGGCCTGATACTTTATATGGAGTTACATTTATGGTTATGTCTCCAGAACATAAATATTTAGAAAAATATGAAAGCAAAATATCTAATATAGATGAAGTTCATAAATATCAAGAATATGCTAAAAGTAAAACTGATATTGAAAGAACAGACTTAACTAAAGAAAAAACTGGTGTTAAATTAGAAGGTTTAGAAGCAATAAATCCTGTTAATGATAAAAAAATAGAAATATGGATTAGTGACTATGTACTTTCAAGTTATGGAACTGGTGCTATTATGGCAGTACCTGCTCATGATGAAAGAGATTATGAATTCGCAACTAAATTTAATATACCTATCATTGAGGTAATAAAAGGAGGAGACATTTCAAAAGAAGCATATACTGGTGATGGTGAAATGATAAACTCTGGAGTACTTAATGGTATGACTAATAAAAAAGATTCTATTAAGAAAATGATAGAATTCTTAGAAGACAAAAAAATTGGTAAAAAGAAAATAAATTATAGATTGCAAGATTGGATATTTAGTAGACAAAGATTCTGGGGTGAACCAATACCAATGATACATTGTGAAAAATGTGGTTGGGTACCAGTACCTGAAAATGAACTTCCATTAGTTCTTCCAGATGTACCATCATATGAACCTACTGAAAATGGAGAAAGTCCACTTGCTAATGTAACAGAATGGGTAAACACAACATGTCCTAATTGTGGTGGACATGCTACTAGAGAAACTGATACTATGCCAAACTGGGCAGGTTCTTCATGGTATTGGTTAAGATTTATGGATCCACACAATGATATGGAATTTGCAAGTAAAGAAGCACTTAAATATTGGGGTATGGTAGACTACTATAATGGTGGTATGGAACATGCAACAAGACATTTATTATATGCAAGATTCTGGCATGAATTTTTGTATGATGAAGGCTTAGTACCTACTGAAGAACCTTTTAAGAAAAGAGTTTCTCATGGAATGATATTAGGTGATAATGGTATCAAGATGAGTAAATCAAAAGGTAATGTAGTTAATCCTGATGATATGGTTAATCTTTATGGAGCAGATGCATTAAGAGTATATGAAATGTTTATCGGAGATTATTCAAAAGATGCATCATGGAGTGAAAATGGTCTTAAAGGATGTAAAAGATTCTTAGATAAAGTTTATAGACTTAAAGACAAAGTAAGTGAAAGTAATGAATATACAAGTGATTTAGAAATATTAATAAATAAAACAATTAAGAAAGTAAATGAAGATATTAATACAATGAATTATAATACTGCAGTATCAGCATTAATGATACTTGCTAATGCTTATGAAAGTCATGATAGTATTTCTAAAAAAGATTATAGAGTATTATTACAATTATTAAATCCAATTGCTCCTCATATAACAGAAGAATTAAATGAAATGTTAGAATTAGGAAAACCTTTCTTTGAAAGTGAAGTACTAGTTTATGATAAAAATAAAATAAAAGATGATACCGTTAAAATAGCATGCTCTGTTAATGGTAAATTAAGAGCAACATTTGAAACAAGCATTGATACACCAAAAGAAGAATTATTAAAACTTGCTTATGCTCAAGAAAATGTTCAAAATCATATTAATGGAAAAGAAGTAATTAAGGAAATAGTTGTACCAAATAAGATAGTTAATATCGTAGTAAAATAGAGAGAAATCTCTATTTTTTATTTCTATAACTAATTATTATAATAGGAGGAATTATATGAACTATTATGAAAAAATAAAAAACAAAATAATTGATAATGAAGCTTATGAGAGAGTAAAAGATTATTCAAAAGAAAGGCATAGAGTAATTACATACTATGAAATAGGCGAGTTATTAAATGAAGCAGGTAAAAAGTATGGGACAAATATTATTAAGCAATATTCTGAAAAATTTGTGATAGAAGTGGGCACAAAATATAATGAAAGAACGTTAAGAAGAATGAAACAGTTATATTTGTTCTTTAAAAAACAAAAATGGTCCCCACTGGGGACCAAATTATCAATAAGTCATTTAAGAGTGCTTTTTACATTGAAAGATAATAATGAAATTAATTATTATGTAAAACAAATAATAAATAAAAATATGTCTAAAAGAGAACTTGAATACATAGTTAAATCCAAATAATATGAAAGATTACCAGATGAAACAAAAAAATAAAATAATTAAAGAAGAAAAACTTGAAGTAAAAGATTTAGTGCCGGATCCAATATTAATAAAAAATAAAAATAATATAGAAATAATAACAGAAAAGGTATTACATAATTTAATATTAGAAGATATACCATCATTTATGAATTTGGTATGCTCGTGAATTACAAAAAGTTTTGAAGTATAAAGAATGGAGGAACTTCAATAAAATATTGAATAGAGCAAAGGAGCATGCAAAAATTCTAAAATTAATATAAATTCACAAAGAGTATAGCAGTCTTTCTGAAGATGAAAAAAGATTATATCAAAGAGATTTAACAAGAAAAGAAAATTATTCATTAAATATTGCTGTTAGAAATGCAGGAGTTAATAACTTTGATAAGTTTCATAATTCAGGTTATAAAGGATTAAAAACGTGCGAAACAACAAATGATATTGCTAAAAGAAAAGGCCTTAAATATAGAGAAGATATATTAGATAATATGGGAAGGGATGAATTGATAGCAAACTTATTTAGAATATCTCAAACAGAACAAAAACTTAAAAAGATAATGTATGAATAGAAAAAACTGCTAATGAAACACATTATGAAGTAGGTAAGAAAATTAAAAAACTATTTTGCATAAAGTTTGCATTTTATGTGAAATATTTGTATAATTAAATAGAGGTGTAGAGATGATAGGATTTTATAATTATACTGTATTATTAACATACTTAGGATTTTCATCATCTGTATTAGGTATCATACTTGCAATGACAGGGCATACTTTTGCAGCAATATTTTGTTTGATGTTTTCTGGTTTGTGTGATATGTTTGATGGAAAGGTTGCTAGAACTAAAAAGAATAGAACTAATGATGAAAGACAATTTGGGATACAACTTGATAGTTTATCTGATTTAGTTTGTTTTGGTATATTGCCTTCTGTTATTGGTTTTAAAATAGGACTTAAAGAGCCATATATGTTAATCGTTTTGGTGTTTTATTCACTTGCAGCTTTAATAAGACTTGCATATTTTAATGTTTTAGAAATAAATAGAAATAGTAGTGAACCTGTTGTTAATTATACTGGTTTACCTGTTACATCTGCTGCTTTAGTATTTCCATTTATATATATATTCAAAAAGCTTTTAGGTAAATATTTTGCTTTAGTATATGGGTTAATACTTTTAATAGTTGGTATACTTTTTATATCTAAAATTAAGATTAAAAAACCTAATATTAAAGTTATGATTTTATTTATTGTTATAGGGGTTATAGAGATATTATTAATAATCTCTGTATGTAAGTTATTATGATATATATATGTCGTGAAAGAAACAGTAAAGATAATATTATAACTAAGTCAGGACGATCTCTTGATTTTTTTTACTGTACATTTATTGGAAGATTATTACTTAAAATAGTTATTAGTAAACCTATTAGTGATTTAGGTGGTCTATATATGAATAGTAGATTTTCTAAGATCAAAATAAATAGATTTATTGATAAGAATGATATTAATACATTTGAGTATGATGATAAGAAATATAAATCTTATAATGATTTTTTCACAAGAAAAGTTATAAGTTGTAAAAGACCTATTATGAGCAATAAGAATACGTTAATTTCTCCATGTGATGGGAAAGTATTAGCATACACTATTAATGATGACTTAACACTTAAGATAAAGGGTTCATATTATAGTGTTGATACTTTAGTAAATGAAAGTATTATGGACGAATATAGAGGTGGTACTGCTTTAGTATTTAGACTTTCTACTGATAATTATCATAGATATTGTTATATAGATTCTGGTACTAAAGGGAAGAATTATCATATTAAAGGTGTGTTTCATACAGTACAACCAATATCATTAAAAAACTATAATTTTTTTAAGACAAATTCTCGTGAATATACAATTCTGAATACTAATAACTTTGATAAAGTTATACAAGTTGAAGTTGGGGCTTTAATGGTAGGAAGAATTAAAAATAATCATGAAGAATATGAATATAAAAAAGGAGAAGAAAAAGGTTATTTTGAGTTTGGGGGTTCTACCATAGTTTTATTATTTAAAAAAGGAGTTATAACTCTTGATAATGATATTTTAGAAAATTCAAAAGAGAATATAGAAACTATTGTTAAATATGGGGAAAAGATAGGAAAAAATACTTTTATAACTAAAGTTAAGAGTACTATAAAATTTATTGTTAAATAACTATTAATTTTTGTAATTAATAGTTTTATTTTTTATAATTTTAAGTTATAATTTTATTATAGGAGGTAACATGAAAAAGTATATTAAGATAATTTTATTATTTAGTTTAAGTGTTATATTATTTGGGTGTGATAAAAAAGAAGATACATTAGTTATGGTAACTGAAGCAGGTTTTGAACCGTATGAATATATAGTAGGTAATAATGAAATAGTTGGTGTTGATGTTGATATTGCTCGCGAAATAGCAAAAGAAGTAGGAAAAAAATTAGAAGTTAAAAATGTATTTTTTGATTCTATTATTAATGAACTTAATAGTGGTAAAGCAGATTTTGCTGCGGCTGGTATGAGCGTTACTGAAGAAAGAAAAAAAGAAGTTGATTTTTCACTTGAATATATTACCAGTAAACAAGTAATAGTTGTTAATAAGAATAATAATTCTATTAAGACAAAAGATGATTTAAATAATAAAACAGTATCTGTACAGGGTGGAACTGTTGGTGAAACATATGTAAGTAAAAATTTCAAAAATGCAAAAGTTGTAATTCAAAAGAAATTTTTATCAGCAGCAGAAGATGTTAAGGCTAATAAATCAGATTGTATAGTTATGGATGAATTACCTGCTAAAGAATTAGTATCTAAAAATCCAACTCTTACAATATTAGATATAGAATTAGTTACTGATAAATATGCTATTGCTGTTAAAAAAGGAAATACTAAATTATTAAATACAATAAATAAAGTATTAGATAGATTAATGAAAGAAGGTAAAATAGAAGAATATGTAATTAATCATACTTCTTAAGCATTTATGGAAATATTTATAGATGAAACAATAAAGTGGTTTATAAGCGTATATGAAAGTTTTTATAATTCAGTCATATTTGAAAATAGATATGAAATGATTTTGGATGGTTTAGAAAATACAATTATATTATCGTTTGGTGCTTTATTAATAGGGATTACAATTGGATTTTTAATATCTATAATAAGATATACTAATAATCATACTGGTAAGTTTAAAGTATTAAATTTTATTGGAAAAACTTATGTTACTATTATTAGGGGAACCCCATCTGTTTTGCAACTTATGATTATGTATTATGTTATATTCAAAACTAGTAGTATAAATTCAATAATAATAGGTATGCTTGCTTTTGGTATAAATTCAGGAGCTTATTGTTCTGAAATATTAAGAAGTGGTTTTGATAGTGTAGATGATGGTCAATTAGAAGCAGGTCTTGCACTAGGATTAACATTTAGTCAAACATTAAAATCAATAATAATACCACAAGCAATTAGAATAAGTTTACCATCATTAGGAAATGAATTTGTAACATTAGTAAAAGAAACTGCGATTGCAGGATATATTGGAATAATGGATCTAACTAAGGCATCTGATATTATCGCATCAAGAACATATGATTATTTCTTCCCATTAATTCTAATCGCAATTATTTATTTAATTATTACTGGACTTCTAAGTAAATTAATGAAAACTTTAGAAAGGAAGTTAGCAAGATAATGATAAAGATAGATAAAATATCAAAGAAATTTGATAAAAAGAAAATATTTAATAAAATAAGTTTTAATATTAATGATAATGAAAAATTACTTATAATAGGGCCTTCTGGTTGTGGTAAAACTACATTAATAAGATGTATTAATGGATTAGAAAAAATAGATAGTGGTAATATATATTTAAACGATGTTAATGTCAAAAATATTGATAAAGTATATCTT
>OBLI01003802.1_pt1 | contig 11261 bp, 8 predicted proteins | sample 1519701 | NCBI WGS metagenome assembly OBLI01 (sample SAMEA3663005, study PRJEB22513) | pig gut metagenome | biome: pig gut; feature: pig-associated habitat; material: faeces | place: France | collected 2012 | reverse complement strand
TCTTCCCAGACTTCTGGTTCTCCGATATATTTTTCTTTATTATCCGGATCCCATTTAGAAAGATGATAGGTTACATCTTCTTCCAGTCCAAGTGTCGTCAGACAATGCTTTGCCAATGCCATACAGCCTTTAAATTCCTCTACCATCTGGTCCGGACGAACAATCAAATGTCCTTCAGAGATCGTAAACTGGCGCACACGAGTCAGCCCATGCATTTCTCCAGAATCCTCATTTCTAAATAAGGTTGATGTTTCCCCATAACGAATTGGAAGATCACGGTAGGATTTCTGAGAATTCTTATATACAAAATACTGGAATGGACAAGTCATTGGGCGAAGTGCCATTACTTCTTTATCCTTTTCCTCGTCACCAAGAACGAACATTCCGTCCTTGTAATGATCCCAGTGTCCGGAAAGTTTATACAGATCAGACTTTGCCATCAATGGTGTCTTTGTTCTTACATAGCCCCATTCATTATCTTCCAGATCCTCAATCCATCTCTGCATGGTCTGAATGATCTTCTGCCCTTTTGGCATCAATAGTGGAAGTCCCTGACCGATCACATCTACAGTTGTAAATAGTTCCATCTCTCTTCCCAGTTTATTATGGTCGCGGTTCTTAATATTTTCCAAATATGCAAGACGCTCTTCCAAATCTGCCTTCTTTGTATAAGCAGTACCATAAATACGTGTTAACATCTTGTTCTTTTCATTTCCTCTCCAGTAAGCACCAGAAGAAGAAATCAACTTAAATGCCTTGATCGCTTTTGTGCTCATCAAATGAGGTCCTGCACAAAGATCTGTAAAATCTCCTTGTTTATAGAAAGAAATAATAGCATCTTCTGGAAGATCTTCGATTAACTCCACTTTATATGGCTCATCTTTTTCTTTCATAAGCTTAATTGCTTCCTCTCTTGGGAGAGTGAAGTATTCCAATTTGTGATTTTCCTTGATCACTTTCTTCATTTCTTTTTCGATTTTATCCAAATCCTCACGATTTAAGGATGGCATATCGAAATCATAGTAAAATCCATTCTCAATGGATGGTCCAATGGCACATTTTGCATCTGGATACAATCTTTTTACTGCCTGAGCCAACACATGAGAGGCCGTATGACGGAAAGCCGCTTTCCCTTCTTCACTGTTATCAAATGTCAAAATATTTAATTCACAGTCTTTTTCAATTACTGTTCGTAAATCTACAACTTCTCCATCTACTTCACCTGCACAGGCCATCCTTCCAAGACCTGCACTGATATCAGATGCAATCTCCAATACAGACATTGGAGATTCATATTCTTTTTTTGATCCATCTTTTAATGTAATAATCATTGCTTTCTTTCTCCTTTTCCTTGCTCCGTTTTGTGTACTGATGTGTGGTTGCATGGTAGTCTTCCTATACACATCGTGTACATCCCTCGGAGTTTTTTTGTTGCATAAGAAATTCGGAAAATTTCTTATGTAATAAAAAATGCCCCTTACAGACAAAGCTGCAAGGGGCGAGTATATTCATAACCCGCGGTTCCACCCTGATTGTTTCAGATGATATGGCAAAGCCATACATTAAACCACTTATTACTGACGGTAACGGTGTCGACCGGGCTTGATTAGAGCCACTCCGAGGTAGTTTTCCATATAATTTCACTGAAAAGCGCTTTCAGCCCATGACGCCTTCTCTCTGTCAATTTCCTTATATGTACTCGTCTCATCAACGTGTTCATTTTATATCAGAAAATATTTTCTTGAATTATTATAACATTCCAAAATAACTTGTCAATATTTTTTACCCTATATTAACCCAGAATTTCTTTTAAAATTTTGTTTACCATACCTGGATCTGCTTTTCCCTGAGTGGCACGCATCGTCTGTCCAACCAAAAATCCAATGGCCTTTTTCTTACCTGCCCGGTAATCTTCTACAGACTGAGGATTTTTCGCTACAATTTCTTCAATGGTTGTGCGAAGTGCACCTTCATCGTTCATGGATTTTAATCCATTCTCCTCTACATAGCTTTCTGGCTCCACATCTTTTTTAAAGATTTCTTCAAATACCTGCTTTGCCACTTTTCGGTTGATAGCTCCATCATCTACCATCTCGATCAGTTTTGCCAAATGTTTTGGTGAGAAGGTAATATCATCCACATCCATCTCACTTTCTTTTACAAGACGCATCGTCTCACCCATCAGCCAGTTGGATACTTCTTTTGGCTTCTCAACCATTGCATTGGTTTCTTCGAATAAATCTGCCAGATGCTTGGATGCTGTCAATATCTCAATGTCATATTCAGGCAGTCCAAATTCTTCCTTATAGCGGATCATCTTCTCATCACGAAGCTCTGGCTGACGCTCTTTGACTTCATTCAACCATTCATCACTGATGATAACAGGTACCAAATCTGGATCTGGGAAGTAACGGTAATCCTGTGCATCCTCTTTGGAACGCATTGGATAGGAATATTCCTCCTCATCATCCCATCGTCTGGTTTCCTGTACTACCTGCTTTCCATCCTCCAGCAGATCGATCTGACGTTCCGTCTCTCCTTCAATAGCTCTTGCAATAGCCTTAAAGGAATTTAAGTTTTTCATCTCTGTTCTTGTACCGAATTCCTCAGAACCGTATTCACGCACAGAAAGGTTAACATCCGCACGCATAGATCCCTCCTGTAATTTACAGTCAGATGCTCCAAGATACTGAATGATCAGGCGCAGCTTTTCCAGGTAAGCGATTACTTCTTCTGCGGAACGCATATCTGGTTCAGATACGATCTCGATCAATGGTACCCCAGAACGGTTAAAATCAACCAGTGAACAATCGGTAATTGGATCATGGATCAGCTTTCCAGCATCCTCTTCCATATGAATTTCATGGATACGGATGGATTTCTTCTTTCCTTCTACTTCTATATCCACATGGCCATCTCGGCAGATTGGCAGATACAGCTGAGAAATCTGATAGTTCTGTGGATTATCCGGATAAAAATAATTCTTTCTGTCAAATTTACAATTTTGTGTAATCGTACAATTGGTAGCCAGACCTACTGCCATGGCATATTCCACTACCTGCTTGTTAAGAACCGGCAAAGAGCCTGGCATTCCCGTACATACTGGACAGGTATGTGTATTTGGCGCTCCTCCAAATTCGGTACTGCAGGAACAGAAAATCTTTGTTTTTGTTGCTAATTCTACATGGACCTCCAGTCCGATGACAGTTTCATAGTGTTTAGACATTCTATTTTGCTCCTTTCTGTGCAGGACAGATATCAAATGGTCCTCTTGCCTGCTCATAAGAATATGCAGCCTGAATCAATGTTTTTTCTTTAAAGCAGTCTGCAATCATCTGTACCCCGATCGGAAGTCCATTCTGATCTCTTCCACAAGGTACACTGATTCCCGGAAGTCCTGCAAGGTTTACGGAAATCGTATAAATATCACCTAAATACATCTTCAATGGATCACTTAGGCTGTCTCCCAGCTTTGGAGCCGTTGTCGGTGCTGCCGGTCCGATAATAATATCATATTTTTCAAATGCCTGATCAAATTCCTTCTTGATCAATGCTTTCGTACGAAGTGCTTTTAAGTAATATGCATCGTAATAACCAGAGCTTAATACAAAGGAACCAAGCATAATACGACGTTTTACTTCTGGTCCAAATCCTTCTGAGCGGGTCTTCTTATACATATTGTGAAGTCCTTCAAATTCATCCGCACGGTATCCATATTTTACTCCATCAAAACGGGATAAGTTAGAGCTTGCTTCTGCTGATGCGATCACATAATATGCTGGAATTGCGTATGGCACCATATGCAGATCAAACTCTTCTACAATCGCTCCCTTTTCTTCCAGTTTTTTCACAGCGCCCAGTACTGCTTCTTTGACTTCCCCATCCAGTCCTTTGGCAAAATAATCCTTTGGAATTCCAATTTTTAATCCTTTCACATCATCCACCAGTGCTGACATAAAATCATAGTCCTCACGTTTAAAGGATGTAGAATCCTTGGAATCATAAGAAGCAATAGCTTCTAAAACTGCTGCACAGTCAGTAACATCCTTTGTCATTGGCCCAATCTGATCCAGAGAAGAACCATAAGCGATCAATCCATAACGGGATACCGTTCCATAGGTTGGCTTCATTCCAACAATTCCACAAAAAGAAGCCGGCTGGCGAATGGATCCACCTGTATCAGATCCTAATGCATAAAAACATTCTCCCGCTGCCACTGCTGCTGCAGAACCTCCAGATGATCCTCCCGGTACGTGCTGAGTATTCCATGGGTTCTTTGTCTCACCAAAATAGGAGGTCTCTGTGGTACTTCCCATAGCAAATTCATCCATATTAGTTTTTCCCAGAATAACCGCACCTTCTTTTTCCAGATTGATCACTGCCTCTGAACTAAAGGTTGGCTTAAAGTTATATAAAATCTTGGAACTACAGGTTGTCGTAATTCCTTCTGTACACATATTATCTTTGATCGCCACTGGCACACCTGCCAAAGGTCCGGTCAAAACTCCTGCATCTATCTGTTCCTGTACTTCTCTGGCACGCTCCATAATCTGCGTCTCCTCAAGTACCTGAACATAGCAGTTTAATTCCTTTTCTGTTGCTTTGATCTGTTCTAATGCAGCTTTACAGGCATCTACAACGGTTACTTCTCCCGCTTTGATCTTCTTGCCCAGCTCCACTGCTGTCATATTAAAAAGACTCATCATGCGCTCCTCCTAATCAACTGTTTTTGGAACCATGAAGGATCCATCCTTTTCTTCTGGTGCATTTTTTAACATTTCATCTCTCACATCTCCGTTGACCACTACATCCTCACGAAATACATTGTGTACTGGAAATACATGTGACATTGGTTCAACTCCATCAGTATCTAATTCATTCAGCATATCAATATAGTCCAGCATATTAGCCATATCCTTCTTCGCCTGTTCTTTTTCTTCTGAAGAAAGCTCAAGCTTTGCTAAAATGCCTACATAATCGATGGTTTCATCGGTAATTATATTTGCCATTCTTTTCGTTCCTTTCTGTTCTTTATTCTTTAGAATCTAGCACAATTTCCACGATTTATCAAGATATTGCGCAGAAATTCCAGGTAAGTTTAATCTCTGGATTCTATGACGAGCAGATCTCCTCTGCCAATCTGGATGATTCCAATCTCATCCACCAGCTCATTGGATATTCCAAGGCTGATTCCAAGCGTCAGTTCTGCATCCTCTAATGGATAATAAAATCCTGTCAGCGTAATGCCTGTCACCTTTTCTGTATATGGAATCAGAGAAATAAAATCACCAAAGGCATCCTCCCTTTTTATCACAGTTTTTTCACAAATCATCGTAATCCGATTATGCTTATCCACAATATGAGCATGAACACCTTTTTTCATTGCCAGCTGCAAAAGCCCGATATTGGCCCAGGTATGATCCAACCTGGTTCCAGTCGCTCCCAAAAGGGTAATCTCTTCTGCTCCCTGCTCAATGGCATATTCTATGGCCAGATGGGTATCCGTATAATCTTTTTCCGGTGGAAAGGTAAGGATTGGTACTTGCCACTGTTCCATCTTCTTTTTCCATTTTTCCCCTAGGGAATCAAAATCCCCTAGAATAAAATCTGGTTTTACCCCTAGCTGGATCGCATACTGTACTCCTTTGTCAGCTGCAATGATCTTATCAAATGTTTGTTCTTTTATATAAGAATGGGTGAAGGGCATATCAATCCCTCCACCTGTAATAATTAAAATATGCATAGCTACCACTTTTTCTTTTGATTTTTTAGTTCTTCGTAAATCGTCAGATAACTGTCATAACGTGCCTGACTAATTTCTCCTTTTGCCAACGCTTCCTTGACTCCACAGTCTGGTTCACTGATGTGCATACATCCCTGAAATCTACAGTATGCCTCGTATTGACGGAATTCATAAAAATAATCCTTGATTTCCTCTTTCTCAAACATATGAATGAACAAAGAGCTAAAACCAGGCGTATCCATCACATACGTCTCCTCTTCAATGTGAATCAGCTCAGAATGTCTGGTGGTATGGCGTCCCCTCCTGATTTTCTCACTGACCGAGCCGGTTTCCATGTTGGCATCTGGATGAAGCTTATTGAGCATAGAAGACTTTCCCACACCGGAAGGACCGGCAAGCGCTGTCGTCTTTCCTTTGATCAGATCCTGGATGACCTGCATGCCCTCTTCGGTGTATGTGCTGGTAAATACAAGGCGGCATCCACAATTTTTATAAATTTCCTCCAATTCCTTCTGTTCCTGCTCTTCCGTAATATCTTTCTTATTAAAGCAGATAATCGTCGGCACTTCCTGCTTTAGCATCATCATCAGAAAACGATCCAGCAGATTTAAGTTTGGCTTTGGATCCTTCATGGCAAATACGATCAGTGCCTGGTCAATATTCGCAACGGTTGGACGAATCAATTCGTTGATCCGCGGAAGTATCTCTATGATATTGCCCGTCATCTGCTCCAGACTAATGATCTGAATCTGCACGTTGTCACCTACCAAAGGCTTGATCTTTTTGCTTCGAAAAGCACCTTTTGCCTTACATTCAAAGATCCCATATTCATTCACATGCACATAATAAAATCCGGCAATTCCTTTTATAATTTTTCCCTGGACATTATTCATAGTCTTCCTCTTCCTCAGTATCTGGCTCATGTTCTTCCTCTGTAGTCGTCGGTTCCTCCGTCGCCTTTGGTCCCAGACTGATGACGATACTGATTGCCGTTCCCTTGCTGACTTTTGTGCCAGCTGCAACGCCCTGTCGTATCACATAACCTTTTTTTACATCATCATTATATTCTGAAGCAACATTACCAAGCACAAGTCCCATGTTGCGCAACTGTCTGGATGCCTCGGACTGTGTATAATTGGTCAGGCTAGGAACCGTAACCTTACTGCTTCCCTTGCTGACTACAATGGTCACTGTAGAATTTTTCGCGGCCTTTTTTCCAGCATCAGGGCTTTGTGAAATTACAATTCCCTCTGCTACCTCATCGCTATATTTTTCCTGTACGGAAACCCGAAATGGAATATTGCGAAGAATCTTCGTAGCCGCTGCCTGGGTTTGTCCGGTCACCTGAGGTACGCTTTTTTTCACCTCTCCGGAATTCACCGTGATAATGACTGTGGTTCCTTCTTCCACTTCCCGCCCTGCTTCTATATTCTGACGGATCACGCATCCCAGCTGCACTTCATCGCTTTCTTCATATTCTATCTGACATTTCAGTTTTTCTGCATCCAGCTTTTCTTCTGCCGCTTCTGCTGTCAACTTATAAAGATCCGGTACCGTTGTCGTCTTATATTCTTCTGTACTGGTATCTCCAGCAACATTTGCTGTATTCTCTGTCGTAACGTTGTTCTTTCCAACTTTAAAAAGACCGCTGGCTTTTCCAATGAAGGAGAAAATTCCAATGGCAATGATCACTGCTACTACAATGGCAAGAATCACTACCAGCTTTTCCAGTTTTCCACTGACAGCTATATCCTCTTCTTCATCACCATCTACCATACCTTCTTCCTGCTTTGATGCCTTCTGTTTCTTTATTTCTGTATTAGATAGTTCACTTTTTTCGATGGATCTATCTGCAATCTGAGATTTGATCTGGCTGATTTCTGCATCTCCGATCAGCTGTGTTGGTGAGTCATCCACAAAAACCGGCATTTTTACGAAACTTCCTTCCGGATCTTCAAATACCTTTTTTAAATCAACGATCAGCTCTCCGGCTGTCTGATAACGCTCCTCTGGCTTTTTGGCAAGGCATTTTAAAATAATCTTTTCCAGACTTTTGGGAATATTGCTGTTAATCTCCCTTGGAGGAATCGCATCATTTTGCAAATGCATAAGCGCAATGGTAACTCCATTCTCATGGTCAAATGGCACTCTTCCAGTTACCATCTCATACATGGTAATCCCCAGCGCATAAATATCACTGCGTGAATCAGAAAATCCTCCTCGTGCCTGTTCTGGTGATAAATAATGAACAGAGCCAATGGCTGTTGAAGTCATCGTATTGGAATTGGCAGCTTTGGCAATTCCAAAATCCGTTACTTTAATGGCCCCATAGCTGGATACCAGAATATTCTGTGGCTTAATATCTCTGTGTATGATCTTATGCTCATGGGCACATCCGATGGCTTCCGCGATCTGAATGGAGAAATTCACTGTATCCTCTGCAGTTAATCGCTTTTCATTACGGATATATTCCTTTAATGTAATTCCATCTGCCAATTCCATGACAATATAATGCACATCTCCTTCAATCCCAACATCGTATACATTAATAATATTAGGATGCAACAATCCGGCCACAGCCTGTGCTTCTATATCAAATTTTCTTAAAAAATTCTCATCGGAGCTAAATTCTTCCTTCAAGACCTTTATCGCAACGAAACGGCCCAATTTGTTGTCCTTTGCCATATAGACATCTGCCATTCCGCCTGCCCCTATCTTCTTTATAATCTCATAACGGCCTCCCAGCTTCGCTCCTGCTTCTAGCATAATTCATCACCTCGGTTTCCCATCCTTGCCAGAATAACCGCAATATTGTCCTTGCCGCCCTTCTGCTTTGCCCGTCGGACTAATTCCTTTGTTTTTTCTTCGACTGAGCCGTTTCCAAGCACGACTTCTTTGATTTCTTCATCCTCTACCATCCCATGCAGTCCATCTGAACACAGGATAACATAATCTCCCTCGCTGAGTGGAACAATAAAATGATCTACATTCAGAGACTGCGGGGCACCTACTGCCCTGGTAATCACATTTTTATTTGGATGATTTCTTCCATCCTCTTTATCGATCACTCCAGCTGAAATTAATTCCTGTACATAGGAATGATCCACCGTAATCTGTTTCATCTCACCATCATGAATATGATACAGACGGCTGTCACCAACATTGACCACATAGAGCTTTCCATCCTTTTCCGATGCTGCTACTGTTGTGGTTCCCATCCCTGCATATGCTTCCTCCTCAGAACCTTTTTTCAAAAGCTGATAATTCAGCTGCTTTAATACATTTTCGAGGAAGGCGATCACGTCCCACCCCTTTGATTTTCTTGCATTATCCACAAGCTGATCCGTTACATATTTAGAGGCATAGGCTCCGGCATTGTGGCCTCCCATTCCATCTGCAACAATATATAAATTACTTAACATTCCGATTGGAGCGTCCGTATAGAATATATTATCCTGATTCTCTGATCTGACGCATCCAATATCTTTCATTCCATAAGATTTCATACTATAACCCCTTCTTTTCGGCATAGCGTTTTCTAAGCTGCCCACAGGCAGCATTGATGTCTCTTCCCATTTCCCGTCTGACCGTAGCCCGTATATGATGCTTCTCCAGCAAATGCTGGAATTCATAAATAGAATCTTTGGTTGACTGCTCATAATCTCTTTCATCAATCGGGTTTACTGGAATCAAATTCACATGACACAGCTTTCCCTTAAGCAGGTCAATCAACATCTTCGCATGCTCTGGTTTATCATTGACTCCCTTTACCAAGCTATATTCAAAGGTAATCCTTCGATTGGTAGCCTTAATATACGCATCACAGGCATCCATAATCTCCTGAATAGAATAGCGATTGGCAATCGGCATTAATGCTCTCCTCATCTCGTCATTTGGAGAATGCAACGAAATTGCCAACGTAATCTGCAGTTGCTTATCCGCCAATTCATAAATCTTCGGTACGATTCCACAAGTAGATACGGTAATATTCCTCTGACTGATGTGTAAACCCTTTTCATCTGTCAGCAATTCCAAAAAACGCAGCAGATGATCAAAATTATCAAAAGGTTCACCCGTTCCCATTACAACTACATTGGAAACCCGTTCCCCAATGGCATGCTGAATATGATAAATCTGATCCAGCATCTCCGATGGCTCCAGGCACCTTGTCAGTCCTCCAATCGTAGATGCACAGAATCTACATCCCATTCGGCATCCTACCTGAGAAGAGATGCATACGGAATTTCCATGCTTATATCTCATTAAAACACTTTCAATGATACTACCATCATGGAGTTCAAATAAGAACTTGGCAGTTCCATCTATATTAGAAGTCAATCTCTCCACTTCTGTTACAGAGAGCATTCCCACTCCCTCTTTGATTTTCTGCTTTAAAGCTTTTGGTATATTAGTCATATCATCCAGACTGCGTACCAGCTTTTTATGCATCCATTCATACAGCTGCTTGGCACGAAACTTTTTCTCACCAATAGACTCGACATACTCCTCCAGCTCTGTAAGCGTCATCGACTTAATATCCGGCATTTGATTTTCTCCTTAACTTGGCAATAAAGAATCCATCACATGGGTGAACGCCAGGAAGCAACTGAATATATCCTTCCTCTGCTGTCTCTACAGTAAGCTGATCCGGCATCAGCTCTTCAAAGCCTACCAGCTCCATATCCAGATTCTTACTCATCCACTGCACATTTTCTATATTTTCTTCTTTTCTGATGGTACATGTACTGTACATAAGAATGCCATTTGGTTTTAAATATTGGATTACAACTGATAATATCTGTTTCTGAAGTTTTGATAATTCTAAAATTCCATCTTTTGTTGCATTGTATTTAATATCTCTTTTTCTTCCCATAATCCCAAGACCGGAACACGGAAGATCCGCAATTACAATATCTGCTTTTCCAATCAGCTCTTCATCCAATATCCTTGCATCTGCTACCTGGACTTTCACATTGGTACATTTAAGACGATCCACATTCTCCTGGATCAGCTCCGCCTTATACTCTGTTAAATCTCTGGCAATGACCCTGCCGGTTCCCTTCAGCCGGTCTGCCATATGAAGACTCTTGCCTCCTGGAGCGCTACATACATCGATAACCAGCATTCCTTCTTTCGGATCTGCCAGCTGTGCCACCAGCATAGAACTTTCATCCTGCACCTGGAACTTTCCTTCACAAAAGGCATCCAGATCTTCCAGATAATTATAGCCAGATATACGAAAGGCCTCTTTCATAAAGGCACCATTTCCGACTACAACCTGCTGTGCTTCTAAGGATCTTCTCAGTTCTTCCATTGTCCCATTGGTAAGCTGGGCCCTTATGCTGGTTTCTTTTACTTCTAAAAAACTTTCTAACATCTTTTCTACGGTAGTTTTATCATACTCAGATAAGAATTCCTTTACCAGCCATTCTGGCATGGAATACCAGACAGACAGATACCTTACCGGCTCTTTCTCCTGGTCTGGGTATATGACCTGATCAAGATTTCTTGCAATATT
>OBLI01003801.1_pt1 | contig 11263 bp, 6 predicted proteins | sample 1519701 | NCBI WGS metagenome assembly OBLI01 (sample SAMEA3663005, study PRJEB22513) | pig gut metagenome | biome: pig gut; feature: pig-associated habitat; material: faeces | place: France | collected 2012 | reverse complement strand
TACGCCCGGTTGCGCTCCGAAACGTCCTGCGGGCCAGCCGCGCACACCCTTCCTTTCCGTTTTCCTACATTTCCGGGTTTTTCGACAGCCTGCTGTTTATTTTGCCGCCTTTTTGGCGGCCTTCTTCTTTTTCCGGTGCCGAACTACCAGGAGGACTACCGCCAGCAGTAGCAGCATGGCTGCCGCCGCCAGCAGGATCAGTAGCCATGGGCTGTTCGGAGCGGAGCGGACGCAGAAGGTCCCGGTAGTGCCTGTCATGGTCAGCAGCAGGTAGTGGCCGTTGGCAGTGGCTTCCACGGAATGCCACAGACCATCGGTAAGCTTCCAGACGGCAGCCTTGCCGCCGCCCCGGTTTAGCAGGCGGATGGGGACTTCGGCACCCTCCGTCACGTCGGTGCCGGTGAGGGTCAGTGTCCACACATCAGTGGTGTCCTTTGTGCTTCCACTATCGGGAGGCGTCTGGGAACTATTCGCAACCTGGAGCGCGGCGCCTTCCGTAAAGCGGCCCTCCGCCAGCGCCAGGGCCAGATTGCCCTCGGCGGCCTCACTGGCCACCAGCGTCACCCAGGGGGTATAGATGGCTTCCAAAGTGATGTCGGAGTTCAACCCGGAGGTGTCGAACTCCGGCCAGACGCCGTAGGCATCTTCCCGTTCGGGAACCTCCGGCAGTTCCACCAGGCTCAGGTCCTCGCCGTAGTAAAAGGGGATGGAAGCCACGGTTTTGCCGTCCGCTACCAGGGTCAGAGTAAAGGAGACGAACTCCGTGGGAATGTCCTCCGCAGCCCGCAGCGTCTCAAATTCAACGGGCTCCGCGATCCCGGCGTAGCTGACGCCGTCCACGCCGGCGGTGCCGGTGTCCACGAAGCGGTTGCCTGACAGCCCGCCGTCCTCCAGGTTTGTGTCTCCGGCGATAGCGCCCACGCACTCCGTCCCCTTGTTCACAGTGACGATGGCGGCGCAATCCCGCAGGCGGTCGGCCCACCCGGCAATGCCACCAATGTAGCTGTTCCCGGCGAGGACGCATTTGGAATAGCTGTCCCGGACCGTGCCACCGGCATAGCCAACCACGCCGCCTACATAGCTGCCGTTGGTGCTGGTGATGCCACCGTAGTTCTGGCAGTTCAGGGCGGTGCCCAGGTCCATGCGGCCCGCCAGGCCTCCGGCGCAGTCTTTCTTGGCGGTGACAGCGCCGCGGTTCACGCAGTTTTGCAGCACTGCCTTGGTCTCATAGGTAGCGCCCAGAGAGAAGCGCTCCACGTCGTCCTCCGGGTCCAGGTCGTACTCGATGGCCATGGAACCCACGGCACCACCCACATTGCGGTCACCTTTCACAGTGCCGGTGTTGCGGCAGTCGGTCACTTTCCCCTGGCGGGTGGCGGCGATGTCCTCGTCGGAGGTATCCTCAATCAGTTCCTTGTTATCCTCTGTTCCGCTCTGAAGATCGGTCAGGGCGTCCAGCATCAGGTCCAGGACCTTGTTTATCTGGTGGCTGACGGCCCTCAGGTCGGCGGCCAAGGTGTCCCCGGCACTGTCCACAGTAGTCCGCAGCTCCTCCATGCCTGCCGATAGGTCGGACAAAGAGGCGTACAGATCGTTACCCGCATCCCGGGTTTCCTGCCCCAGAGACTTCAACTTCAAGGGGCCGTCGGCCGTCAGCCGTTCCACGGCCTTGCTCATGGAGGAGAAAGCGCGCTCCAGCTTCCGGCTGGCGGAGCCGCCCACGGCTGATACATCCGTCAGCTGTTTCAGAGCCTTGCTCAGCTTGCCGGAGGCGCCCTCCAGCTTTCCCAGGGCGGCATTCAGGTCAGAGGAAGCGTCGTTCAGATGCCCGGCGGCACTATGCAGGGAACGGAAAGACTCCTCCAGCTTGCAAAGAGCGGTTTCAACACTGTTCCAGTCCAGAGTCGTATTTTCTGAAATGGCTGCCAGGTCCCCGCCGATGCGGTCCAAAGCGGCACCCATGTTCGCCAGCGCACCTGCGGCGTTAGCCAGGGCGGCGTTTGCCGCATCACTGCCGGGAATGGTCCCCTCCAGGGCCTTCCACAGGTCGTTCAGGGCCGTTCCGGCCCGGTTTAGGGCGTCGCCCAGGTTTTTGGCGGCGAGGGAGAGGTCATCCAGTGCCGCACGGGCCGCCGCTTCGTCTTCCACGATGACGGCATGTTGCAAAGCACCGAAAGCATCCTTCATGGCGCCCATGGCGTTGGACAGGTCCTTCGCCGCCAGCTTCAGGTCCGCCACCGCGTTTTTGGCGTCCTTCATGGCGGACTGGCTCAGCGTGGCCGTATCGGACAGGGTGTCCAGGGCCGTTTCCAGCTTCTCTGTCAGAATATCCAGATACCCGGCGGCGTCGGACAGATCGTCCAGGGCCGGGACCAGCTCATCCAGCGCGGCGGTGACGGATGCGCTGAAAGAATTGAACGCGTCCACGTTGTCGTCCACAAAGTCGGCGGTGTGATCCAGCAGGCGCTTGGAGCTGTCTTTGGCGGCGTCAGTGGAGAGACCGATGTGCTCCAGCTTGGCGGAGATGTCGTCTCCGCTGAGCTGTGTGTGGTCGATGGCGGCCTGCACCAGCTTATCCAGAGTGTCCAGCTCCCGCCGTAGCCGGGCCAGGGTGTCGCTGTCGGCGCCGAGAGCCAGATAGGGCTCTGCCTGCCCGGCGATGCCGCCTACGTCCTTCCGGCCCAGAATGTTCCCGTTATTGACGCAGTCCGCCAGATACCCGGTCTGGCGGCCCGCGATGCCGCCCACATTGTAGCCCACATGGGGATAGCCCACGCTGCCGTTGTTGACGCAGCTCTGGATGATGCCGCTGGAATAGCCAGCCACGCCGCCGGTGTCGGTGTGGCTGTTCAGCAGGGCATCGGTATCCTCCCGCTGATTGCCGGAAAGCTGGCTCAGCCCGCCGCTGATGTCTTCCAGGTCCAGGGAGGCGTCATGCTGAACGGTGTTCACCCCGGCGGTATTCTCGCATTTGAGCAAAAGACCGAAATTCCGCCCGGCGATGCCGCCGGTGGCGTCCAGCCCCTGAACGGTGCCGGAGGTGGTGCAGCCTGCAATTTCTCCCGTCTCGCCGTTCCGGCCCGCGATGCCGCCCACGGCCTCGCCGCCCTTTACAGTGCCCCGGAAAGAGCAGTTCCGGATGGCACCGGCATTGACGCCGGCGATACCGCCTACAGTGGAGCGGCTGCCGTCAGGAATCACGGTGCCGGAGACATGGAGGTCCTGCACCACCGCGCCCGATTGAATGTGGCGGAACAAGCCCAGCTTGGAGCCGCTGGCATCGATTCGCAGGCCGGAGATAGTGTGTCCGTCCCCCAGGAAGGTGCCGCCGAAGGTGGGAATGGGGGCAAAGCCCGCACCAGCCAGGTTGATGTCTGCGGTCAGGCGAAAGGTCTTGCCCTGGGACCAGGTGTCCAGAGAGCAGTTTTTGGAGAACTCGACCAGCTCCTTGGCGGAGGAAATGGTGATTTCACCGCCGGAGGCCCAGGCCTTCGGCTGGGCAATGCCCACCAGCAGCCACACTGCCAGCAGCAGGGCGGTCAGCTTACGTTTCATCGTTATCTTCCTCCTTTCCACTCAAATCAGCCGGAAGCTCCGGCGGCGCGTCCTGCTGGACGGACCCGGCCTCCACAGCGGCGTTGATGGTGCCGTACACAGTGCCGCTGAAATCTGCGTCCACCATGCCGGAGACGTAGCCCCGGACATGGCCGCTGAGGCGCATGGAGCCGCTGTGGGTCTGGATGGGCAGATGCTTCTTGAGGGTGAAGGCCGTCTTTTCGATGATGATGTCGCCCAGCAGCAGGATCTGGGGCAGGATGCCCATGACCAGGAAAATGGAGATGATGGTGCCTCGACCCAGACAGATACCGATAGAGGAGATGGCCGGGTTGGAGGACAAAAAGCCGATCAGCACACCGGCGGAGGCCAGAATGGTGCCGGAGGTGATGATGGTGGGGAAGGCCTCGTTCAGGGACTCCACCACTGCCTCCTTCAGGGGCATGACTTGCTTGAGCTCCATGTAGCGGTTGGCGATGACGATGGCGTAATCGATGTTGGCGCCCATCTGGATGGAGCTGACCACCAGGTAGCTGAGGAAGAACAGGTTTTCCTTCATCAGATAGGGGAAGGAGAAGTTCATCCACACGCTGCCCTGAATGACCAGGATCAGCAGGATGGGCAGGCCGGAGGACTTGAAGGTGAACACCAGCACCAGAATAACGAACACAATGGTCAGGATGCTGATGAGCAGGTTGTCGTTGCTGAAAGAGGAGGACAGATCATAGTCGCTGGTGGAGTTACCCACCACCAGGCAGTCATCGTAGTACCGCTCCGCCGCGGTGTGGAGGGTGCCTAAGAACCGGAAGGTCTCCTCGCTCTCCTCCGGCAGGGCCAGCTGGAGCACCAGGCGGCTGTAATGATCGCCCTTGAGCTGGAGCTGGGCGTCGGTCAACTGTGTGTGGAGGCCCTCCAGCGTTTCGGTCATGTCGTCGTCCAGGGTGACGTAGCCGTTGTCGATCAGGTCGTAGACAAAGAGGAACATATCGATGAGGGGAACGCTGTAATTGTCCACGCCGCCCACCACCCGGCCGTAGCTCTCCCGATCCACGGCGTAGGAGGCGTACAGCAACCGAGCTATCTCAATGTCCAAGTCCGTCAGCTCCGCGAACTGCCGGGGCGTCAGGCGGTCGGTCAGCACATAACCGTCCATGGCCTCCACATTGGCAAGGCCCAGGGCGGATTCCACCTCGGGCATGGCTTCCAGGTCCCGCAGCAGGCGGCCTTCCTTCTCGTAGTCCCCGGCGGGCACCAGAACGGCGATGGTGTTCACGGGGCCGAAGGTGTCGTCCACCTTCTGCTGCGCGATCTGGGTCTCGTTCTGGGAGAAGGTGGAGAGGGTGCTCATGCCGAACACATAGGGGCATCTGTTGGAAAAGAAGAAACCTGCCACCAGCAGTACCACGAAAATAGGCGGCATGATGAAACGGGTCTTGACCGCAAGACGCCCCCAGGCGGTGATCTTGGGCACAAAGCTGCGGTGATGAGTGCGGTCGATGAGGGAACTGAAGCTCATCAGCAGGCCCGGCATCAGGGTGAACACGGACAGCAGGCTCAGCACGATGGCCTTCATCAGCACCAGACCCAGGTCGTAGCCAATGCGAAACTGCATGAAGCACATGGCCCCCAGACCGGACAGGGTGGTCATGGAACTGCCGGCGATCTCCGGGATGGCCTTGCTCAGGGCGGTGATGGTGGCTTCCCGGGCATCCAGGTGGGCCCGCTCCTCGGTATAGCGGTGGCAGAGGATGATGGCGTAGTCGATGGCCAGAGCCAGCTGCAGCACCACTGCCACGGAGTTGGAGACAAAGGAGATCTCGCCAAAGAGGAAATTAGTGCCCTTGTTCAAAAGGGCTGCCATGCCGAAGGTGACCAGCAGCACCGGGATCTCCATGTAGGTCTGGGAGGTGAACAGCAGTACCAGCAGGATGATGACCACGGCGATGACCATGACCACCTGCATCTCCGCGTCCAGACTGGCGGAGTCATCGGAGCCGGTGTCGCCGGTGATGTACAGGTCGTAGCCGGACAGCGTTTCCTTGACCTGGGCCAGGGCGTCCAGGCTCACCTGGTCGGCGGCCTCGCCGTCGTAAGTGACGGAAAACAGGGCGGCGCCGTCCTTGTAGTGGTCCTCGGTGCCGTCAAACGCCACGGATTTCACACCAGGAATGGCCGCCAGCTTTTCGGACAGCTCCTCCGCCCGGGCGAAGGGAATGTTGTCCACCATGATGCGGTTGGTGCCGAAGGTGGTAAATTCCTCGTCCATAACGGTAAGGCCCCGGCGGGTCTCCGTCTCCTCCGGCAGATAGTCGGTCAGTGCGTCGTTCACCTGTACCCAGCCGCTGGCAAACACGCAGAAGATGGCCAGTCCGATATACAGCAGATAAAATGCCTTCCGCTTATCCACGATGAAAGCGGCCAGATGTTCGATAGGACTTTGTTTGCTTTTTTCACCCTGCGCTGTGATCTTCAAAGCCGAAGCTCCTTTCCGTAGCTGGTCATATGGCCATAAAAATTTATTAAATCATACAACGCTGCAAGAGGAAATACAAGGCATAAAAAATGAAGAATATGTAAAAAATCCACGTTTAAGTGCAAATTTGCAGAGGAATGCACGCTTTAAGGCACAAACGCCTCCGTGGAACTTGGTTCCACGGAGGCGGGGTTCAGTGCTGCTCGGAAATATCGTCCTCATCCTCGGGCATTTCGGGAAAAATGCTGGTATGGATGTGCTTCGGAGCCGGACCGTCGGCGGTGGTATGATCCTTGCTGTGGGTGCGCCAGCGGGAGGTGTCGATAGGCTCACTTTCCTCGAACAGGTCGTAGTAATCCTCGTCCCGCAGCTTGGGCCGACGGTGCCGGGCAATGGCGGTGATGGTAGGATAGAGAACAATGGCGATGAGTCCGCCGGAAAAACCGTTGTTGTAGAGGTTCAGTCCTGCCACCGGGCCGCCGGTCTGCAGCACCAGAGCGGAGTGGATAAACCCTGCCAGGATGCCGTAGGGCCAGCCGAAGTGCCCCGCGATGGGGGCCAGCGTGGTGCCGAACAGCCCCGCCAGCTGGAGGGAGGGATAGTTCGGCGTGTAGTGCATCCCGTAAGCCCCCAAAGCCACGCCGACCATCACGGGCAGGATGTTGAACGCGTGCTTGCCGAAGGCGGAAAAACCGATGATGGTAAAAATACCGCCCAGAGTGGGGCCGTTCAGGTCACCGCCCACGGCGAAAATGTATAGCATCCCCATCAGGCCATTGACGCCCATGTTGATGAGAACGGGTCCGGCGCCAAACATGCGGAGGTAGTCGCTGGGGGCGCGGCCGGTGGTGGACAGCAGTCGCCGGTAGCCCGCCCACACTGCCCAGGGGGGTGCGCCTGTGGCGAAGAGGCCCGCCAGGATGGCAATGGAGCACATTACCACCAGCACGATGGCAAAGGTGCGGTTGTAGCCCTCCGCCCAGTACAGGACGGAGTCCGGATGGTCGCCGAAGGCGGTGAGGATCGGCACGATCATCATGGCGAACAGTCCGCAGGCAAAGCCCATGTTGTAGAGGTTCATGCCGTTTTGAATCTTATAGGTGTAGGCCGACAGGGAGGGCAGCACGAAACCGATGATGATGCCGGTCAGCACCCCCAGGGGGATGCTGGCGTGGATGCTGCCAAGAGCCATATAGCTCACCAGCGGCGCCAGGGAGGTGGCAAGCAAACCCACGGAGGCGTATTTCGCGAAAGGCTCCTTCTGATACCGGGCGTACAGCCAGGTGCCGAGAATGATGGGCCAGATGTTCAGCACATTCTTGCCGAACAGGGAGAAACCCGCCATCAAACCCATCTCCACCAAAGTGAAGCCGTTGAAGGGATCGCCGGAGAATTTGATGATCAGGATGGAAATGATCATCACCAGGCCGGAGTTGATGAGAGAAGCGCCCACTCCGGCGATGTGAACGTAGTCGGTGATGAGCAGATCCTGCATGGTAACGATATGGTACAGGCCCGGCAGGATATTGGCGGGATCATCCAGCACGACGCCCAGAAGCATCAGCAGGATGGAGGCCGCAATGGTGCCGGGGAAAATCTTTTCGTAGCGGTTGTGCAAGACGTTCCCTCCTTTGTTCTATGTTTTTATTATAGGGGCAGAACTGGGCCAGGGCAAGAAAAATATATGCCGGCCGGGCAGGAAGCTTTCTCCCGTTCTGTCAGGAAGTGCCGCTGGGGCATCCCGACTTTGGAAAAAACAAATTTCCGGTTGACGAAAGCCGCCGCGGGGTGTAGGGTAAAAGTACCAAACATATACGGGAGGAAATTACCAATGGGCTGCTTTTACTGTGATGAACACCACGAGGGCCGGGAGGCCATTATGTTCAAGGTCGGCGAGATGAAGGCCGGCGTGCTCTACCTCTTTAAGGATCAGGCACACAAGGGCCGCTGCGCCCTGGCCCTGAAGGATCATAAGAAGGAACTGTGCGAGTGCGACCCCCAGGAGCTGGCTGACTTTGCCGATGATCTTGCCAAGGCTTCCGGCGCCGTCAAGGAGCTGTGGGGCTGCACCAAGATCAATCTTGGCTCCTTCGGCGACACGAATCCCCATCTGCATTTCCACATCGTTCCCAAGTATGAGGGCGGCTTTGAGTTCGGCGGTGCCTTTGCCATCACCAATCCCGAGCCCGTCCTGCTGAGCGACGCGGAGTACCAGGAGATGATCGCCGCCCTGCGTGCCAAGCTGGGCATGTAATCACTCCTTTGATCAAAACATCAGGCCGGCAAAATGAAAGCGGAGAGGGAATTTCCTCTCCGCTTTACCTTTTTTGCGGTTTTCCTCTTCCATGCATGGGAAGAATATGATAAAATACCGCCGGAAGGAAATCGATTACCTGAAGGAAAGGTGGAAACAAAAGTGAGAAAGACCAAGATCGTCTGCACCCTCGGCCCCGCAACGGACAGGGAGGGTGTCCTGCGGGAGATGCTGCTGGCGGGTATGAATGTGGCCCGTTTCAACTTCTCCCACGGCAGTCATGAAGAACACAAGGCCCGCCTGGACCAGCTCAAGGCCCTGCGGGAGGAACTGGACCTGCCCGTGGCCGCCATGCTGGACACGAAGGGACCGGAGATCCGCTTGAAAAATTTTGAAAACGATGCCATCCGCCTCAAGACCGGACAGGAATTCACCCTGACCACGGAGGATGTGACTGGTGACGAGACTCGCTGCTCCATCACCTACGCCGATCTGCCCGGCGATGTGACGGAGGGCGATACCATTCTGCTGGACGACGGCCTGGTGCGGCTGACGGTGCTGGAGAGCAAAGCTCACGACATCCGCTGCCGGGTGGAGAACGATGGCGTCATGAAGAGCAAAAAGGGCGTCAATGTCCCCAGCGTCCGTCTGTCCATGCCCTATATGAGCCAGCGGGACCGGGAGGATATCCTCTTCGGCATCCAGCAGGGCTTCGACTATATCGCCGCCAGTTTTGTCCGTACTGCCGCCGATGTACGGGAACTGCGGGACCTGCTGGACCGGCATGACTCCAATATCCGCATTATCGCCAAGATCGAGAATCAGGAGGGCGTCAGCAATCTGCCGGATATCCTGGCGGTGGCTGACGGTGTCATGGTGGCCCGGGGCGACATGGGTGTGGAGATCGACTTTACGGAGATCCCCCTGATCCAGAAAAACATGATCACCCAGTGCGTGGCCTGCGGCAAGCCGGTCATCACCGCCACCCAGATGCTGGACTCCATGATGGAGAATCCCCGGCCCACCCGGGCGGAGATCACGGATGTGGCCAACGCTATCTATGACGGCACCAGCGCCATCATGCTCTCCGGCGAGACTGCCGCGGGTAAGTATCCGGTAGACGCCGTCCGCACCATGGATGCCATTGCGCGTAAGACCGAGGCCAATATCGACTGCTCCAAACGGGTGAAGAATACCGGCAAGGGCCACCTGTCCGTTACCGCCGCCACGGCCCATGCCGCCTGCACAACGGCTCTGGATATCGGAGCCGATGCCATCCTGACTGTGAGTCAGCGGGGGGTTACCGCCCAGATGGTCAGCCGTTTCCGTCCCCGGACCACCGTGGTGGCCCTGCTGCTGGATGAGCAGGTGCGCCGCCAGATGGCGCTGTACTGGGGCGTGGAACCCCTGACCATGCCTTACGCCAGCAACACCGACGAACTGGTGGATTTCGCCGTGAAGGCGGCGGAGGACGCCGGGATTATCAAGCAGGGTGACTTGGTAGTGGTTACCGCCGGCGTGCCCGTGGGCGTTGCGGGTACCACCAATATGATCCGCGTCTGTCAGGTGGGCGGCGCGCTGATCAACGGTGTGGGCATCGGTACGAAGAAGGCCTCCGGTCCACTGTGCGTCTGCCGGACGCTGGAGGAAGTGGCAGAGAAGTTCCGCCCCGGCGACGTCCTGGTGGTGCCCTATACCACCAACGCCTTGCTGCCTTATATCCGGCAGGCTGCCGCCGTGATCAGCGAGGAGGCCAGCACGGAGAGCCACTCCGCCACCGTGGGCCTGACGTTGGATAAGCCGGTGATTGTGGCGGCCCCCAATGCCACCCGCCGACTGACCGACGGCACCGTCGTGTCTGTGGACTGTACCCGCGGCGTGGTGCAGACGCTGCCGCAGTAAAGAACGGATTGACTGATAAAAAGAGGACGCGGAGCGTCCTCTTTTTGCTTATATTCAATTATTAGATAATGTCTACTGAACAATAACCCATTTTTCCTTGGGCATGAAAATAGCCAGCAGATATGTAAGCAGCTCCCAAAAGGCGCACTGAATCTTGCGGAGATTCAGCACCAGAACGGACATAGCAATCACATGGGCAGCTGTTTCCCGCAGTTTAGCGGTGACCAGTCCCATGCCGCATTTGCGCTTCGCCAGGCTGAATCTGCGCTCTACTTCCACACGCTCGCACTCATCCCGGTAATCCTGAGCCTTGTCTCTGGTCTCACCCTTCTTAGGACGTCCCAGTGCCGGACCGGATAGCCGGATTCCGTGTTCCTTGCAATAACTGAGATTCTCACGGTTTCGGTAGATTTTGTCCGCCAGAATGCGGCTGGGATAATGCCCTTCCCGCTCCCGGAACCGTTCCGCCATCTCCTGCAGATTTCCAGCTTCATTGTAGGCGTCAAAGGAGCAGCATTCCAACCGTGTCCATCCATCCACAACACTGATGTCCAACTTCGCACCAAACTCCACCGGCTTGCCTGCTTTTCCCCGTACAATGGGACGAACGAAGGGCTGGCTCACACTGACGATTCGGTCAGGCACGCTGTGGGTGCGGTTATCATACATGTACTTCTGCTGCTCATAGATGGTGCGGATCGTATCCAGACGTTCCATCTGCCGTGTGGTCAAGGTTTTTCCAAGGGACAGTTTGCCATCTATGGCATCGAGGTCACGCCGGAGATAAGTCAGCTGCTTTCCGATTGCTTTGCGGGTCATCTTGGCGGTATGCTTGCGACATCTTGTGTATTTCAGGTAATCCTTCCGGGCACGCTTGCGGTAAGTGCGTGGCTTCTTCCCATCCGCGGGATCATGGAGAACATCCAGAAGCGCCTCGGCGTTCTCTCTGGCCTCATTGAGCAGAGAAACGTCCTGGGGATAACGGATATTGGACGGTGCACAGGTGGCGTCCACAATCATGGTGCCGCTGTTTCCGCCTGTTCCTGGATGATTGCCAGAGTCATCATCGTCATCCCTGG
>OBLI01003800.1_pt1 | contig 11272 bp, 18 predicted proteins | sample 1519701 | NCBI WGS metagenome assembly OBLI01 (sample SAMEA3663005, study PRJEB22513) | pig gut metagenome | biome: pig gut; feature: pig-associated habitat; material: faeces | place: France | collected 2012 | reverse complement strand
TTCGTCTATCCAACTAGTAAGTGACTTATATTTATCACTGAGTAAGGTTAATATACGAGTACCACATGCTGTTTGACGATTAAGTTTCTTGCCTAAGTTTACTTCTGTAAGAGACTTAAGTTTCTAAATGTTATCAATAAGCATATCTAACTATCTCTAAGTCTCATTAATAACTTTCTCGTCAAGGTCTGTTAGTTTATCATCTAACTCAGGAAATAAATCATTTCTAACACCAGTATAACCATAAATAACATCTAGAGAGGCATCTTGTCTATATGCTTCTAACATAGACCGTACCTACTGTACTAGAGTAATCATTTCGTCTAATACTTCAGTATTTGTTGCAAAAGTGTCTAAAGAAATATTAGACTAATCAATAAGTTTTATTAATGCACTTGCAACATCCTCTTTTACTCCTAATGTAGTGCATATCTTCTTTAAAAGATTTACTACTGGTACTTCTTCAAGGTCAATACTAAATAAATTATATTCAAACTCATCTTCATCTTCTGAATATAGTTGATTATACTAATCAAGCATTGCTTGTGCTTTCCCCTTTTCTTCATCAGTTTTTGTATCGTCCTTAAGTAACTTTTCATACTTGTTACGATTATCCTCAGATACTTCAACTAATGTTTTTAACAATATATTAGTAGGTAAGTTATATTTGCGAATTTTTGAAATTAATTCTTTAGTTTTATTTATATCAGTTAATAATATAGGCAAATACTTATCAACTATATCATATAAAGTAATTTCTTTTTCAGCAGAGATTTCTCGTGCAACTTGAACTGCAGCGTTTTCATCTATTTCTGATGCTAATATATGCATTACTCTACCTGCTAGAATTTCATTATCTACAGGAGTTTTCTGTTCTTTAATAGTTTCAAATATTTTAGTATCAATGTCTGATGTGTAAGTAGCATTTTTAGTTCCCAGTTCTTGTTTCCACTCTCTAACATTATCTTTAGTTTGCTCAACTAAAAATCTTAAAGATTGTGCTGCCTAAAATACATCATTTTTATAATCACTCTTTATATAAGTATCATATAAAGGTTTATACTTAGCATATTCTGCTTCTGTTATTTCAGAATAATCTTTTCCTAACTTAGTCTATATCCAATTTCTGAAAGTAGTATCCATAAATCCGCGTGCTAATGGTTCATTAGTTTCCATAATAGCACTGAGAATATAATTCCTTCTTCTTTTACCTGATTTAAATTCCTCTACTTCCTTAATTGCATTTTCAAATTTTTCTTTATTACTTTTTAGATTAGCTAATTCTGCATCAGCAGTAACTTTCTCTATAGACTTGTTTTCGTCTTTTGAGGCTTTTTCAGCCTCTCTTTCAGATTTATCAGTTATACCTGCTTCTTGCCTTGCTGCAGTTGTCTGACTGTCTTTATAATAAATGGCGGCATTAAGAGCATTATTAACTTTTTCCTCAAAATGCTGTATATATAATCCTAACTAAGAACTGCCAACTAAAGCACCATAACGTAAATCAGGAAGATAACTATCAATCATAGACTCTCTTGATATATTAAGACCATTCTGATTTAATGTCCTATCAAGATTATCTATATACTATATCATGGCATTCTAAATGTCCTTATTTAAATTATCGTCTTTAGTTCCCGCCTTTAATAATATAGAATTATCAGTTGCTTCAAAATTTGTAGATAAAGCACTTGTATTGAACTAAGTCCTTTTAACTTCGTCGATTAATTCCTGTTTTTTACCTTCCCTAAGATATGCAACTATTTCCTACTGAGCAGATGTTCTACTCATATCTGCTAACATACTATAGGCATTTCTAAGGTCTTTAGTTAAGCTAAACAAACCTCCACCTAATGCACCACCTATAAAAGACATAGAATATCTATCAAACATATTATCCCATGCAGTCATTTTATGGTCGCTTCCACTTAGGTCTAATACTATATTTCCTAAAGTTTTAGTAAGGTCAACTAAGATTTCTTCAGTAGTTTCTTCAACTCCTTCTGAAAGTGCATTACTAATAGCATAACTAGCTAACCCTTTTCCTACTCTGTTTTTAATTAAAGCGTTCTTAAAGCCTCTAGAGATAAACTCTTTAGCTCTATTTTGCTTTATTGCTTGCCCAACTAACTTTTCTTTAACTTTAGCATCTATCTTAATATTAGGTGCGGACTTTTCAACAATAGTTCTTAGTTTATATTTATCAAACTTTGCTTCTGGGAGTACCCATTGTCCTATATCAGTCTTTAATAGTGCAAACTCAGCAGCACTGTAGCCTACAGCATATAAAGCAGCCTCTCGGTCAGATAAGCCATCAACTTTTGCCTAGTTAAAACTATCTGCCGCTGTAATTCCTGTCATGTAAATAGTAGCCAAATTAGAGTTAAACTTATTATATGCAGTAGATAGTTTTTCTACAGCCCTATTAGCCTCTATTTGGCTTATCTAATTTAGTTGTTGTAACTTCTTTACTGATTGTAGGTCTCCCTCTAATCTTATCTTCTGTATAAGTTCTTTTGACTCGTCTTGGTATTTTTTAAGAACTCTAAGTCGTTCTGCTTCTATTAATTCCTATTGACTCTTACCAGTAGCCATCTTCCGTAACCACGAAACTCCTTGAGTACCTATCCATCTTTGTTCTGCAATCTACTTAAATACATCACCAAAGAGGTTGATGAAGTTAACTGCATTCCATTGACTCTTAGAACTTGATTTTGTAGGAGATAACTCTAAACTAGTTAAATAGCCTTCTATAGAATTAGTAAATTTAGGAGCCTGTCCACCTAATATACTTGCGCCGACTTGTATAGCCTAATTTGCCAATTTGGCAGTTTCAAATGCTACTCCTAGTCCTATATAATAAGGAGCAATAGGAGCAATTAACATTGGTGCAATAGTGGCAGCTGTTTTCATAATAGTTCCAGTAACACTCTTATCTAAATCATCACTATCGAAGAAATTAATAGAATCCATTACTGAACCATCAGTAGTGAGTACATCTGATAAATGCAATACATCACGTCCTGCAATACTCCTTCCATTTAAGTTTTCATAATAAGGAAGTCCCTAATCATTAAGTTTTATTTCTCCTTTTTGATGAACTATTTTATCTTCATCTTCTGTTGGATTTCCATTTTCATCCGCATTAAATTCCCAAGTAGCCATTACTCGAGTATCTAAAAGATTGGCAAAGAAAGAATCATTAGGAGCATCTTCCCAAGTATTTGTTTCTGGATCATAGACTTTCTAAGTCTGTGCAATTTCCTAAATACTCTTATCAGTTTTACCTGTTGATGTAATACCGGCTATACCTTGAGTAAACTACCTGTAACCATACTATTCATCAGGTCTTATAGGATTACCTAAGAAATTAATATTAGGAGCACTACTATCTTTAGTTCTTCGATTTTCAGGAGATACTAAGAAATTATCATAGGTAAATGATGCTGCCTCTGCTGCATCTTCTAAATATGTATCTTGTGCTAATTTATTAAACTAGTCTAAAGCATGATTATATGCACCTTCGAACTTTGCCTTATCAAAAGTACCATCCGCTCCAGTAAATAATGCAACAACTTCTTTATTACTTAAATAATCTTCTTTATTTTTGATAGTAGAGTTGTTAACATTAACTCCCACCGATTTAAAATCAGTATTGGAGAATCCCGGATTGGCTAGTACGTTATAAAAGAAATCATTTTCCATTATTTATCACCTTTCATTAATTTTTCTATAAGATCTGTATTATATGCCTACTGTGTAGCACCTGAACTTATTTGGTCTGTTTTATCCTATAGTTTTCGTAACTATAAAGCCTATTCTACCGTTATATCTTCAAATCCAGCATAAGTTCCTACTGAATCTAAATCAAATGGTATATACATAGTTCCACCATAACAGTTTGCACCAAAAAACCAGTTATTAGATAACTCAAAATTCTTTCCTAAATTAGCTACTTGCTATTTAAATGCTTCAGGAGCTTTCTCAATTTCCACCACTAATGATTCGTTTGGCTTAACTTCACCAAATGATTTTGCATCAGCAATAACATCAATACCTACGAATTTCTAATAATTAGTGGCATTTAAGATAGGATTGCCGTTCTAATCAACACCTTTATACATAGCAGGCAATTTGGCATCTTTTAATACTTTATTAATTTGCTCTGGTGTTTTTGCTTCTTTATGTGCCAACAACACATCCTAAACCTTCTTAGAGAACTCCAAGTCTGGAGCAATAATACCTTGATTATATTTCTATACATCAATAGGCAAGTTAACTGCAACTGCTGTACCATTCTTTATAAAAGTATATGCTAGTTGTTCTTCTGGTATCCTCTCACCTCCCATAGTAATCTAGTCTAACTATAGATTGTTTGCCAAAGAAGACTGAAGAAGTTCTACACCTAGTTTCTGACCTATATTTTCTCCAGTTTTACTTGTAATAGTTCTCTATGTACCTAATGCCTAAGTTTGAGCTTTAGTTCCTGTATTAATTATAACTGGTATCTTTCGTCCAAGTTCTAATCCCATTTCCATACCTGGAGTTAATTTAAGTTTACCAAAACCTTCATCATCAGAAGATGTTCTATTACTACCTTTAGTACCATCTTTAAGATTTATAATATCCATAGAAGCACTGACTGTATTCTTTGCTTTTGCGTGTAAGTACTCAAGAACTACAGCATCAGCACCTTTCAATCCTAACTATTTAGCCCTTAGAGATAATAATACCCTCTATTGAGGATTTAGCTATTCCATTACAGACTTAAAGGCATGGCTTATCTACTAAGCATTACTCATTCCTTTAAGTTTAACTTCTATTAGTTTATCGGCAGGAATTTGTGCAAGTTCTCGTCGGGTGATACCCATAGTAGCAAGTCCTGCTAAAAATCCGTCACTTCCGCCGTTTTTAGTCCCATAATAGTTCTCCTCATCAGTTCCTGTCTAACCTAACTTATTAACAGCATCATCAATTATACCTCTAATTTCTTTAAAGGATGTTGCTCCACCTAAAGTAGTAGTTATCCCACTATTAAATGCAAATTTAGGGTCATTTGCTCTATAGTTAGCCAACTAAGCATTAGTTAAAAGTTTATCTTTACTAGTTACTTTAGTAAAGGCTTTAGGTTTAATAACTCCATTTGAGTATGTAAATACATAACCTTCTGCTGAAATTGCTATTTCATTTTCAGCATTTTTAGTATTAATTGATGTCATTACCTAATCAAAAGCCTTTTTCTCATTCTCCATTCTAGTAGCATATAACAACAACTCTTTAGTTCGTTCTTCTGTACGTCCTGCGTCAGCAATTCCCAAGAATATCTAATCACGGAATATATTTGAGCGTTCCGTGAAGTACTCCATATCGCTGGTTAGTGCATTTGCCTTTAATGAATTTATAATAGTATCTGAAAGTAGTGTATCTTTTTTAGATTTATCATCTGTTGACACATCAGGAGTAGTTGTTGCTACCCCTGATGTTGCCGTAACAGTCCAAGGTAATGGAGTGTATCCTACAGGAACTATTCCAAATCCTTGCTAATATTTTGGTATTAATTTCATTTAAGTGTTCTTTCTAACATTTTCAATGTTCCTGCTGACATTGCCCTATAATTCTTACCAAACTCTTCTTTATCCTTTGTAATGCTCTTTAAAGATTCTTTACTATCCTATCTCCGTGCAGCATTATAGTCTTTAATCTTCTATATCTTTATCCTATCCTTTGCGGTTAACTTACCTCCAGATTCAAAGTTATAAGCCAACATTTTAGTATTAAAAAATCCTATTTCTGGTGCTAAAGTTTCAGATAATTTTGCCATATTTTTATAGTAATCCATAGTAGGTGTTTCAAGTAATGCTTTATATCCATTTATTTCATTAGGATGTTTAGCAAGCCATGATTGTATAATAGCATAATCAGATTTACCTTCGTTAGCCTTTAAGAACTCTGCATCTTTGATATTTTTTACATAGTTTTCATTTATTGTAGCAATCTTATTATCATATTCCTGCTTTGCTACTGCACTCTAAACATCATAATTAGCTTTCTATCTAAGTTTTGCAGCATCTTGCATATATTGACGAGTTTCTGTTAAGAATGGCTTAATACCTTGTGCAAAATTAGCAGAATATAAATCAGCCCTTACTTTATCCTTCATATTTTCGGCAGTAACTGCCCGTGCTACATTATTGTTTCCTGCTTCGACCGCTACTGCATTATTATAATTAGCTGCTTCCTGTACTCCTGCTTTACTTGTTAAGAATGTATTATAATTTTCATTATATGCGTTCTACATAGCAGTAAGACCCTTAGAGAAGCCTGTCTATCTACTTGAAAGATACAATCCCAAATCTGCTGTAGTAGGGGTACTTAATTGAGTATTTAAACTACCTACTTGATTTTGAGTTGCTGCTATAAGAGGATATTTATCATAAAGATATGCTAATCTATAAGGAGCATCCTAATTATATGACCTATACTTTAATAGTTCATCAGTAGCCTTAGCATTAGTTCCCAAAGCACCTGCTAACTCAGCCATTCTTAACCACTAAATAGGGTTTGGTCTAGTTTTAGTTTTAAATAAATCAGAAGTATGTTCCTAACTGCCTGTTCTATCTCCAGATCCAGCATCGGGTTTTGCTCCAGTTTCTGTATCAGTATTATTTACAAGAACATTTTTAGAATCCTCAACCACATTTTCAGGCTTTATCACATTTTGTTTACCGTATTCTCCAGTTCTTACATATCCCGCATTATCTAGCCAATAGGTTTTCCCCTTAATAGTAAATTGTCTTTCTTTTTCTTTATCCTTTGTGCTTGCAAATGATAGAACATGACGAAGATTAGTAGCCTATCCATATATGTTTTTTAAGTCATCACTATACTTATGATAGCCTCTGCCAAATATTTCGTTAAATAGTTTATTATATTCTGCTACGTCCTCACCTTTGTACTAATGCTCTTTTCCTTCAAACTTTGCTCGAAGATTTCGCAATCTACTTATATTGATATTATAAATTTCTGCACCATAGTTTTCTATATATTTCTATACTGCATCAGCCCATTTTCCACTACTTACATATTGCTTTAAGTAATTTAATCCCTACTAATGAGTTATATTGTCTTTTAAATTTGGATAGTCATAAATACCTGCTTTCTATCCTGACTAAGAATTAGTTCCTTTTTTTGCCCATGTATCTGTTAGTTGGTTACCACTAAGAGTATTATAGTCTGCTATATCATTTACATAATATACATCAGGATTATACAGATATTTTAGAGTAATCTTTCCCTCATTTTGAAACTTAGGAATAACAAGGCCTCCTGATTTATAAGCATTTATTAAAGATAATCCTCTATCTAATCTACCTCCTTGTTTCAAATGATTAGGATTAGACGGATTAAAAGTCCACTATAAAGAATTTAAGAAATTAGTATCGTAATTATTTTTACCTCCCTACTATGCAATATTATGAGCACTTCTAATAACTTTACTCTATTGTCTAGGAGTTAAATTATTAAATTTATCACTAAGAGCTTTATTTTTGCCAAGTATAGTTTCAGCATATTTCTTTAAATCTCGTAATTCTTTTCTTTTCTAAGATTGTGCCTATGCTTTCTATTTAACCAGCCTATTTTTTGCATTTATTTCCTAATGATCTAAACGACGCCGTTCTCGTATTGCTTTGGCCCTTTCTTTATCAATAGTATTACCTATATGTCTTTCTTTCTTCTTTTCCTGACTTCTAGCAATGCTTTCTCGTATAGCCTATTCTCTTCTGTTTAATTCCTCTATTTTTTTATTAGACTATTCAGATACAAATTTATTCTACTGCTGGGTAAATCCTTCTATATTTTGATTATGAGAGTCTCTAACATATTCTGTAGGAGTAACTCCTGTCTTCTATGCTTCCTATTCTATAAATTGCTTTCTACTATAACCTTCTAAAATCTTATCTGCCTATTTATGAGAAATCATTTTTTCTGCAACCATCTAATCTACTTTCTATTTTAATTCTTTAGATACAGGTAGTTTAGCATCTTCTTGAACTATTTTTCTCGCCTATTTATTAGTCATTTGCCCGTTTAATCTTAGAATAGGATCCCATCTCTAAGCTATATAAGCATCGCTAAAAGGAGAATTATATCCTTTATACCCAAACCAACCTTCAAATAATGCTTTAGGATGTCCTACTTGCTAATCAAAAGTATGGTCTCTAAGAACTGTTCTATCAATATTCTTAACATCTTTAACCTCAAAGTCAACATCCTTCATTTTAGGAGTACCATCTTCATTTGTAAGTTTTTTACCATCAGCATCAGTTTCTTGTACCTGTGGTTTTGTGTACTTACTATTAGAATTGGCTTCTGCTACTAATTTCTATTTTACTTTAGTATCATCAATGTATTTATATCCTAATTTCTTTGATGTTACATCTTCCCTTTTTACTTTAGTAACTACTTCCTAATCACCTACAGTTCCTTTGATTTCTACTTCTCCTGTTTTACTACCAATCTTACTCTTTGCCTTTCTATAAGTTCCTTTAGTATCTCTACCTATCATAGTAGCAATCCTTATAGCCTGAGTAATATTAGTAAAGTCCTAAGTATTTAACTAGTCTAAGTTTCCACTTCCAAGTTTAGCAAATGTCTTACCTAATGCCTAAGTATCTTCTGAGGTAATTAGATTTACTGCCTATGCATAACCAAAAAGTCTAGGTATAGTTTTAAGTACTGTTTTAGCTATTTTGCCTATCTTAACTGCTTTTAAGGCAGGTAAAAGAGATATTGCATCAAGTCCTAAATTGACTCCTGCATTTTTAGTTGCATCCCAGTAACTCATTTTACCATCTATTGCATCAGAAAAATCTTCAAAGGCGTTTGCACCAGTCATAGCTACTCCAACAGCAGTAGATGCTAAGTTAGCTCCAGGGATAAGACTTCCTACAGCACTTCCTAAATCTATTAATGAATAGGCTAATCGTCTTGCATCGCCTGCATCAAAGTCCTAACCTGCTCCAAGTTCTTTATTATAATTGTTAACTGAACTTAAGGTCATATCTCTGCCGTTAAGAGGTCCTCTCTTTTTAGGTTTGGGCTGTGTATTAATCGGCTCGGGCACTTCATCTGATACCTTAACTCCTAACTGTGCTTTTAATACTCCTCCTTCTTTATCTTTTGGCAGTGGTATATTATAATTAATGTTTTGCATAGGGCCTGCTGTAGTATAAATAGAGGAAGATTTCCCAGTAGCAATTCTAACCCCCTGTATCCAATAAGCATCTAAGTCATTTTCTATATTGGCTCTGTCTCTAAATGCTTTATTTTTAAAATAAATTCTTAATGGTCTCTCGTCGTTAGTGCCATAAAAATCTATATAATAATATGTTTTATTTGCCTATTTTAGTTCTCCTGTTTTTCTTTTAGTTGTTCCCTATGTAGCTTTAAGTAGCTTTCGTAATCCCCCAATATAATTATTGATAATTAGTTTATCATTATTTATTAAATTTTCATTATTTGCTATAAATGTATTTAATTCTACATCAAAGTTACCATACTATCCAAAAATAAGGTCTGTACTAAAATTATCCACTGACTCAGCAACGGATGTAGGAATTACAGTATCTAAACTGTCTAGTCTTATAGGACTTGCTCCTTCTATTCTATAAGGATTACCATTACTATCAAAGCCAGCTGCATAAGCAGTTTTAGTGTTACCATCATATAAATAGTAACTACCTGCTCTTTTATCACCATATACAACTCTCAATATAGAGTTTGATGCATCTAAAGGGTCTCTTCTTAAAAGATATGCTGCCCTAATATTACTTTTGTTATTTCCTCTTTTAAAGTTCTAAGTAACATTATACCCAGAAGGGGCTGTAGCAAAATCAGGGTGACTTCTATCTACTTTACTTTGCTTTCCTGCTATTCTTTTTAAATATGCACCAATGGTTATATCTTTACCATTTTCATCTTTAATAACCTAATCCTAGATACTATTAAATTCAGGAGTGCCATAAGTGTATTCTTTACCTTTATAGAGAATCTTAGAGGGTGTAAAGTCAAATAATCCCTTAGTTGTAATACTGAATAGTTTACTTTCTGGCTTATTCTAGTTATTTCCCTTTCCATCCCCAGGAGATATTGGCTTTTTTCCTGTTGGATCTGCTACTTCCTATTCAGCTAAAAGGTCCATAAGGTCACCATATCCTAAAGAATTTAGCTGTAGTTTTAGGTCAATTCCTTTTACTGTTGGGTTTTTAAGAATATTGGCAGCATTTTGTAACTTTTGAATAGTTGCATTTGCTCTCTTATCCCATTCTGCATCTTGCCATCCTTCATAAGAATATTTATATCTATAATTTAAATCGTCCCTTAATTTTTTAGCCTCCTATTCAAGAGAGTTTGCAATTCGATTTCTTCTACTATCTACTGATTCTTTAAGCCACTATTCATCATCTTGTATATTATCGTATGTCTTAAAAGTATCACTTTCAAATAGATTATACTATGAAGGTGTAGTATAAGTAGCTATCTTATTACTATTCAATGCTCTAACTAAATAGTTTGCAACATCCAGACTTTCATTATTCTTTATTTGCTCTTCATTAAGTTTACCGAATAATTTTGGCTTAGCATATTCTCCAGTATTACTCCATTCACCTTTACTATCTATAAGAGTATTGCCGTTTAAAGTTAGTCTGCCATCTATAAGTGCATTAACTTGATTATCTAAATTCTTTCTAAAGTTGGCAGCCTCTTTAGAATTAAATTCTCTAAACTTTATATATTCATCTAATTTATCTCCATATAAATCAGCCGTTAACTATTCTTTAGTATAGTATTTACTACCGATTTTAATTGGCTTAGGAGAAGTTCCTCCACCTGAATATTTTAATATTTGTGCCATATTATAAATAAAAAAGGAGTATATAAATGAATATATACTCCTCATTTAGTTAAGAAATTATCGTACTCTTACCAATTTAGCTCCACGCTTAGCAAAAGTAGGCTCTTCTTGAGGAGCTTGTTCTTGTGGAGCACCACCTTGTGCGAGTTGAAGCAATGCTTGACAAACTGCCATAGCGGCCTCACAATCTTGATTCTATACTGCTTGAACAGCCACCTGAAGCAACTGTTGCATTGGATCTTGTACTGCCGCTTGTTCTGGAGCAGTCTCAGCAGGTGCCATTTCGCCACCTTCTTGATAATAACCAATTTTTTTCTTCTAAATAAATTCCATAATTAATATTAATTATATGTTAAA